>Ga0209795_10002499_pt1 | contig 10181 bp, 9 predicted proteins | sample AgamicOrMarz_FD_187166 | JGI IMG/M metagenome (GOLD analysis project Ga0209795, IMG submission 187166) | Agave microbial communities from Guanajuato, Mexico - Or.Ma.rz (SPAdes) (version 2) | ecosystem: Host-associated > Plants > Phyllosphere > Phylloplane/Leaf | place: Guanajuato, Mexico...
TTATTAATGCCCTTAAGTTGAATTTCTGAAGGGCCGTTCAGTCTTAAACGAACAATACCTTTTCCCTTTGAGGATTGCGTTGGTTTTAAATAAATACCCCCGAATTTCTTTAGAAAGTCTAATAATTCATATTGCTCCTGCACAAGGATGGTTTCTGGTAAATAATCTCGAAGGATGCTATCCTTTTTTAATAATTGGAAAAGTTTATATTTATCGATAAAACAAGGATTAAAAAAAGGTATTTTCTTTTCCTGTAAGTACGCAAATAACCATTGGCTCTTTTCATCTTTTTCTGAAGAACGAAACGGGATGCGATTATAGACAAGATCCGGGAGAGGAAAGGATCCTTTTTTCCAACAGTTTTCTTCAGGTGAATAGGAATATCCGTTTATATAATTAGTTTCCAATTCTTCCGGTATAAAGACAAAGCTTATTCCATTAAGTGAAATAAGCTTCTTTTGTATTTCTATAAAAAGTGGACCATTTCCGGCAATGGTTCCATCTGATTTACTTGCTGTCAAGATTCCAATCAATGGCGTGCTGTTACTTTTCATTTAAATAATTCCTCTGGATGTAATAAGGACTGCTCCGTTATAAAAACGGCAAAGGCAATCGATAATTTCCGGGTTAATAAATCAAATTCTTTTAATTCCGGATGACTAAAGATCGACCTGCCCGGTTTTGAATTTGCTTCAAAAAGCCAAACATCTCCGTTTCGGTCAATACCTAAATCAAAGCCAATCTCACCAATTATTCCTTCGATATTTTTATCGAGTGCTTTACTTAGCAAGAGCGCGGCGTTACTTAGTTTTTCACGATAAATTTCTGCTTCTTCCTTAGGGAAAATTTCGCCAATTGTTTTAATATCCCCGCCGCTTCGTGCGTGGGTGGTTACACTGCCTTGACCGGCAATTTTTCCGGCAATGGCTGTTACCTGCCATTCACCGTTTTCGTCCTTATTAGTATGGACGCGGAAATCAACCGAACGTTGATCATTTCTAAGCAGATGAATCCCTTGCTGGACTAACATTCTATCTAGTGATTGTGCTGCAAACACCGATTGGAATAATCGTTCCAAGCTTGAGTATTTACGTAAACGATTAACACCTGCTTCATCTTGATACCGGCAATAATAATCGTCAGTGTGTTTGTCATAGATGACTTGATGAACACCATGACCAAGACTGCCATTCTTTGGCTTTATAAAAATATGACCATACTTGGATAGCATCGTTTCGATTGAAGAAAAGGACGTAAATGGAAAAGTTACTGGCAAGTAGGCTGTAACAGAAGAGTCTTGTTGCAGTCTTTCATAGATATCAAGTTTATTAAAGAAACCGGGATTGTACCATGGAATCAGATATTCTTTTTGGAGACGATTTCTCACTTTAATTAATTTAGGGTTTTCCTCACTTTTTCGATTCGGCAGGCGGTCATAGATAACATTGGGGAAAGGGACTTCGACTGTTTGCCAAACATTCTCTTCAAAAAAGTATCCTTCTATCGTTCCCAACTCCCAATTAATATGCTGTTCCCCAAAAACAAAGGCAAGCGCACCGACTGATCGATTTACAGAAAGGAGTTTCGCAAAAAACAAGGTCCGTTCACCAATAGGCTGTTCTGGGTATGAAGTAAAACCAGCAGTAAATATGCCAACTAACGGACCAATATAGAGAACTTCATCCTCTAGAAAGGCATGTAAAGGGACGTTAAAATAAGGAAACTGAATCGTCTCTTGGATTTTCCTGCTAATGACAATTCGGTCATTTTTATCAGGATGAGGAAAAAATTCCACATCCATTGATTTTGAGCCAAAAGCAATTCTTTTAATCTGTTTATCCTGAATTAAATTAGAAGGGCAAAAGACGATTAATTGATCATTTTGTGCAACTTCAATGAGATAATGTTTTCTCATAATAGACCTTCCTTTCCTTTTGATCCGTCTCTGAAAGGTATTTTCCGTAAAGGAGCGGTTTGGTGTATAGAGATTCTTGTAATTCAGGGTTTGTAGATAGTAGGACCTTCCTTCCTGGTTTAGAGTTTATATCAAGAATCCAGATCGATCCGTCTTTGGCAATGCCAATATCAACACCAATTTCAAATAGTGGCATAAACGCACTCTCTAAGGTAGTAGGGAGGCAGTTGAGTATATAAGTAAGCTCCTCCCTTATATATTCAGCCTTAGCCGGCGGCAGGGAAACGAGCCACTCTTTAAAATTAATTACGGTCCCCCCGGCAGCTAGGTTTGATAGAATACCGCCCGTAGTTCCAATCCGAATTCCCCGTCCTTGTTCACCCCAGATTCCCAGCTCATTTTTTTGCAACAAAATCCGAATATCAAAGGGTTTGTGTTCCTTATTTGATAGCTCCAAATACGGTTGCAGCAGATAATGGCGCTGTTTCAATAGAAGTGTTAACCATTGAATAAGCCTTGCTTCATTTGGAAAAATCCTTGAAATAATTCTTTTTTGCTTTTCTGTTTTAACATGTATCGTCTTTTCATTTTTCTTTAAATAGTAAATACCGTACCCTTGGGAACCATTGATCGGTTTTAATATAATTTTTTTCTTTAAAGTAAGTTCCTTTAAAACACTTTCAACATCTGAGACGGCTTGTGTTGAAGGTAAATAGGAGGATAGGGCAGTAGTCTTTAAAGCTTGATATAGTTCGAATTTATTAGGTAAGCCATAGCCTAAAAATGTAATATCGCTACGGCTTTTTAACCAGGTTACGATGGGCAGGCATAGTTTGGAATGTTCATCCTCTCCATAAAAACAGCGATCATAAATGATAGTTGGGACGGGGGCTTGGCAAGGGACCCAAGAGTTTGACTTTGAATCAAACCTCCTCCCTTTTACATGAAGGTCATGGGGATTGATATCGGATGGGATGAACCGGAATACCTCCATTCCCAATAACTCTGCACGGTTGGCCAACTCGTTTATATAAGCATTTTCACTTTCCATATTTAATGTCATAATACCAAATGTTAGCAATTTATATATCCTCCTTCATAAAGGCTGTATCAAATGCAAGAATGGTGCAGAACTGAATAATGGCCTTGGCAGAGGGTCTAATTTTTGTTAAGCCATCCTCAAAGTTTTTGGAAGGCTTCGAATTAACCTCAATTAACCATGGTTTTCCATCTTGATCAACACCAATATCAATACCAAGCTCACCAATAATGCCTTGTGAATTTTGGCTTATAATGGAGGCAGTCTCAAGTGCCAATTCCTTCATTTGGGCTAGAATTTCTAAGGCTTTATTATCGTCTAGACAAGTCTTTAATGCGTTTAATGGTCGTGTAAGGGTGCCGCCTCTTGCTAAATTAGAGACAAATTCTTGTTTTCCGGCAATCCGTGCCACAGTTGAAGTTACCCGCCAATTGTTATCCAGATTTTGATGGCATAGAACTCGGAAATCCATCGAAGATGATTGATAGGACATCAATAAAATACCTTGTTGAATAATATAAATACGATTATGGATAAGTGGCTTAATTTGTTGAAATAGTTCATCCAATGAAAATAATTCTCTTTGTTTAGCCGGCCCAGATTTTAATGAGGTTTCAAGAGAATAACAGGAACCTGGTTCACGACTTACCTTAATAATATTTCTGCCCTGGCTTCCATGGATAGGCTTTAGAAACAGGGTGTCATATTTTTGTGTCATTTCATAAAAATGATCTTTCGAAAAAAGCTTTGTTTTCGGCAAATAGGAATCAAGATTCCTTATGTCTTTTAGGTGTTCGTATACTTCCCATTTTGAAAGAAAACGGTCGTTAAAAAACGGAATCAATAATTGATTCACTTTTGCTCGAAATTGTTTGAATTCTTTTTTATACTCTAGAGCTCTCGAATGAATCCGGTTATAAATGACATCAGGGGCAGGCAGCTGTGCAGCAGTCCATTTTCCATCTATCAAGTAATATCCTTGACTTAAAAACTGTTGATAGGAAAAAACATAAAAGAACCCGCCAGTCTCACTAATTCCTTGTTGAAGCTCCTCACAAAACAAATGGATGGAACGAAAGTAAGGTTCATTATTTTGGTTATCAATTGAATCTGTTAATAAAGCTGCGACAGGTCCGAGCTTTAATGTCTGACTCTCGAGAAGAACCATTGCTTGAAATTTAAGAGGGTGAATGGGGAGATAAAAAGATTCCATTAAATCCTCGGAAAAATAGATCGTATTATTTGGTAAGTCTTTGGTTTGAACTTTAATTGGAATGGTTTTTCTGCCAATCGAGACGTTTATCTCGTACATATTTAATTGGAGCAGCTTAAACAATTGGGCAGACATCTGGATAACATCCTGATCTTTGTCTGATAATTTTATTGGAACGACTAGGATCGAGGTTAACGAAAATGACATAATCACTCCTCATTTACTGGGATTTTGGGCATTAGTTGATATAAGTAATTTATGTAAATGCTTGAAGAAAGGTGATTTGAACATTCTCGCATTTAATTGAATAGTTTGTTATAGTTGTGAAGATGTTTATACAAAAAGGAGTGGCTTAAAATGGCAGTAAATTTATATGATTCCGCCTATGCATTAGAAACTGCAATTCGTCAAAGTAATGAGTATATACAATTACAGCAGGCGTATAACGAGGTAAATAAAGACCCTCAGTCAAAACAAATGTTTGACCAGTTCCGTCAAATGCAAATGAATTTGCAGCAAAAACAAATGATGGGCCAAAATATCTCTGAACAGGAAGTCCAGCAGGCACAATCCACTGTTGCCCTTGTTCAGCAGAATCAAAAAATAGCCCGGCTAATGGACGCAGAACAACGAATGAGCATGGTGATTGGCGAATTAAACAAAGTTATTATGAAACCATTGGAAGATTTATACGGAAATCTGTAAGATTAGTTGAAAGCCTTCGGTCCTAAAACCGAAGGCTTTTGCATTTCTGTTCTATATGTTAGTGGAAGGTCATAAAAGTGATATAAAGGCATTTTCACCATGAACAGGGGGCAACATAATGATTTATCGCTTGCTTGCGCTAAATGTCGATGGCACGCTTCTACAATCGAATGGCAAAATTCATAAATCAACAAGGGAAGCAATTGAATATGTTCAGCAAAAAGGAATTTATGTAACATTGGTTACATCTCGGAGCTTCCCTTCAGCCAAGAAGGTGGCGAAGGCATTAAAAATTACAGCACCGCTTATCACCCACCAAGGGGCATTTATTGCAAATACCTTGGAGAAACCAGTTTATGTAAAAAGAATTAATGAGGACATTACGTATGATACGATTCGTTTTTTAGAGGCATTGCCGTGTCAAATTAGGCTAGTCCACGAGCAATTTTCATTAGCAAATAAATTAAAGCTTCATAATCAATTACTGGCCAAAACTGTATTTACTTCAGGAGACCCCGTTTTCTATTCCCAACAATTTGTGTCTACCTTAAGTGAGTATTTACACGACCAGCCTGTAACGCCTCCAAAAATAGAAGTGTATTTTGAGGATGAGCGGGACCTTAATGATGCCATCCAGGCATTAAGAAAAATGTTTACAGAGATTGATGTGATTCAATTGGATTCACTCAGGCTTGATATTGTTCCAGCCGGTGTTTCCAAGCTAACAGGATTATCATACTTAGGCAATCAACTAGGAATCAAGCGAAGTGAAATGGTGTATATTGGTGATGGACTTGATGATATCCCGTTAATCGAAGCAGCGGGTTTAGGAGTTTCGATGTGGAATGCCGACTTTGAGGTCAAGAGGTCATCCGATTGGGTAACAAGGTCCAAAAATGAACATGGTGTGGCCTACATGGTAAAAGAACACTTCCGCAAGCAGCAGCCTATTGAGTTCTTAAGAAAAATGAAAATCATTAAAAATTAAAAAACAAAGATATCAAGGCAACTTTAGAAGCCAATAAAGGTCAGGATGGAAAAGTACTGGTCTCTAATCAAAATCTCCTGCTTAATTTAAGCAGGAGATTTTTAACGCTTGTGGATAACTGTTAATAATAGGAATGTCGACGTCAAGCTCCAGTGCCTAGGGACCTAGGAAAAAATGAACTACTTTTTTCACTGGTCAAGGCGCTTCCGCTTTTCCGTTAAAATTCAATATATTTAGAAAGCTTGTTTTTATTCTAATCATTTCCATATATAATGAAAGTGAGTGAATAATAAAGGGGAGGAGATTTCCCATGTCAATTAATTTTGAAACAGATAAGGTCAATTTGCGAGTGAATAATCGTGTTGCCACCATTGAATTAAACCGGCCAGATGCATTAAACGCCATGGATACGGACGTCATCAAGGGGCTAGTTTATAAACTGAAGGAAATTAGTGATTCAGATGAGATTGATATTTTAGTAGTAACAGGAAAAGGAAGAGCCTTTTCATCCGGTGGAGATATTAAAACAATGCTGTCCAATATGAATGAAAGTGATTTCTTTCCTGTAATGGATTGCATTAGCGAATTAATTATTACCCTGTATAGCCTGCCAAAACTAACTATTAGTGCTGTTTCGGGTGCGGCAGCAGGCTTAGGATTTAGTTTGGCGCTGGCCACTGATTATATTATTGCAGACAAAACTAGTAAGCTGGCGATGAATTTTATTGGTATTGGCTTAATACCCGATGGCGGGGCACACTTCTTTTTGGAAAAAAGATTAGGAGAGACGATGGCTAAGCAGGTCATTTGGGACGGAAAAATGTTAAGTGCTGACGAAGCATTTAAAATGGGATTAATCCAAGAGGTAGCTGAGAGCGGCCTTCAAGAAACGCTAGAGGCAAGGGTGCAAGATTGGCTGAGCCGACCGGTTCAGGCGATGATTAAAACTAAAAAAATAATGGCTGAGAAGAATCGTCCACAATTACTTAAAGTGCTGGAATTAGAAAAATATGGCCAGCAAAAAATGCGGGAAACGCTTGACCACCGTGAAGGTATCAGGGCTTTTATCGAAAAAAGGAAGCCGTTCTTTATAGGGAAATAAAACAAACAAAGAAGCCCTAGGGCTTCTTTGTTCTGGTCAGGGAAATTAAAGATTTACTACTTGTGAATATTTTTTTACAGGTATAGAAACGTCCAGCTCCAGCGCCTAGCCCCTCGATGGTCTACAGCCAATCCATCCAAAAGGTTAAAAAGCAACCTTTCGGACGGCTCGTCTTATGCTTGTCGGGGCTGACCAAGGCGCTTGCGCTTTTGTTCTAGGAATGAAATAGTAAAAGCTTGCCGCTAGATGAGGTTAATCGATGTGTCTTTTCTAGCAACTGTTTCTCTTGCAGTAGCTGTTCCCCTAGTTTCTTTGCTGCCTCATCATTCCCGGCTTGAATACTCTCATCTATTAATTTTTCCCCATTTGCCTCAAAGACTGTTAATTTATACGTTTTCATCGACAACCCCCCATATATATCATGATTATTTAGGAACTGGTGTTTACTAATGCAGCCGTTTCCACCTTTATATTATTTTCACACAATTCTTTAAATATTTCAAAAAAATAAACCGAAACCAAATTATGGTATATTCGTATTAAAGAAGGAAAGGGGTGCGTAATATGGTACTCAAACTTGAACATGTTACCAAGAAGTTTGGTCAATTTACAGCTGTTAATGATTTATCGATAACAATTCCTGAAAAAGAGATGTTTGGTTTCTTAGGGGCAAACGGGGCCGGTAAAACGACGACATTTCGCATGATATTGGGACTGCTGGACAGTTCGGCTGGCCGTATTACTTGGGATGATCAACCAATTGACTATTCCACCAGCCATCTGGTTGGCTATTTGCCTGAGGAAAGAGGCTTATATCCTAAATTAAAAGTACGTGATCAAATTGTCTATTTAGCCAGATTAAGAGGAATGCAAAAGACTGAGGCATTAATTGAACTAAAATCGTGGTTAGAGCGTTTTAAAATCCTGGAATATGAGAATAAAAAGGTTGAAGAGCTTTCGAAAGGAAACCAGCAGAAAATCCAATTTATTGCCGCTGTGGTCCATAAACCTAAATTATTAATCTTAGATGAGCCGTTCAGCGGACTTGACCCTATTAATGTGGAGATGCTAAAAGAAGCAGTTTTAACCTTGAAGGAAAATGGAGCAACGATTGTGTTTTCGAGTCATCGCATGGAGCATGTAGAGGAGATGTGTGAACATCTATGCATTTTACATAAAGGGAGCCCGGTCGTAAGTGGTTCCTTAAAGGAAATCAAACGTGAATTTGGTAAAAAGAATTTAGTGATACATGGCGATTTTTCTTTAGACTCATTAAAGAGTTTCCCTGGGGTAGTTAAATCTAAAGTGACCATGGAGGGCATTCACTTGCAAATTGAAGGGGAGGATGTTGCAGGAAAAATCCTTAAAGAAATTGTTGATAAAGGGTTTATTCGCAAGTTTGCGCTAGAAGAGCCCTCATTGAATGATATTTTTATTGAGAAAGTAGGTAATTCCTATGAATAGCTTCTGGATTATCTTATTTCATACCTATCTTAACAAGCTCAAAACGAAATCGTTTCTTGTCACGACGCTATTAACCATAGTTATCGTTTTAGCGATCACTAACATTAATAGTATCATAGATTTATTTGATAAAAATGGCGGTAAGGAAAGGGTTGCCGTAATCGATCAATCTGGCCAGCTTTACGAGCCATATAAGCAGCAAGTAAGAAGTGTTAATAAAGAAATTCAACTGACTTTTTTCAAGGGCAGTGAAGAACAAGCAGAAACACTGGTCAAAAAAGGTGAGTATGCAGGGGTTATTCAACTGAGTGTAAACGAGCAAAAGTTACCTGAAGCTACCTATAAAGCCAAGAGTATCGCCGATTCTTCCCTATATTCTGATCTTCAAACAGGACTGCAGCAGCTTAAAACGACGCTTGCGGCCTCACAGATTAATTTGGCGCCAGATCAGCTCCAAAAGCTATATGACCCCGTTTCCTTTAAGAAAATCGCACTTGAGAAAAATGCAAAGACGGAAGAGGAATTAAATCAGGCAAGAGGGTTAGTCTATGTCTTACTATTTGTTATCTATTTTGCCGTTATTATGTATGCCAACATGATTGCAATGGAAGTTGCAACCGAGAAATCTTCACGTGTTATGGAGATATTAATATCAAGTGTTTCTCCAATTAAACAAATGTTTGCAAAAATAGTCGGAATTGGATTATTAAGTCTGACACAATTGGCCGCGTTCTTGTTGGTTGGTTATTATTCATTTACGAGAAATATGGAATCATTAAAGGATGGCTTTTTCGGTGTGTACGGATTTGGAGGAATTCCTGCTGGGACAATCTTCTACGCTGTTATTTTCTTTATTCTCGGCTATTTTCTTTATGCCACACTCGCGGCCTTTTTGGGGTCCCTAGTCAGCCGGATCGAAGACGTACAACAGATGATTACACCGATGACCTTATTAGTTGTTGCTGGATTTATGATTGCCATGTTTGGTCTAGGTAAGCCTGATGCTCCGTTTATAACTGCAACATCTTATATTCCTTTCTTCACACCGATGATTATGTTCTTGCGTGTAGGTATGCTGACGATCCCGGCCTGGGAGGCAATATTAGGAATAATCATCCTAATAGCAACCATTACGATACTGGCTATTTTTGGTGCCCGGGTGTACCGGGGTGGTGTCTTAATGTATGGAAAATCCAACTCTTATAAAGACATTAAAAAGGCATTACAATTAACAAAAAAGGAATAAGAACAAAAGAGTTTTACCATTTTGGTAAGACTTTTTTATTAGAACGTGCATTCGCATTTTTGCGGTAAAGGTGCTACAATGGAGAAAAGATGGTGAAAGGAATATTTTATGAAAAAAATATCATTTATTCATGCAGCCGACCTTCACTTAGACAGTCCGATGGTTGGGTTTAAGCATTTGCCAGAGAATATCTTCACTAGAGTAAAAGACAGTACGTTTACTGCATTGAAAAAACTAACAGTTACTGCAATTCAGCGGCAAGTTGATTTTGTCATTATTGCTGGGGATATATTTGATGGTGAGGATCGCAGTTTACGTGCACAAGCTCGGTTTCGGAAGGAAATGTTTAAACTTAGCGAAGAGAATATCCCTGTTTATATCGTTCACGGAAATCATGACCATTTAAACGGTTCTTGGGTTCACCTTGACATGCCAGAAAATGTTCATGTTTTCGGCAGCAAGGTTGAAACAATGGAGCTGCAGACAAAAAGCGGTGTAATCGTTCATCT
>Ga0209795_10002502_pt1 | contig 10175 bp, 6 predicted proteins | sample AgamicOrMarz_FD_187166 | JGI IMG/M metagenome (GOLD analysis project Ga0209795, IMG submission 187166) | Agave microbial communities from Guanajuato, Mexico - Or.Ma.rz (SPAdes) (version 2) | ecosystem: Host-associated > Plants > Phyllosphere > Phylloplane/Leaf | place: Guanajuato, Mexico...
TGTTACTTCCGGCATCGACGCAAAACCGCTAATCGTATAATCTAGGGATTTACCGGAAACCGGGACAAGCTGTTTGGCTATCGCCAATCCGTAAATCGCAGCCAATACTTGGCGGACATCACCATTTCCGTTTGTTTGCAGCAATTTCCGCTCATTGTGGATTAATCGAAAAGCAACTTCAGGATGTGAAAGTGCCAGCCGGTTCACTACATCGGTAATGTTCCCGAGCTCTGTATGAATCGTTTTCATATACTTTAAACGGGCAGGTGTGTTGTAAAATAAATCAGTAATCGTAATATCGGTGCCGCGTCTAGCCGACGCCTTTTCAAACACTTCGACTTTTCCGCCTTCAATCAAGACTCTGTTTCCGGCACCTTCCCCTGTAGAAGTCTTCATTTCAAGTCTGGAAACCGAGGCGATACTTGGAAGGGCCTCACCACGGAATCCCAGCGTGCGAATCCGGAACAAGTCATTTTCATTTTTGATCTTACTTGTGGCATGACGTTGGAAGGCGATTAATACGTCTTCCTCTTCAATACCATAGCCGTTATCGGTAATACGGATTTTGGCCAGTCCGGCTTCCTCAATTTCAATTTCAATCACCGTACTGCCGGCATCAATCGCATTTTCAACGAGTTCTTTTACAACAGAGGCCGGTCGCTCGACTACCTCACCGGCCGCAATTTTATTGGATAAAATTTCATCTAATTGAATAATCTTGCCCATTCAAGTCGTCCCCCTTATTTTAACTTTTTCTGGAGTTCATACAGCAGGTTAATCGCTTGAAGTGGTGTTACATCTAATAAATCTATTTCTTTAATTTTCTCTAAGACTCGTTTTTCTTTCGTAGTAGGCTCTGCTTTTTTCGGTGCTGCCGGCTCATCGAAAAAGGATAACTGTGCTGGCTGCTCAGCCGGTTTTTCTACCTTTTCCTCTATGATTTGAGATTCCACAACTACTTTCACCCGTGCCGGCTCGGCATCTGTCTGTTCCAATTCTGCTAAAATTTCGCTCGCCCGTCTAATTAATTCAGCCGGAAGTTCAGCAAGCTGTGCTACATGTATTCCATAACTTTTATCAGCTGGACCTTCCTTAATTTTATGAAGGAAGACCACCTTACCATTATGTTCAATCGCACTAACGTGGATATTTTTTAACTTAGAAAGTTCTTCATCTAACACAGTCAACTCATGATAATGAGTGGAGAATAAAGTTTTCGCCCCAATCCGCTCATGAATGTACTCAATAATAGCCTGCGCAAGGGCCATCCCGTCATAGGTCGAGGTACCCCGGCCAATTTCATCGAATAAAATTAGACTGTTTTGAGTGGCGTTCGCAATCGCGTTTTTGGCCTCAAGCATTTCAACCATAAAAGTACTTTGACCAGAAATCAAATCGTCCGCTGCACCAATTCGTGTAAACACTTGGTCAAAAATCGGTAAAACCGCTTCTGAGGCCGGAACATAGCAGCCAATTTGCCCAAGAATAGCAATCAAAGCGATCTGGCGCATGTACGTACTTTTACCAGACATGTTCGGTCCTGTAATGAGAAGGACTTCCCTTTCGCAATCCATAAAGCAGTCGTTTGGCACATATTCCTGTGTGTTTAATACTTTTTCAACTACCGGATGACGTCCGTCCTTAATGACTACCCTGCGTTCGTTTGAAAACTGCGGTTTCACATAGCGGCGTTCTTCACTGATTTGTGCAAAGCATTGTAATACGTCGAGTTCACTTACAGCTTTGGCCAATGCCTGCAGACGTGGAATTTGTTCTTTAACTATTTCGCGGATTCCGGTAAATAAATCATACTCCAGTTCCCCGCATTTTTCTTCCGCTTGTAAAATTAATGCCTCTTTTTCTTTTAATTCAGGTGTAATAAAGCGTTCAGCATTTGTTAATGTCTGTTTCCGTTCATATTGCCCTTCTGTTAAAAGGTGAAGATTTGCGCGGGTAATCTCGATATAATATCCAAATACTCGATTATAGCCGACCTTTAAAGATTTAATGCCCGTTTTCTCTCGTTCTTCTCGCTCCAGCTGGGCAATCCAGCTTTTTCCGTTCCGGCTGGCATCACGATATTGGTCAAGTTGATCATTGTAGCCGTCGCGAATGATATTACCTTCTTTTAAGGATAACGGAGGATTGTCGACAATCGCTTGATCAAGCAAATCGGTCACTTCTTCACAAGGGTCAAGCTTTTCAGCAATTTCGTTCATTTGCTCATTTTGCATACCAAAAAGGATTTGTTTTAAAAAGGGTACTTGCATTAAGGAACGCTTTAACTGGACTAAATCACGGGCATTCACATTTCCAAAAGCAACCCGTCCTGCTAATCTCTCTAAATCGTAGACTTCTTTTAAGTTCTCACGGAGCTCCTGGCGCTCGAAATAATGCTGGATTAGAACATCAACGAGATTATGACGCTGCTCAATTTCTGATTGCTGAATCAATGGTCTGTCAATCCAGTGCTTTAGCATCCGTCCGCCCATTGCAGTCTTTGTTTCATCAAGCAGCCATAAAAGGGAGCCTCTCTTCCCTTTGGAACGAATGGTCTCGGTTAATTCTAAATTTCGTTTTGAATAGTAATCAATTTTCATATATTGCTGAATTTGATAGGTCGTAACTGGTTGAAGATGGTCTAAGCTTCTTTTCTGTGACCGGAATAAATAGTGAAACAGTCTTGATGCGGTTTGTTTCAGTTTTTCCTGATTCAAATCTTCAAGCAGGTGGGCAAAGTTCATTTCTATTGAACTATTATCCTCAATCGAGATCGCCAGCACATCGCGTTCGCGCATCTTCTTTTGCAGTTCCCCATCAAAATTGCTGGCAACGACGACCTCCTTGGCACTTAAGACAGCTAATTCGTTTAGAACTTCGTCAAAATTATTGGATAGGAGCGTGACCCGGCTCTCTCCAGTTGAGATATCGTTATAGGCAAATCCAAAGGTTTGGTCGTCAAAGGCTGTGATGGAAGCGAGATAGTTGTTCTCTTTGTCTGTTAACCCTTTTCCGTCCATAACGGTACCAGGGGTGATTAACTGAACAACTTCCCGTCTTACCATCCCTTTTGTTTGTCTTGGGTCTTCCATTTGCTCGCAAATGGCTACTTTATAGCCTTTTGAAATCAACTGTTCAATGTAGTTGGGAGCGGAATGGTACGGAACTCCACACATTGGGATCCGATCTTCTGAACCGCCCTCTCGGCTTGTTAGAGTGATCTCTAACTCTTGTGATGCTTTGATGGCATCGTCAAAAAACATTTCATAAAAGTCGCCTAGGCGAAAAAATAAAAAGGCATCTTGATAATCTGCCTTAATCGTTAAGTATTGTTGTATCATCGGCGTATAACCAGCCATAATGACCTCCAGGTTTTCATCTATTTATTTAAGGTGTTGTGGATTTTTCATGAGGACAATTTTGGTTGCTTGTTTGCATTTTTTGTCCTCATGACCGCTTCATCCGAACATGTTTGGCTCTCTGTTCGTCTTTTCTGTCCTCATGACGGTTTCATGCGGACATCTTTGGCTCTCTGCTCACCTTTTCTGTCCTCAAGCTTATATCTCTAATAACTAACTGCTGCATTTCATATTCGATTTTCTTCGACAAACTATTATATCATATACAGCCTGTGTCGGGCACCCGTTGAATATTTGCCAAATTAAAGAGTAAATTTCTTTTCCGGTCTTCTAACTTTCGACTTTTTCTGAATTCAAATCATGTTAAAGTACAAAATATAGGGGGTGCTCTTTTGGGGTGGTTCGGCCGCAGTTTCAAAAATTATGATTTTGAAATGTTTTCCGCTAGTCACTTTATCATTATTGCCCTGTTATTCATAGGAGCTGTAAACATTTTTATTTTCAGAGACAAGCTAAAATCAGATAAGACGAGAAAGTGGGAGATTGGCACAGCTATTTCATTAATTTTAATAGAAGCGATCTATCACTTCTGGATGATCATCAATGACAGCTGGGATGTCAGTCATGCAATCCCACTAGAGCTGTGCAGCATCAGCCTGATTTTAAATATCGTCTTACTACTAACTAGAAAAAAGCTCATTTACGAGATTTTATTATTTACCGCTTTATTAGGAGCATCTCAGGCGATTTTCACACCATTTTTAAATTATGATTTCCCGCATTTTCGTTTTTTTCATTTCTTTTATACTCACTTAATGAGCATTTGGGTGCCACTCTATTTTACCTGGGCAAAGGGCTACCGACCAACCATCTGGTCTGTTTTAAAGTTATTTATTTTTTTGAATGTGTTGATGCCAATCATTATGATTATTAATAAACTAGTTAGAGGAAATTATATGTTCTTAAGCTATAAACCAGACAGCGCCAGCCTGTTAGATGTTCTCGGTCCCTACCCTTGGTATATATTATCATTGGAAGGATTATTGATTACATTGAGCTTGATGGTTTGGCTACTGTTTCGAAAAAAGACTGGAAGGAAAACAGAAGTGGAGAGGAACTTACCCATTGCATGAAATCAAGTTTTTATTGACCTTTTCTTAATAACTTATTATAATTAATAACGTTCCTATTGTCCCAATAGCTCAGCAGGATAGAGCAACAGTTTCCTAAACTGTAGGTCGGAGGTTCGAATCCTCTTTGGGACGTAAAAACATGAAAACGCTGATAAGACGTTATTCAACCACTCTTATGTTGGTTAGTATATTGCGTTGAATCAGCGTTTTTTGTTGTTTTTTATTTTGTTTAAACAGTTTATATTAGTTACATTTTTTTATTGGGACAAAAGTTTTTTTACTAATTTATTCTCCGCTTCTTTACTTATCTGCCTAACACGCTCTGGGGAAATGTTTAAAATTGCAGCAATTGTTTTTAATTGAGAACCTTCTTTATCCACACCATAAATTTCATCTAAAACTGTTAGTTCCCTTTCTGTTAAGACATGTCTGATAGCTTTGTATACACCCAAAAACCGTTTATAATCATCTGAATTTTTTTGGTTCAAAATTTTATAATATGGCTTTTGTTTAAATATTTGGGGTTTAAAATTCGGGCTCCAAACTGAATCAATCATATCCATAAAAAAAATTACGTCATTCCTCGTTAATTCCGATTTAACATTCATCAAAGCACTTTCCTCTCAACTCTTCCAATTTAGTAGTTTCTTAAAAATAAAGCCTATCTAAAAGTTTTCAAAATAAGCATATATGATTTTGAGGTGTTTAATGAGAGTGATTATTGAACTTTTCAAGAACATAAATAGACATTTCAGCAGGTTCTTCATGCCAGGGTTTAATTAATATACTTTACTTTTCCGTGTAACAGCTGCTTCCTATCCAGTAAATACACCTAGTAACAGATTTCCCTTTATCTTGGATTACATCTAACACTCTATAATCTAACACAGCATTATCTAAGTTTCCTAAACTGTAGGTCAAAGGTTCGAATACTCTTTTTTGGACGTAAAAAAAACCTAGTTAATCACTCCCCTTTGCTGGTTAACTAGGTTTTTAATGAGAATTGTGGCAAAGAAAATAAGCCCCACTTCTTCTGAAGTAGTGCTTATTTTTCAAATTGTTTAGTAAAATCTTCATAACGAACGTTCCCAGAAACGCCCTTTTGCCATTCCCTCTATGAATGGATTAATATCAACTTTAGTTAAATCGTAAACACCAGGTGAATCTAATTTCACACGGCATCGCGCAAGAGCTTGGAGTTCTTTAACCGCCACTCCCACAGGTTTAAAGTGTTTAAAGGTCGTTTCAATAAATTCCAATATAGACGGCTCGACTTCTGTACTCGTACTAACCAAAATTGCTGCATCAAAAAGACTGGAATCTGCCGTATCAAACGTATCTGTTACTTTTAGAACAGGACTAATCGTATATATCTTTTTTGACACAATACTATAATTGATATTAAATTGCGCCAGCGTACGAATCCAATCTGTTAATTTTTCATCATCGGGATCGCCATCTAACAAAATGGCTGCACATTTAGTAGCTGGTTGGTTAACTGTGTTTGCCATACTAAGGGCAGGAGACTTTTTATCCGATTTTACTTCAAGATTTTCCTCAGGAAGTTCTGCTCCAATATTGCCTGCGACTTCTTCCGCTACTTGCCGGTCAATATGATTTAAAAGCGCCACCGCGTTATTTTTAACCATATCCGATCTACATTTCCCAAGCTCAAAGCTCAGTGCATCCTTCAAGTGCTGTTGTTCAAATGGAGCTAAACTGTTGTAGAATAACTTCGCTTGAGAGTAGAAATCTAGAAAACTTTCACTTCGGCCTCTAATTTTACGGCCCTCGACTTTTTCCTGATAAGATTCATAGCCCCCTAGTTCAACCGGCGCCGGTTCAGGCTGATTGGCATTTAAACCGTTTCGATGATAGCTTGTTTGCCCTTGATGGATTGTCATCTGATGTATTCCATCCCGTTGATTGTTATGGAGCGGACAGACAGGTTGATTAATCGGAATCTGATGGAAGTTTGGACCTCCCAGTCGGGAAAGCTGTGTATCTGTATAGGAAAATAAACGACCTTGTAAGAGTGGGTCGTTTGAGAAATCGATGCCTGGTACAACATGACCAGGATGAAAAGCGACTTGTTCTGTTTCGGCAAAAAAGTTGTGAACATTCCGGTTCAAGGTCATTTTACCAACAATCTTTACAGGAACTTCTTCTTCTGGCCATAATTTTGTCGGATCTAAAATGTCAAAGTCAAATTTGAATTCGTCTTTTTCAGGAATGATCTGCATGCCCAGCTCCCATTCCGGAAAATCCCCTTTCTCAATCGCTTCGTATAAATCTTGGCGATGGAAGTCAGGGTTTTTACCTGCGATCCTTTGTGCTTCATCCCAGACGAGTGAGTGTACACCAAGAAGAGGCTTCCAGTGAAATTTGACAAAATGTGCTTCACCATCCGCATTAATCAGTCTGAAGGTGTGCACACCAAAGCCCTCCATCATCCGTAGGCTGCGCGGGATGGCACGGTCACTCATGGCCCACATAACCATATGGGCGGATTCGTGATTTTGGCCAATGAAATCCCAAAACGTATCGTGAGCGCTTGCCCCTTGTGGAATTTCTGTATGTGGTTCAGGTTTAAGAGCGTGTACAAAGTCAGGGAACTTAATCGCATCTTGAATAAAGAAAACAGGTATATTATTACCGACTAAATCAAAGTTGCCTTCATCTGTATAAAATTTGGTCGCAAATCCGCGAACGTCACGAACCGTATCGCTCGATCCTCTCGAGCCCTGTACAGTTGAAAAACGCACAAAAACTGGTGTTGTTTTGGAAATGTCAGTGAGAAAGTCAGCTCTTGTATATTCAACCAAAGATTCATAGAGTTGAAAAATCCCGTGGGCCCCTACGCCTCGGGCATGAACAACCCTTTCTGGGATCCGTTCATGGTCAAAATGGGTCATTTTTTCTCGAAAGTGAAAGTCCTCTATCAATGTTGGTCCTCTTAAGCCAGCCTTCAATGAGAATTCGTCTTCACACACTTTCAGTCCTTGGTTGGTAGTCAAAGGTGCCGTTTTTTCATTATCAATTGAAAAATTCTCTAATTGTACTGCCTTCTTATTTACCATTGTGATCCTCCTCACGAAAATATGTATCAAAAAAGAAAGAGTAGGTAAATGAATTACCCACTCCTTCAGTACCCTATTTTTATTTTCCTTAAACTTGTTCAAATGGTTCTCAGATTTCTGATACTTCATTTTGAGCCTTCAATTTCATATCTATATGTTACTAGACATTGATACCAATACTTTTGCTTGTTGTTCATCAATAGATTTACCGCTTTGAGCAGACAATTCATTGACAAAGCCTTAAGATTACAATCTTAGGCTTTAGATTGCCTCTATTTTCGGCATCTTTGCCTCTTGAAGTTTTGCGGCCAATGAATTAGCTACCCCGTCTTGGCTTACAAATGACTTAGTCATCCTGCTCAAACTATCAAAGTCAACAGTTACCTTAAACTCCTCTTCAACAACCGCCGTATTACCTGCTTTGTCAGTAGCAATGTCCTCTATCTTATGAACACCTAATCCGAATGTATAGGCAAATCCCTCCACCAGAGTGTAAAAACCCTTGCCATAGCAAGGGTTTTTCTGGAAGTGTTTGTAAGTTTCTAAACCTCTTTTTACCTCACAGTGGACCTTCTATTGATAATGGTTTGAATTTGCGCTACTGTTGCTGGATCTTCAAGCCCTGTAATGTCACCCGTAACCTTTCCTGATAAGAAAATTTCCTTTAATAAGCGGCGCATGATTTTTCCACTTACTGTTTTTGGTAGAGTTTCGGTGAAAATAATGGTTTTGGGCAGGGCAATTTTTCCGATCAGCTGTGCAATCCGTTCATTTATTTTTTCTTTTAAATGATCTGTCCCAAAAGAAAGATCATTTACCCGTGCAAATACGAGTGGTACCTCTCCTTTGATTTCATCTGGGACACCAATTACAGCCGCTTCTGCAACTCCTTCACATTCAAGCACTGCACTTTCAATTTCCATTGTACTTAAGCGATGTCCGGCAACATTGAAGGCATCATCAGAACGACCAACGACCCAAACATAGCCATCATCATCAATCAAGGCCAAGTCACTAGCAAAATAGCTTCCTTCAACCTGGCTAAAATAAGAGGAAATATAGCGCTCCGGTTCCTTCCAAAGCGTGCGGCAAAGCATTGGGAATGGACTTCTAATAATTAAATTTCCTAACGTACCAGGTTGAACTGGATTTCCCTCTTCATCCACTACAGCTAAATCTGCACCTAAAAATTGCATTCCGGCTGATCCCGGCTTCATCGGGGTTAACCACGCGGCACCAGCGATAGGGCACCCCGCTGTTTCTGTTTGTCCCCATGTATTATTGACGCATATCTTCTTTTTTCCTAATACTTCATATGTCCATTGCCATGATTCCGGGTCAAAAGGTTCACCAACAAGTGAAATGACATCAAGGCATGATAAATCAAATTGTTCAATTACTTTTTCACCCATACTTTTTAACATGCGTAATGCCGTTGGGGCGGTAAACAATTTATTAACGCGGTATTTCTCAATCACCTGATAAAATCTGTCCTTTGTTGGATAGTCAATCGATCCTTCATATACAACCGTGGTGACTCCATTTGCTAAAGCACCAGCTATACCCCAAATATGCATCGTCAACCATCCAATATCTGCTGTGCACCAGAAAACATCGTCATCATGATGGTCCATATGATATTTGCTATAGATATAATTTTGGATGACAAAGGCCATTCCTGAATGAACGACACCCTTGGGCTTACCAGTTGTCCCGCTAGTATAGAAGACAATTCCATATTCATTGGCCTCAAGCTTTTCAGGTTCACAAAGAATACTTGCCTTTTTTGTTAGTTCCTTCCACCAGAAATCACGTCCTTCTGTCATCTTGATTTCTGTATTTAGGCGATTGACGACAATCACGGCTTCAATAGATGGAATATCTGGAATTACCCTATCCACTTTTTCCTTCAAATAAACTTTGTTTCCCCTTCTGATTGTAGCGTCGGTCGTTATGATAATCTTTGGCTCAAAGCTAACAAGACGGTCTTTCAGGGACTTTTCCGAATACCCTGAAAAAACCGTATTGTAAATAGCCCCAATCCGAAAGCAAGAGAGCACAGCAATAATTGCCTCAGCCAAATTAGGAAGGAAAATCGCCACACAATCCCCTTTTTTTACACCGAAGGAACGAAGAACATTGGCAAACCGGTTCACTTCAGCCAACAGCATATTATATGTAAAAAACTTCGTGTCTCCGTTTTCTCCCTCCCAAATGAGTGCAGTGCGATTGCCTGCACCGTTTTCCACATGGCGGTCAAGTAAGTTTACACACGGGTTGCTAATGCCGCCTTCGAAAAAACGAAAATCTGGAAGACTTCCACTTATTGTTTTTTGCCAAGGCTCATACCAAAATAGTTCTTTCGCCACATCGTTCCAAAAGCTTGCGGGATCTTGTTGGGATTTTTGAAGAAGTTCTTGAAAAGCTTTATTGCTACCAATTGAGGTGTTAGATTGCCTATCTTCGCTTGGATAAATAAGCTTACTTTCTGCAACAACCTTTAAAATTCCACTTACATCCATATGAATCCCCCTTAATCCCTATATTCATTTTCTTTTCTATAAACGAGCATAGTTAAAGCGCTTACATAAATATCTTTTCTT
>Ga0209795_10002503_pt1 | contig 10171 bp, 7 predicted proteins | sample AgamicOrMarz_FD_187166 | JGI IMG/M metagenome (GOLD analysis project Ga0209795, IMG submission 187166) | Agave microbial communities from Guanajuato, Mexico - Or.Ma.rz (SPAdes) (version 2) | ecosystem: Host-associated > Plants > Phyllosphere > Phylloplane/Leaf | place: Guanajuato, Mexico...
GAAATAATGAAATTGCTCAAACATATTAACATTTAAAACCATTAAAAGATCATTCAAAAAATGCTAATTTTATCATTATTAAATGTTCATTTAATGTCCGTTTTACCTATTGACGATTTTATATTTCAACACTCTGAAAACCGATACTTAATCAAGTATCGGTTTTTCCGTATTTCCAATTTGGTTCAACATTAGATTAAGGAAAAATTATTTAAAAACTGAAATTCAGAATTGTAGAACGTAAAATTAATAGGAAAAAATTTATTACTATAGTGGCAATCAGCTACCATTCATTTTATTAACTATCATTTTGTTAAAAATTAATTAAAAATACATACCCAAAGTAATCCGATTTTCCTATTTAAGGAAGAATGTATCTTGTTTTACCTGTTCGGACTAGGATATAATGTTTGTAAGATTTTGAACGGTCTGTAAATTTAAAGAACTAACTAGGAGGAACAGGTTGTGGTGAAGGAAATGAAGGAACAAGTAAAAGTTTTTGCCCTTGGTGGCGTCGGAGAAATTGGAAAAAACATGTATGTAGTCGAAGTTGGTGATTTGATTTATGTGTTAGATGCAGGTTTAAAATTTCCTGAACAAGAAATGTACGGAATAGATCATGTCATACCTGATGTAAGTTATTTAGAGAAAAACGCACATAAAGTAGTAGGTGTTTTTATAACACATGGGCATGAAGATCATATTGGTGCGATTCCATATATTATGAATAAACTTCCACAAGTAAAGTTTTACACGAATAAATTAGCTTATTTATTTATAAGAGAAAAATTAAGTGAAAAGGGTATTAAAAACCTTGAGCAATTTGAACTATATGACGAAACTACTTTATTAACATTTGAAAATAGTTCAATTAGTTTTTTTAGGACTACTCACAGTATTCCAGATTCATTTGGATTTTGTGTAAATACACCACAAGGTGCAGTCGTTTTTACTGGAGACTTCAAATTTGATCAATCGAAAAGTCCTTATCCAGGTGCTGATTTAGGTAAACTAGCATTAATAGGAGATAAAGGTGTTTTATGTTTACTATCTGATAGCACAAACGCAGAAAGACAAGGGTTTTCGGGTTCTGAGAAGAAAGTATCGGAAGAAATTAAAAAAGAAATAATGAATGCAAAAGGAAGAGTTTTAGTAGCTTGCTTTTCTTCAAATATATATCGGATCCAACAGGTTATTGATGCAAGTGTAGTTTCTGGTAGAAAACTAGCAGTAGTCGGCAGTAGTATGATGAAATCGATTGAAATAGCGAAGGAATTAGATTATTTATCGATTCCTGATGATTTAATGATTTCAGTTGTGGATACAGATAATTATAAAGAAAGAGATATTGTCATTCTTACAACAGGTACTCAAGGAGAACCAATGGCAGCCCTTTCAAAAATTGCTAAAGGTACGCATAAACAAGTTTCTATCCGAAAAGGTGATACGGTACTAATGGCGGCAACACCTATTCCAGGAAATGAAATGTTAGTTTCAACTTCTGTTAATCTATTATTTAGAGCTGGTGCAAATGTTATTTATGGTTATAAGAAGGTGCACGTATCTGGCCATGGCTATGAAGAAGAATTAAAATTAATGCTTGAATTAATGAAACCAAGATATTTCATACCAGTTCATGGTGAATATCGAATGCAAAAAGCACATTCACATATTGCAGAAGAAGTAGGGATGGCAAAAGAAGATATTTTTATTATTGAAAAAGGTGATATCGTTTCGTTTAAAAATGGTCAAGCTTCTCGTACTGAAAAAATTGAAGTTGGTAACGTTTTAATTGACGGAATTGGTGTCGGTGATGTTGGAAATATCGTATTACGTGATCGTAAGCTACTTTCTCAAGATGGGATACTTATCGTTGTAGTAACGTTTAACAAGCAAAAGAAAGAAATCATATCCGGACCAGAAATTATAACTCGTGGCTTTGTATATGTTCGTGAGTCCGAAAAATTAATAACTAGATCAACTGAAATCGTAAAAGACATTACAGAAAAAATGTTACAGAATGATCAAATTGAATGGACATTATTAAAAAATTCAATAAGAGATGGGTTAAGCGCTTACTTATATGAAGAAACAAAAAGAAGACCAATGATTCTTCCAATATTAATGGAAGTATAATTTTAAATAGCCATGTACTTCTTAATCCAAGATGGGTATGATTTCCTTATTATTTTCACATACTAACTTGTATGAAAAATGATAGGGGGAACCGTTTTGACAAATTCAAATAATGAAACACCTATTCCAAACGAAGATGCACCTCCAAAGCCAAATGATCAAAAGGATATGAGCATTGTTGAAAAAATTCAGCAATTAGGACAAACAAATGTTCCAGCAAGCAATGATTCAAAAATTCATTGTCTAACGATAATTGGTCAAATTGAAGGTCATGTAGCATTACCACCACAAAACAAGACAACGAAATATGAACATTTAATCCCGCAATTAGTTGCAATTGAACAAAATCCGAAGATTGAAGGATTATTAATCGTTCTAAATACTGTCGGTGGAGATGTGGAAGCTGGTCTTGCGATATCAGAAATGATAGCAACATTAACGAAACCTACTGTATCAATTGTTTTAGGCGGCGGACATAGTATCGGAGTACCAATTGCAGTAAGTGCTGATTTTTCATTTATCGCGGAAACGGCAACAATGACGATCCATCCAATTCGTCTAACTGGTTTAGTTATTGGTGTACCTCAAACGTTTGAGTATCTTGATAAAATGCAAGAAAGGGTCACTCGTTTTGTTACGAAGCACTCGAATATTACGGAAGAACGTTTCAAGGAATTAATGTTTACAAAAGGTAATTTAACAAGAGATATCGGCTCAAATGTAGTCGGTGGAGATGCAGTAAAATATGGACTAATTGATGATGTAGGTGGGATTGGGCAAGCACTAAGTAAGTTGCAGGAATTAATTGACGAACGAAAAGAAAAGTCTAATAAAGAGGAGAATGAATTTTGATTCTTTATACAATAATGCCAATTGAATCGATTTTTCCTGTTGATCAACAAGAATACACATCGCAGCAGTTTTTGGAATACAATGGTGTTCCAATGTTGGTTGATAGTGTTGGGGGTACAGCTTTTGAAATTAAAAGAATTGTAAGTACCGATCCGCAGCATTTTATGCAATACACACCTGGTCAAAGAATTTTAGTTCTTCCAACTTGAGGTAATTATTAACAATACATGGTAAACATATGTTCTGATATGTTATAATAAATTCAATTTAAGAAAGCAGCCAAAAGGCTGCTTTCTTTGGCGAATCTGCAAATTTTGATGGGGGTGAATTACATGGCAAAGCAGAAGCAGCAAAAGTCAAAAGCTCGAAAATCAGTAAGTGGCAATGGTTCAATATGGTATGAAATTAGTGGGTTAATATTTTTAGCACTATCAATCGTAACAATATTAAAGCTTGGTATTGTAGGTAAAGCCTTTGTATTATTCTTGAGATTCTTCTTTGGGGAATGGTACATGCTTAGTTTTCTTTTTATCATCGGTTTATCTGCATATAGCATAATTTATCGAAAAAGACCTCCATTTGTTTCGAGTATTACGATTGGTGGATTGTTAATCTTCTTTAGTATATTGATGTTTAGTCATGTTACTCTATTTGATTTATTAGCAAAAAATAATCAATTTCACGATCAATCTGTCATAAAAAGTACGCTAGATTTATTTTTAATTGAAGCCAAAGGCAAAATTAGTACAGTGGATCTTGGTGGAGGTATGATTGGAGCGATACTTTTTGCAGTTTTATATTTCTTATTTGACCGAACCGGTGCAATTCTATTCGGAATCATAGCAATTGTTGCGGGAGTTTTATTTATTACTGGAAAGCCACTTGGTGGTTATATATATCAATATATAATGCCAAAAGTAAGAAATTTAATTTCAGACACTTGGAAGGATTTTACAAATTTCTGGAAACGTGGTCGTGAACAAAAAACTACTAGTAGACGAGCTGAGGCTAAGCAAAAGAGAAAATCAAAGAAAGATTCATATGAAGACAATGATCATGAAGAAGAAGTGTCTGCTGGTAATGGTTTAAATTACCAAGTTAAAAATTCATATGAAGATGAGAACATCGAGCCGAAAAAAGAAATTCAAATCGAATATTCTCCTACATATCAGCCACCTAAGGAGCCAGAATTAATCATCGCAAATAATTCAAATCAAATTCAGGCTCATTTTGAAGAGGAGGACGATCAGTCAATCGAATTGCCAGTCGCAGAAGTAGGGATTGATGATAAGGTAGATTACGTATTGCCGTCAATGGATTTATTGGCCTACCCAAAGGGTGCTAAAAAACGTGAAAATGAATCCAAACTAAAGGAAAATGCGGACAAGCTTGAAAGAACATTTCAAAGTTTTGGTGTAAAGGCTACAGTCACAAAAGTACATCATGGACCTGCGGTAACAAAATATGAAGTGTACCCTGAAGCAGGCGTAAAAGTTAGTCGTATTGTTAATCTTAGTGATGATTTAGCACTTGCACTTGCAGCAAAAGACATTCGAATTGAAGCTCCGATTCCAGGCAAATCTGCTGTAGGAATTGAAGTTCCTAATACGACTATAACGACTGTATTACTTAGAGAAGTTCTCGAAGCAAAAAATCCGAAATTACAAAATCCATTAGCTGTATCGTTAGGAAAAGATATTGCTGGAGATGCTGTATTTGCAGAGCTTAATAAAATGCCGCACTTACTAGTAGCAGGGGCGACAGGTAGTGGAAAAAGTGTATGTATAAATGGAATCATTGTTAGTATCCTAATGAATGCAAAACCATCTGAAGTAAAGCTAATGCTAATCGATCCGAAGATGGTTGAATTGAATGTTTATAATGGTATTCCTCATTTGCTAACTCCAGTTGTTACAAACCCTAAAAAGGCTTCACAAGCATTACGAAAAGTTGTTAGTGAAATGGAAAGAAGATATGAGCTTTTTTCTCATTCAGGTACTAGAAATATAGAAGGTTATAACGAATTAACTAAACAAAATAATACAATGACTGATTCGAAACAACCTTTATTACCATTTATCGTCGTAATTGTTGATGAGTTAGCTGACTTAATGATGGTAGCTTCGAGTGACGTGGAAGATTCAATCACTAGATTAGCTCAAATGGCACGTGCAGCGGGTATCCACTTAATTATAGCTACACAACGACCGTCCGTTGACGTGATCACGGGTGTTATTAAAGCAAATATCCCTTCTCGAATTGCTTTTAGTGTATCTTCTCAAACAGATTCTCGTACAATTCTTGATACTGGTGGAGCAGAAAAACTATTAGGAAGAGGAGATATGTTATATCAACCAATCGGTGCATCTAAACCAATTCGAGTTCAAGGAGCATTTTTATCTGATGATGAAGTTGAAAGAGTAGTCGAGTTTTCAATCTCTCAACAAAAGGCTCAATACCAAGAAGAAATGATGGTAAAAGAGGAAAAAGATGGGAAATCTGAAGTGAATGATGATCTTTATAATGAAGCTGTAGAGTTAGTAACAAATATGCAATCAGCCTCGGTATCACTACTACAAAGAAGATTTAGAATTGGTTATACAAGAGCTGCCAGATTAATTGATGCGATGGAAGATAATGGTATAGTTGGTCCGTATGAAGGTAGTAAACCTAGGGAAGTATTAATTAGTAAACCAGTGGAAGATGAGCAAGCCTTGTCTTAAACAAAAAGAAAAAATTGTCGAAACATTATTGACATTTTTAGACATAGAATGATATTATTTCTTCAGATAAATTGATAGTCCTCATATAATATCGACATTATGGGTCGGAAGTTTCTACATTGCAACCAATATTTGCAATACTATGGGGAAAAAGCATTATTATGGAGAAATGATTTATATTTTCGAAAATCAAAAACTCTTATAATCTAGCTTTTTCACTAAGTGGAACGGTAGATTATAAGAGTTTTTTTTGTTAAATATGAACAAATGATTCATTAACGAAATAAAAAATAAAGCGTTTACAAAAAAGTGTTGAAATGAGTAAAAAATAACAGTATAGTAAAGAAGGATTATACGACAGATGTCTAACAACTGATGTCTGAAATCCGAAGTTTGGGGGATGGGAAATGAAGATTAAAACAGACACCAGATTACTTTATCTCCAAGTGATGGATCGAATAAAACAAGATATTGAGAATGGTATTTACTTGCCACATCATAAGTTACCATCAGAGTATGAGTTATCTAAAATATTTGGAGTATCAAGAGCAACATTAAGAGAAGCATTAAGAGTTTTAGAAGAAGAAAATATCTTAGTTAGAAGACACGGTGTCGGTACATTTGTGAAACCGAAACCAATTTTTAGGACAGGTATTGAACAATTAAGTAGTGTCTCAGAAATGATTGTTGATGCAGGTAAAGAACCTGGTACAATCTTTCTATCTTCTAAACTATTAGTTCCTACGAAAGAAGATTTAAAAAGCTTCACAATCACTGAAGATGATCGTATGCACGTAGTAGAAAGAATTCGAACAGCAAATGGTGAACCTGTAGTTTATTGCATTGATAAATTACCGACAAATTATTTTAAACAGGTTCCATCATATGAAGATCATTCGTTCTTTTCTTTCATCAAAAAAGAAACAGGTCGAAATATCGAATATTCAAATGCAAGAATTGAACCTATAGGTTACCACGATAAAGTTTCTCCTTTATTACAGTGTGAACCAGATGTGTCATTATTATTAATCGAACAGTTACATTTTGACGATTTAAACCGTGCAGTTTTACATTCTTATAATTACTTCAGAGCGGACCAGTTCAGCTTTAATGTTTTAAGAAAAAGAAATTAAATTGTATAGCCAAAATAATATTTACGAAAAATAAGTTTTGGCTGGTTTTCAAATATTGTTTACTGAAATTTCATTAAATTATTAGGGAGGTGGATCGTTAAGATAACGATTATAAACCAAGCTAGTACAAATGTAAATAAAAATTTAAGGGGGCAAAATTTTTATGAAGATGAAAAAAGCTGGTCTTGTTCTTTCAATGGCCTTAGCGGCAGGTACAATTTTAGGTGCTTGTGGTAAAGGTGGAGATACAAAAGACGCAAAAGGCGCATTTAAAGTAGGGATGGTAACTGACTCTGGTACTATTGATGATAAGTCATTTAACCAAGGTACTTGGGAAGGGATCCAAGCTGGAGCTAAAGATTTAGGTTTCAATCTTAAGCAAGATACAAAATACTTAAAACCTGCTGGTGAAACTGAAGCTGATTACTTAAAAGAAATCGGAAACTTAAATGATGCAGGGTTTCAATTTATCATAACTCCTGGTTATAAATTTGAAACAGCAATTAACAAAGCGCAAGATAAATATAAAGATGACAAATTTGTAATTATCGATGGTACTCCACACACAGCTAAAGATTTTACTCCAAATGTAAAAGATAACACAGTTTCAATTTTCTTCGCAGAACATGAAGCTGGTTACCTAGCTGGTATTGCTACAGCAGTTCAATTAAAAACTGGTGATGTTGGATTTATCGGTGGTATGGAAATTCCAGCAGTTCAAAAATATAACTGGGGATTCCAACAAGGTATTAAATATGCAAACGAAAAACTTGGAACTAGCATTACTTTAAAAGCTAATAACGTCGTTTATTCTGGAAGCTTTACAGACAAAGCAGCAGGTCAACAAATTGCAGCTCAAATGTATGACCGTGGCGTTAAAGCGATTTTCACTGCAGCAGGTGGAGTAGGACAAGGTGCTATTACTGAAGCTAAAAACAGAGTAGCTAGTGGTAAAGAAGTTTGGGTTGTTGGTGTTGACGTAGATCAGTACGCTGATGGTGTTTATAAAGATAACAAATCAGTAATTTTAACTTCAGCTATGAAAGGTGTTGCAAAAGCAGCTTCTGATATGGTAAAAGCTGAAAAAGATAAAAAATTCCCTGGTGGACAAACTCTAACTTATGATGCAAAAAATGATGGTATTGGTTTACCAAAAGAAAATCCAAACTTAAGTTCTGAAACTGTAACAAAAGTTGAAGATGTATTTAACAAAATTAAGTCTGGTGAAATTGTAGTAGCAAATGAAAGAGGAAATTTAATTAAGTAATTATCTTTCTAATTAATAAATGATAGAAGAAGCATAGGAAAGGAGACCCTTTTATATGCTTCTTCTATCCTAAAAATGATTTTTTAGTTTCATGCTTTAATCAATTGCAAGCACTTATATAAGTAAAGCTTCCAATTGATTAGGGCATGACGATCGGGAGAGAGTTAAGCCCTCCTTAAATAAAAAATATAGAAAAATATTTCGAAATCAAGTAAAACTTTAAAAATAAAAAATGGCTTCGTAATATCAAGGAGGATAATTATGGAATATGTAGTGGAGATGCTAAATATAACAAAAGAGTTTCCTGGCATTATAGCGAATGATAATATTACACTACGATTAAAAAAAGGGGAAGTTCATGCTTTATTAGGTGAAAACGGTGCAGGGAAATCAACTTTAATGTCCGTCCTTTTTGGAATGTACACACCTGAAAAAGGGATTATAAAAATAAAAGGTAAAGAAGTTAAAATTTCAAATCCAAATGTTGCAAATGAACTAGGAATCGGAATGGTTCACCAACATTTTAAATTAGTTTCAAATTTTACAGTAACAGAAAATATTATTCTAGGTCTTGAACCTAAAAAGGGGCTAGTCGTAGATATCAAGACTGCAGCAAAACGTATTGAAGAGCTTTCTAAAACTTACGGTTTAAATGTAGATCCATATGCAAAGATTGAAGATATTACAGTAGGGATGCAACAAAGAGTCGAAATTTTAAAAACTTTATACCGTAATGCTGAAGTATTAATCCTAGATGAGCCAACAGCAGTACTTACTCCACAAGAAATACAAGATTTAATGAAGATTATTAAAAACTTGATTAATGAAGGCAAGTCAATCATTATCATTACTCATAAATTAAAAGAAATTAAAGCTGTGGCAGATCAATGTACAGTAATTCGTCATGGGAAGTACATTGGTACAGTTGATGTAAAACAAACTTCTGAATCTGAAATGGCATCTATGATGGTCGGACGTCAGGTGTCTTTCAAGGTAGATAAAGTAGAATCAAAACCTGGTGAAGTTGTACTAGATGTAAATAATTTAAGTGTTAAAAATAATAAAAAAGTTTTAGGTTTAAAAAATGCTACACTTCAAGTTCGAGCAGGTGAAATCGTTGGTATTGCCGGAGTTGAAGGAAATGGACAATCAGAACTTGTAGAAGCAATTACAGGGTTAAGACCAATTGAAGAGGGTTCTATTTTATTAAAAAATCAAGATATTACAAAACACAGTATACGCGAGCGAATTAGAAGCGGTATTGCACATATTCCAGAGGATCGTCAAAAAAGAGGACTCGTTCTTGAATATACAATTGAAGAAAACGTTGTTTTAGAAATTTATAATCAAGAACCATTCTCTAAATATGGAGTTTTAGATAAAGCTGCGATTGCCAAACATGCAAAGAAAATCATTGAAGAATTCGATGTACGCTCTGGTGAAGGGGCTAAAACAGTCGTTGAATCAATGTCTGGAGGAAACCAACAAAAAGCAATCATTGGTCGTGAAATCGAACTAAAGCCTGAGTTATTAATTGCATGTCAGCCAACACGTGGATTAGACGTTGGTTCGATAGAGTATATTCATAAGAGATTAATTGAGCAAAGAGATAGTGGAAAAGCTGTTCTATTGATCTCGTTAGAACTAGATGAAGTTCTTAATTTATCTGACCGCATTGCAATTGTAAATGCTGGAGAAATCGTTGATATCGTTAATGCCAAAGACACAAATGAAGATGAATTAGGATTAATGATGGCTGGTATAAGGAGAGGTGAAGGGGCATGAAAAAGGGAGGAATCATTTCTTTAATTGCCGTAGTTTTAGGTTTACTAGCTGGAGCATTATTAATTTTAGTAACTGGTAATGATCCAATAGAAGGGTTTACTTATTTATTCCAAGGTGGATTAAAAGATCCGGAGCGTATTGGTAATACATTTGCTACTGCTACTCCGTTAATTTTAACAGGACTTTCTGTTGCATTTGCATTCAGAACAGGTTTATTTAATATTGGTGCAGCTGGCCAAATGCTTTTCGCAGGATTTTGTGCTTCTGCAATTGGT
>Ga0209795_10002504_pt1 | contig 10168 bp, 6 predicted proteins | sample AgamicOrMarz_FD_187166 | JGI IMG/M metagenome (GOLD analysis project Ga0209795, IMG submission 187166) | Agave microbial communities from Guanajuato, Mexico - Or.Ma.rz (SPAdes) (version 2) | ecosystem: Host-associated > Plants > Phyllosphere > Phylloplane/Leaf | place: Guanajuato, Mexico...
TCCTGGGGCGGTTATGATAAGTCTGCTTGGTTTCGTGCAACAGTTTCCATACCTGAAGAATGGAAGAATGAACGAATAGTCATACATTTATTAGTCGGCCCTCGTGACGGCGGAGGATCAACTGCGGAGTCATTATTATATGTGAATGGCATTCCATTACAAGGAATTGATATATGGCACGAAGAAGCTTGGCTACCGCCAGAGGTTCTGCAAAGCAATCAAATTCAAATTGCTATAAAAGCATGGAGCGGAGTGTTAAATCCACCTGACCGCCGAAGATTTAAAACAGCAAAGCTGGCCTGTGTAGATGTAGCAACGGAAAAATACTACTATTTAGCTCACACTCTAGTAAATACGGTAAAGGTTTTGGGTGAACATGACTTAAGAAGAACAAGGATGCTTCAATTATTAAATGAATCAGTCTTAAAGGTTGATTTCTTAAAACCTGGCACAGATATCTTCTATCATTCCATTCAGGAAGCATATGAATTTCTAAAATCAAAGGTCGATCAATTAGGTGAAATGGATGAATTAAAGCCATTAGTCACAGCACTTGGTCATTCACATATTGACATGGCATGGTTATGGCGTTTAGTTCATTCTCGTGAAAAAGCATCGCGGACATTTTCAACAGTATTACATTTAATGCGCCAATATCCAAATTACAGATACATCCATACTTCTCCGCAATTATACAAATATTTAAAAGAAGATTACCCTGAAATCTTTGCGAAAGTAAAAGAAAAAATAGCTTCTGGTGAATGGGAAATTACAGGTGGTATGTGGATTGAGCCAGACACAAATGTTCCGAGCGGAGAGTCGTTAATTCGTCAAATCCAGTTTGGTAAACGGTTTATGAAAGAAGAGTTTGGTGTGGACACAAGGGTCGTTTGGCTTCCAGATGTCTTTGGCTATTCATGGGCATTACCACAAATTATGAAAAAGAGTGGAATTGACAGTTTCATGACGACAAAAATTAGTTGGAGTCAATATAATCGCTTCCCGTTTGATACATTCAATTGGCGTGGCATCGATGGAACCGAAATGTTCACTCATTTTATTACAACTCCTGAAGAAGGGGCAAAGCAGTATACGTATAATGGCATGGTTGAACCAGCCAGCGTGAAAGGAATTTGGGATGCCTACCAGCAAAAGGAAGTTAATGATGAGCTATTGCTTGCTTTTGGCTGGGGTGATGGCGGCGGCGGACCAACAAAAGATATGATCGAGGCGGCCGAGGCCATGAATAATCTACCGGGGCTTCCAAGAGTTCAAATGGATACGGCAGAACCCTATTTTGAAAGGTTAAGAGATCGTGTGAAGGATCAATCATTACCAGTTTGGGATGGGGAATTATATCTAGAGTATCACCGGGGAACCTATACATCTCAAGCATCATTAAAACGGGCTAACCGAAAAGCAGAGTTTACCTATCACAATGCCGAATGGTTAAGTGTGCTTGCTGATCAATTAACTAATCAGGCAAATTATCCGCATACAGCATTAAATGAGGGCTGGGAGATGTTGCTTCTTAATCAATTCCATGATATATTGCCGGGCTCATCGATTCGTCAAGTGAATGAGGATGCACGCAGGGATTATGCTGCTGTGCAATCCATTGGGGAACGGGTTCTTAAAGAAGCAAAAGGCACAATCGAACCAAAAATACGAATGGATGAGGATGGGGTGATTGTTTACAATTCGCTTTCTTTTGAACGTGATGGTTTGATTGAAATGCCTGTCTCTCCTATGTTCACGGAGGCAACAACCATTATTGATGAGGAAGGAACTCCGTTGCCATCCCAAGTAATTGAAAATGATAGCTGCCAAAAGGTGTTGATTCAAGCGAAGAACATTCCTGCGCTAGGGTATAAAACATTTAAGTTTAGTAAAAGTTCAGGTAATGTGTCCGGATTTGTGGTGAAAAAGGATTATATTGAAAATGATTTTTATCAGATTCGTTTCAATGAAAAAGGCCAGATTATTTCGTTATTTGATAAGTGCGTTGCCAGAGAAGTTTTTGCTGAAGGGGCAAGGGGGAACGTCTTCCAGACATTTGAAGATAAACCAATGAATTTTGATGCTTGGGATATTGACCTTTATTACCAAGAAAAAATGCGTGAGGTTGAACGCTTAGTAACAGTAGAGGTGCATGAGGAAGGTCCAATTCGCGCAAGCTTAAAATTAACCTGGGAATTCTATGATTCTACCATCACCCAATATATAAGTGTATATAAAAATTCACCAAGAATTGATTTCCGTACCGTGGTGGATTGGCAGGAAAAACAGACCTTATTAAAAGTAGCGTTCCCTGTTAATATTCGTTCAACAAAAGCAACCTATGATATCCAATTTGGGAATATTGAACGCCCAACTCATTGGAATACAAGCTGGGATCATGCCCGGTTTGAAGTGGTGGGACATAAATGGGTGGATATTTCCGAAGGGAACTACGGGGTTAGTTTATTAAATGACTGTAAGTATGGTCACGATGTCAAAGACAATGTTTTACGCTTAACATTAATCAAATCTGCTATTAACCCTGATGAGACAGCTGATCGCGGCATTCATGAATTTACGTATAGCTTAGTACCGCATAAAGGGGACTGGCGCGAAGGAAATATTGTTAAAGAGGCTTACAATTTAAATGTTCCATTATTAGCAGGTGAACTTAAATCTAATCAGAATGGAAGCTTACCAGCAACAAATCAATTTGCGGAAATTGATCATGATAATGTTCTCCTTGAAACCGTAAAAAAAGCGGAGGATGATGAAGCAATCATTGTACGATTCTATGAGTATAAGCAATATAGAAATCAAACAAATGTCACCTTTGTAAAACCAATTAAAAAAGCGGTCGAATGCAACTTGATTGAAGAAGAAGAAAAAGAAGCAGACTATCATAATCAGACTCTTTCTTTCTCTGTCGCTCCATATGAAATTAAGACATTCAAAATCTGGTTTTAATAATAAAGAATCGCTAGAAAAAATAATGGAGGCCTTCTGTTTATGTTGAAAATTGCAATGATTGGTGCTGGCAGTATTGGTTTCACACGAAGATTGATGATGGATATCCTAGCAGTAAAAGAATTCCAAGATACAGAATTTCATTTTATGGATATTAACATTGAAAACCTCGAAATGGTCACAAACTTGTGTCAACAGATGATTCAATTGAACAAACTGCCAGCAAAGATTATCGCAACTACCAATCGTAAAGAAGCATTAAAAGGTGTTGATTATGTTTTTTGTACCGCCCGTGTAGGTGGGTTGGAAGCATTTAAACATGATGTAGGCATTCCTTTGAAGTATGGGGTCAACCAGTGTGTAGGGGATACCTTAGGACCAGGCGGTGTCTTTTTCGCATTACGCACTATTCCAGTTTTACTGGACTTAGCAAAGGATATGCGTGAAGTTTGTCCAAACGCCCTTCTATTTAATTACTCAAACCCAATGGCAATGAATACTTGGGCTTTAAGGCGTGCCGGGGGGATTCGTGTTGTAGGGTTATGCCATGGGGTACAAGGCGGGCACCGTCAAATTGCTAGCGCCCTGGGATTGCCAAAGGAAGAAATTGATTTTGTATGTGCCGGAATTAACCACCAAACCTGGTATATAGAAGTGAAACATAAAGACAAGGATATGCTGCCTTTTCTGCTAGAAGCTTTTGAAAAACATCCTCAATTGTCGAAAACGGAACCATGCCGATTAGATGTATTGAAACGGTTCGGCTATTACTCAACAGAATCGAATGGACATTTAAGCGAGTATTTACCATGGTACCGAAAGCGAGAAAATGAAATAGATCGTTGGGTTTATTCCGAAGATTGGATTGGCGGATTAACAGGAGGCTATCTTGACCATTGTATAAAGAAGAAAGATGAATATCGGGTAATGTATCCAAAATGGTTAAGTGGAGAAGTGGAGTATATTCAACTGGGTAATCGCTCAGAAGAGCATGGTTCTTATATTATTGAAGCAATAGAAACTGGCCGCCAATATCGAGGGCATTTTAATGTTGAAAATAAAGGATTAATTACGAATTTGCCAAACGGATGTACCATCGAAATTCCATGTTATGTGGATCGGTCTGGTATCCATCCAACATACATTGGTGATTTACCAATCCAATGTGCAGCTACATGCCGGACGAGTATTAGCGTGCAAGAAATGGCGGTAGAAGCAGCATTAACGGGAAACCGTGAACTTGTCAAACTTGCCATCTTACATGATCCATTAACTGCCGCTGTTTGTAACACGGAAGAAGTATGGAGAATGGTGGACGAAATGTTTGAAGCACTTGCTCCTTGGTTACCACAATTTAATGGTGAGGGACAGACATGGAAGGATATCCCGCAGCCTGGGAATGGATTAACACCATTTCCGAAGCATGCTGCTTCTTGGTTGCCCCCAGCATTAAAGGAGAATATTCGTTACTCAGAAAATGAACGTGTGCAGGCAGGAAATCATGATAATTGATAGAGGGCAACTATGATAGATTGGAGAGTAAAATGATAGAAGTTAGATTACTAAAATCGGAATGCGAGTACACAGACGCTATTCGATTAGCAGACAGAGTGTTCCGGGATAAGGAGCATAGATCAATGGGGGAAGCGTTCCCCCAAGTATTTTCACCTCAACTAAATCAATCATATGGTGTGTTCATTAATAATGAGCTAGTCTCCTTTATAGGGTTAGTGCCCTCAGTCATTCATCTAGGAGCTGCAGAGATTCAAGCCTATTCAATCGGTGCCGTTTGTACCCATCCAGACCATCGTAAAAAAGGCTTTGCCAGCATTCTTTTAGAGAAGGTATTTACTCATGTTCAGAGGGCTAGTGCTTCCATTTTATTTGTATCAGGCATTTTACCCATGTACATAAAAGCTGGCTGTTCCTTCTATGGTAAATTAAATAAATATGAAATAAGTAGGGGAGATATACAAGTAACGGAAGGCTGCGTAGTTAGAGAATTATCCCCGTTTGATTGGTTTCATTTACGAAAATTAGGCCAATCTCGTCCTGTCTATTTTGAACAAAGTATTAATGATTTTTCTGTCCTTAATAAGGCAGCGGGCTTTGCAAGTATCCTGAAAATGGACCACAAGATTTTGGTTGCTGAATCTGAAAATGAATTAAAGGGCTTTGTAGTTTTTGGTGTTACATATTCTTCATTAGAATCTGGCGACAGCCCGCTCGCGTGATTGAATGGGGAGGAGAGCCGAATGCGATTAAGGCTATTTTAGCTCAAGCCTTCGAGAATGGGATAAATTCATTGAAATATTCAATTCCTACGTACGAAAATGAGCTTAATAGACTCCTAGACGTTATTGAGAAAACAGCAGCACCTTTTCCAGGCACGATTAAAATTATGAACCTAGATTTGTTATTAAAACAAGTAGAACCTTTCCTGGAAGGGAAAATCGAAATAATAGAACATGACACTAGAAGCAAAAAAGTAATTTTCAAACAGAAATCAGTAATCTTAGACAACATTTCATTGGAAAAATTAATCCTTCAAGGTGATCCAAATCTTGACGCTTATTTAAACGATATTTTTCCCATACCGCTTCCATTCCCTGAAGGCTTAAACTATGTATAAGGGGTTATGAAATTATGAGTACTATATTAATACGTAATGTTCGTTGCTTAAACGATGTTGAACCTAAGCGTAAATCCATACTTATTCGTAATGGTCAAATTGAATCAATCCATAATGATGATGTATCCTTTGGTATTAAAACTGATACTGTCATTGATGGAAATGGGCAATTGCTTATCCCAGGCATGATTGATCTACATATTCATGGGGCGGATGGTTTTGATATGATGGACGGCACCATCCAAAGTGTGGAGGCTGTTTCCAGAGCTTGCGCTCGAACTGGATGTACGTCTTTCTTAGCAACTTCCGTATCCTCTTCATTAGAAGACCTTCTTACAATGATCGGAAATGTGAATGAGACAGCCGGCAGAGAACCTGGTGCACAAATAATTGGCCTCCATATTGAAGGTCCTTATCTAAATGTGAAGCGTAAAGGAATGCAGAATGAGCAATATTTGCGGCATCCTGATCTCGATGAAATGAAAAACATTTTAGAGGCATCCGGTTCGCTACTCCGAATGGTAACCCTAGCACCGGAACTGCCGGGTGGTCTTGAAATGATCCGTTTTTTAAAGGAACAAGGAATTATTACGGCGATTGCTCATTCAGACGCAACTTATGAAGAAGCAAAACTAGCATTTCAGGGTGGGGCAAGTCATGTAACCCATTGTTTTAATGGAATGCGGCCGATTCATCACCGTGACCCAGGGGTAGTCATTGCTGCCTTTGAGGATAGCGCTGTTAGTGTACAAGCTATCGTGGATGATGTCCATCTTCACCCAGCTATCGTTAGGCTGATTTATCGGGAAAAGGGCCCAGATCATATGGTGCTCATTACAGATGCTCTTCAGGCTATGGGGATGGGGGATGGAACCTACTTATTCGGAGGACATGAGGTGAAGGTGAGTCACGGAGTTGCTACATTAAGTGATGGAACACTTGCATCCAGCACTGTCACCATGAATCAAGCATTGGAGAAAGCAGTTCAATCGGGGATTCCTTTAAAAGATGCTGTTACAATGGCAACAAAGACACCGGCAGATATTCTGGGCTTGTCTAATAAAGGCCGGATTGAACCCGGGGCAGATGCTGACTTAGTTCTTATGAATGACCAATTCGAAGTGTTGTGGACAATTGTAAATGGAAAAATGGTCTATAAACGAGACTAGAAAAATCTTCAAAACAAATGGGAATGAATCCACCTGGCTGGATTCATTCCTATTATTTAGGAAGTAAACCCACGTAAATAGTTTATCGACCGTTGAACATCCTCACCCATCGTCCGGAGAGGCTGAATACTGTCGGGATGCCATAGTTCGAGAGCCAGCCAACCGTTATAGTTTGCTGACGCTGCTGACGCCATCATGGAAGAGAAATCAACATCTCCTTCAAGCAGGTCTTCGGATGGCACCTTCCCATGTTGATTACGTAAATGAAAGGCATAAATCCGATTTGGATAGGTATTGACCCACTCAATAGGATTGCATCCAGAAACAAAAGCCCAGCCAGTATCAACGCAAAGTCCTACACCTGTGTCTGCATATTCGACGACCGATCTCAGGTCACCTGTTGCATTGTGATTATCAGCGGCATGATTATGCAAGCAAACCTTTAGTCCCATTGGGGTAACAAGTTCAGAAATACGAGATAAGTTTTCACCTTGCTGTTTAAAATGATCCTCCGACTTGGCAACGACATTTTTCCAATTGATTGGATCAGCATTTAATAACAAATCAGAACCTTCAGCTGCCGCTAAACGTTCTGCGAATGGCAAAACCGATTGCTCCACATCAAGAGTGTTAAATGGTACGTGTAAAGGGAGGCCAATATAGGAAGCTGAGACAGCCAATCCATAGGAACGTGCTAATTTAAGTTTTTCTACATCGGCATCAATTTCTACAGCATTTAGTCCTGCTTCGGCACAAGCACGGAATAGCTCGTCCCACTCAGGGGACTTGCCATCTCGTTTCCAACGCTCAGTCCAGCCATACATATTTGATGAAAATCCGCGGATGTTCAAATAATTACCCCCTTCTGAACTAAGTTAATCGTTTGTTTTTCGTTCATTTTTGCGGAATTATATAAAGATGTAATGCAATGGAAATTATTCAGAACTTGCTGATTGACGTTTGCGTGTGAGTCAAGTCCTCTCACTTTCCGATAAAAGTGAAGAAGAGGGTTTTCAAAAATAGTGAACTCACTCCGAGGACCAGTTTCAACTTGTTCTTCGACAATTTTTCCCTGCTTATCGTATCGTTTGAAGACAGGCTGTCGTGAATCAAATGGAGTCCAACTAACTGAGCCTAATGTACCTTCGATTTCCGCCCGTACGTACTCCTCACCATGAGCACATGAGGCACGTTCGTAATGAACATGGACCGGATGGTTATTGCAGATGTATGTCATAGATGCCCCAACATGTGTTTCCACATCAAATGGTGTATCTGAGGGATCAATTTCTGTTATGGGTTTAGCCACCCAAGCGGAGTTTACCTCAATAACGCTCGGATGGAGTATGTCATTCAAGGTGGCAAAGTCATAAGGCCCCCAATCCATTAGGACACCTCCGCCGCTTTGGGTTGAATCAAGGAACCAGCGGCTAGCAGGCTGGTATTCAATCCCGGACCGACTTCGTCCCCATTTGTTTACAAATGTAACATGATAAATATCACCGAGACAGCCAGAGCGGATAACATCTTTAACTGCTTCCATGTGTGGCATACCTTTAAAACGGACACTGCAGCATCCTAAGAACCGATCATGTTTTTCCGCAAGCCGAACCATTTCTTCAGCTTGTGATAGATTCATAGCAAGTGGTTTCTCACAAAGGACATGGCGGCCAGACTTGAGTGACAACTTTGTTGGGTCTAAATGCGCCAATGGAGGGGTGCTGATAATCACGATATCATCATTTTCGGCTGCTTCAGAGTTGAGCATTTCTTCCACATTTGTAAAACTAATCGCTTCAGGGAACTGATCACAAAAAGCACCTAATGCGATAGGATTTGTATCAGCCACTCTCAATTTAATCGGTTCGGAAAGTTTCTTTGCAGTTTCTGCATGTGTACGACCGATGACGCCCGCGCCTATAATATATAATCTCAAAACGCTCACCTCAGTTAGAATTTATGGTTCCACTCTAACACAATCAAAAAATTAGATTCTCCTCCAATTAAGATAAAAACCAATCAAATCGTACATAGGAAAATTTGTTAAAATAGAATCGGGGTGAAAAAATGTACGTCGAACATTTACAATTACAGCGCTCGTTTGCATTTTGCAGAGTCTGGGGGTCAGATGAAGAGCATGATTTACATGTTCATGATTGTTTAGAAATTGGGGTAGTGCTTAAAAACGAGTTGGAATATCGGTTTAATGACCATACCTACATTGGCAGACCAGGAGACGTTTTCTTGTGCCGCCCTTTCGAGCCGCACTGGAGTTTTTCTAAACCTAATCAACCGTTCGAATGTATTCTCGTTTTGTTTACACCCTCTGCAGTCAATAAAATTCCAGATGGAAATCAACTGCTTAAGCCCTTCTACACCACGAAAGGTGTTCAGCCCTTAATACCTGCAAACACAAATTTCGCAAAAGCAATAAGTAAAGCAGCGATTTTAGGTGTTAAAGCTCAGGAGCAGGGGAAGGAAGCCTGGGTAACTCAACAATTCATGCATTTTATTGATATTTTGTTACAGGTGAATCAGTATGTTAAAGAATCTCAATCGTCTGATATTCACAAATTGGCACCATCTGAAATTGTTGAGGCCGTGGGTCACATGCTTGATCATTATCATGAGCCTCTAGATATTGAAAAACTGTCATGGCAGGTCGGATTAGGGAGAACTATGTTTTTTAAAGAGTTCCGCCAGTTGACAGGATTGACTCCCAATGAGTTTCTCAACAGGCTACGGATACAGAGTGCAAGCGATTTACTTCGTTCAACAAATAAAAGCATGATTGATGTCGCCTTTGCAAGCGGGTTTCAGTCATTAAGTGCCTTTAACAAGAAATTTAAAAGCTATACGGGCTTATCTCCAAGAGAGTATCGTAAGAAGCCTAACACTTAAGAAAACCTTTTATTTGCATTATTCAAAAGGATAAGTAATAGTTATACTAACTAGGAAAGTTCAAATGAAAAAGGAGATTAGTTATGGCAAATAATAATAAAAATAAGAAAAAGGAAGCAAAATCATCATCTGCTTTTACTTTTTGGATGATCGGCTTGGTTGCCGTTTTTATTTTAGGTTTCATTTTTTTAGGCAATCATTCCAAACAACAAGATAAAACCACAACCACAAAAATTGATTATAGCAATCAGCCATACATAGGTAAGAAATCAGCTCCCGTTTCGATTATTGAATTCGGTGATTATAAATGTCCTAATTGCAAAAACTTTGGCAATGATGTTGTACCCATTATTCAGAAGGAACTAGTTGATACCGGTAAAGCAAAGTTTTATTTTATGAATGATTCGTTTATTAACGTTGACTCCGAACGATCAGCAAAATTTGCGGAATCCGTATTCGCGGAACTTGGCAATGATACGTTTTGGAAATTCCATGAGCA
>Ga0209795_10002505_pt1 | contig 10167 bp, 9 predicted proteins | sample AgamicOrMarz_FD_187166 | JGI IMG/M metagenome (GOLD analysis project Ga0209795, IMG submission 187166) | Agave microbial communities from Guanajuato, Mexico - Or.Ma.rz (SPAdes) (version 2) | ecosystem: Host-associated > Plants > Phyllosphere > Phylloplane/Leaf | place: Guanajuato, Mexico...
CGCAGCGAAGAAGCAGCGCTCGGCAAAAGCGTCGGGACCGTACCGGCATCTGATGACCGGCGTGTCCTTCATGCTGCCGTTCGTGGTGGCGGGCGGCCTGCTGATCGCGATTTCGTTCGCGCTCGGCGGCATCTACGCATTCGACGACGCGCACAAAGGCACGCTGGCGTGGGCGCTGTTCCAGATCGGCGCGAAGTCCGCGTTCGCGCTGATGGTGCCGGTGCTGTCGGGCTACATCGCGTATTCGATCGCGGACCGTCCGGGCATCACGCCCGGCATGGTCGGCGGCATGCTCGCCGCGAGCCTCGGCGCGGGTTTTCTCGGCGGCATCATTTCGGGCTTTCTCGCGGGCTACACGGCTTTGCTGATCAGCCGCAAGCTCAAGCTGCATCGCAACCTGGAAGGCCTCAAGCCGGTGCTCATCATCCCGCTAGTCTCGACGCTCGTCGTCGGTCTGCTGATGATCTACGTGGTCGGCACGCCCGTCGCGACCGCGCTGCACGGCCTCGAAAACTGGCTTCGCTCGATGCAAACCGGCAGCGCCGTCACGCTCGGCCTGCTGCTCGGCGCGATGATGGCCTTCGACATGGGCGGCCCGGTCAACAAGGCCGCGTATGCGTTCAGCACCGGGTTGATTGCGAGCCAGGTCTACACGCCGATGGCGGCGGCGATGGCCGCGGGCATGACGCCGCCGCTCGGCATCGCGCTCGCGACGTGGATTTTCCGCAACCGCTTCGTCGCCGACGAGCGCGAAGCGGGCAACGCGGCCGCGGTGCTCGGCATGGCGTTCATCACCGAAGGCGCAATTCCGTTCGCCGCGCGCGATCCGATGCGGATCATTCCGGCGTGCGTGATCGGCTCGGCGATTACGGGCGCGATTTCGATGGCGTCGGCGGTCGATCTGAAAGTGCCGCACGGCGGCATCTTCGTGCTGCCGATTCCGAATGCGGTCACGCATCTCGGCATGTATGTGCTGGCGATCGCGGTGGGCACCGTCGTCACGGCGCTCGCGGTCGGTGTGCTTAAGCGGCCGGTTCAGGTGGCGGCGTGAGCGGCGCGAACTTCGCGAACGTCGCGAGGGTCGATTCTCTTCGACGGCAAAGCGTGCGTGACATGAAACGGCACGACATGACGCAACCCCTCAGCGAAATTTATCGCGGCTTCGATCTGCTGATCGAAGCCCTTCCCGCTGATGACGCGCAACGCATTCGCGTAAAACGCACGATTACGCGAAAGCTCGGCGAGCGCATGCTTACCGTCGATACGCGTTGCGACACGACTGCGTATTCGACTGACACCTCGCATGAATTGCTGACCAACGCCCTGCGCGATGCGCGCGAAGCGGTCGACCGTCTGCTCGGCGGCTGGCATCCGGCCTATGCGCACGCGCACTCCCTGCATAAGCCGTCGGCGCATTAGCCCGTATGCGAGTAGCGCACGGCTCGTCGCGTTTGGCTAACCAAACGTGAACGCATACGCGCTCGCGCCGGCATCCAGAAACTCGATTTCAAACGTTCGATCCTGAACCGCGCCGCTTTGGCGCACGAGCTGGTAAAGCCGCTCTTTATCGACGACACCTACGCCGTTTGCATCCGTGTCGGCGCCGTGCGAAGCACCCGGCGGCTTGCCGTCGAGCGTCACTCTGAAACGCACCGGCTTGCCGTCCGCCATCGGTCCCAATACGAGATGCAGATCGCGCGCGTGAAAGCGATAGGCGATCTTCGCGCCGCTCGCGCCGGATTGCGCTCGCTCGCCGGCAACGTTCCATTCGCCGTCGAGACTCCAGCTTCCCGTACGCAGTCGCGCGGGGCTGCTGTACGCGCGGAGCATGTCGGGCGCCAATGTTTCCGGCGACGCAAAACCTTCTGCCTGGCGATAACCGACGTACGTCTCGCCCGAGCGCAAATCCTGCGGATCGGCGGCGGCCTCGACGCCCGACGCTTTCGCGGCGCCAGCGGACGCGGGCAGTTTCGAATGCCCGGCGTCCGCGAGCAATTGACGGATGACTGCTTCCGACTCGTCGTATCCGCCTTCGCCAAAATGGTGATAGCGAATCTCGCCGCGCGCATCGACGATATAAAAGGCCGGCCAATACTGATTGTCGAATGCCTGCCACACGGCGAGTTTGTTATCGATGGCAATCGGATAGTCGACGTGCAGATCCGCCGCCGCGCGCTTCACGTTCGCGATGTTGTGTTCGAACGCGAACTCGGGCGCGTGCACGCCGATCACGACGAGCCCCTGATCGCGATAGCGGTTCGACCACGCCTTCAGATACGGCAGAGTGCGCAGACAGTTGATGCACGAGTACGTCCAGAAATTGACGATCACCACTTTGCCGCGCAGATCGCCGGTTTTCAGCGGCGGCGAATTGAGCCAGTCGACGGCGCCGGACAGCGACGGCATCGCGCCTTCGGCCGGTAACGAAAGTTTTGCGGCTGCGGGCGTCGGGTTTGTCGCGGCCGCGGGTTCTGCGGTCATGCTCACTTTCAGAAGCGCGCCAGCGTTTGGCTGCTCTGCATTCATGGCTTGCGAATCAGCAGCCTGTGAATCAGCAGCCTGTGAATCGCCGGCCTTTGAATCGACCTGCTGCGCATTCGCCTTCTCCGCTTGAACGTTCCGCGAACCCGCACGCGGCGACCAGCGCTGCACCAGTTTCTCTTCGATACCGGTCGTATTCAGCGACGGCAACAGCGCCAGCACGCGCGTATCGAAGCCGAGTGCAATGGCCGCAGCGGACAGCACCACGGCCGCGCCGAGCACCTGACGCACGCGCTCGCTCACCGCATACGAGCGCCTGAGCGCCGCGACGACCCGTCCGCCGATTGCGAGCACGATCGCAAGCGATGCCGCCGCGCCCGCTGCGAACGCGAGCAACGGCAACACGCCCGCGCCGCCTGGCCGATGCAGGATCACGCCCGTCATCACAAGACCGAGGATCGGTCCCGCGCACGGCGCCCACAGCAAGCCGGTCGCAACGCCGAGTACCACCGACGACATCACGCGAGGCTCGCCGCCGTCGCGGCGCACCGCGCCATCCAGACGATTGCCGAGGTTCACGAGCGGATGCGTGAGCCGCTCGGCCATCGACGGAAACAGCAGCGACGCGCCGAACACGGCGAAGAACGCGAGCGCGATCCAGCGGCCGTATTCGTTGACGTGCGCGACCCACGCGCCGCCGGCCACCGCGAGGCTCGCGACGGCGGCGAATGTCAGCGCCATGCCGGCCAGAAGCGGCACGCCGTGACGCACGAACGACTGATCGACGCGCGCGAACACGAGCGGCACGACCGGAAGAATGCACGGACTCAGGATGGTAAGCATGCCGCCGGCGAAGGCGAGAAGTATGAGCAGCATAACGGTGTCCTTTTTGTTCAATGAGCGTGTTACGGCATTCATGCATTGAACTACCAGGAAGTATCGCGCTTGTGTCGGCGAACGCGGCGTTGTGCAAGCTCGTGTATCGGCCTGCTGCGTAGATACAGTGCGATACAAAACGCGTCCGACGACGCATGTGAGCGGCACACACACGCGCGCGCGCACGGGTTTGTATCCCAACGTATCGCACAGCGGCGCGGACACAGAACGTTGCACAGGCAGCCGCAAGCGACACACGCCAGATACGTCCACGGCGTCCAATGACTATCCAAAGACATCGCGCTTGCCGATCAACCCTCGCGCGCACCGCGCCTCTCATGCAAAGGACGATTCCATCATGCACGCCCGACTCAAAACCCTCGCCACTATCGGCTCCTTCATCGCGCTCGCGTTGCTCGCCAGCGTGCTTGCAACACGCGGCAGCGCGCTCACTGCCGCCGAACGGAATACGCCGGTTGCGCCGCAAATAACCGGCATCGACACATGGATCAACGGCTCGCCGCTGACGCTTTCGCAACTGCGCGGCAAGGTCGTGCTGGTCGATTTCTGGACCTACTCGTGCATCAACTGCGTGAACACGCTGCCGTATGTGAAGAACTGGTACAAGCAGTACGGCAATCAGGGCCTGCAAGTGATCGGCGTGCATACGCCGGAGTACCCGTTCGAACGCGATGCCGGGCATGTGCGCGCTGCCGTGAAGAAGTTCGATATTCAGTATCCGGTCGCGCTCGACAATCAGTACGCGACCTGGAACGCGTTCAATAACCAGTATTGGCCCGCGGTGTATCTGTTCGACAAGACAGGACATGTCGTGTACAGCCACTTCGGCGAGGGCGACTATGCGCAGACCGAAGCGAAGATTCGCGAGCTGTTGGCGCAACCGGGCTGATGCAGCGCCGCATTGAAGTGTTGACGCCGCCATGCCCGCCTGCGAGCATGCGGCAATCGAAATCAATCAGCCTGTCGAGCGGCCCATGCGAGCACCCAATCATCTCAATGCACTGCGTGCTTTCGAGGCCGTCGGCCGGCATCTGAGTTATGTCGCCGCTGCGGAAGAACTGCATGTGACTCCCGCAGCGATCGGCCAGATGATTCGCGGACTCGAGGAAACACTGGAAATCGAGCTGTTTCATCGCTCGACGTCGGGTGCATCGCGCCTCGTGCTCACCGACGCGGCGCGCGCCGCCATGCCGGAATTGCAGGGCGGCTTTGAACTGCTCGCACAGGCGGTCGAAAGGCTGAAGGCCAGCAAGGCGCGCATAACGGTCACCGTGACAGTGCCGCCAGCGCTTGCCGACAAGTGGTTTTTGCATCGCGTGGAGCGGTTTCAGCGCAAGTATCCGCGCTACGATTTGCGCATCGACCTGTCGCTGAAACTCGTCGACTTTGTCGCGGACAGAGTGGACGCCGGCATCCGCTACGGCACCGGTCAGTGGCCGGATCTCGCCGCGACCTTCCTGATGCGCGACGAGTTCTTCCCTGTGTGCAGTCCCGCGCTGCTCGAAGGCGAGCATCCGCTCAGAACACCGGCGGATCTCAACTACCATCCGTTGATTCACGACATATCGATGCGCGCGGCGCCCACGTTTCCCACCTGGCGATCATGGGTGCAAAAGACGGGCAACGCGGGGCGCGTCGATTGCGATCGCGGCCTGCAGATCAACGACTCGGCGGCCGCGATTCATACCGCTATCTCGGGCAACGGCGTCGCGCTCGGCAGAACGTGCCTCGTCGAGCGCGACATCGCCGAAGGCCGGCTGGTGCGGCCGTTCCCCGACGCGCAGACGTGCGAGCTCGCCTATTACGTGGTGCATAGAAAGGACAACGGCAACGAGCCGGCTGTGGTCGCGTTCAAGGAATGGCTGCTTGCCGAGGCGAACGCGCGATAGCCGCGCGCCGCGTTAGTATTCTCTAATCTGTCTTCGCGCCGCCCGACGCCTTCAGCGCCAGTTGCTTGCGGTATTGCTCCACAGGCAAGCCGCCCCAGCCCCAGTTATCCATATCGACTTCTTCGATCACGACGAACGTCGCTTCAAGCGGCTTGTTCAGGACATCGAGCAGTACATGGCTGACACCGCTGATCAAGCGCGCTTTTTCTTCCGCCGTGACGGCGGTTGCGCCAGGCTTCGTTCCCTCGCGCGTGACCTGAATCGTGACGATAGGCATGTCGTTCTCCGTGGCAAAGGCGGGCGCCGCGAATCGGCGCCCGTTGTTCCGCTGTTGTTAAAAGCCGCGCTTAGTGGCCGGCGCTCTGGCCGCCGTCGACGTGCAGGATCTCGCCCGTCACGAACGGCGCCGAATCCAGATACAGCACCGCTTGCACGATGTCGTCCATTTCGCCCATATGACCCATCGGATGCAATGCGCCGAGCCCCGCATGCGTTTCCGGCGCGTGCATCGGCGATTTGATGATGCCGGGCGAGACCGCGTTCGCGCGAATCCCGGCTTTAGCGTACTCGATCGCGATGGACTTCGTCGCCGCATTCAACCCGCCCTTGGTCAACGACGCCAGCACCGAAGGCACGCCGCTAATCGCATGATCGGTGAGACTCGTCGTGATCGTGACGATGTGGCCGCTTTCGTGCTTCTCCATTTCCGCAATCGCGAGCTGCGTGATATTGAAGAAGCCGTCGAGGTTGACGCCCTTCACCAATGCGTAGTCTTCAGACGTATAGCTCGTGAACGGCTTCGCGACAAACACGCCCGCGTTGTTGACGAGCGTATCGACGCGCCCGAAACGCGTCACCGCCTCTGCAATCACGCGGCGTGCGGTGGCCGGATCGGCGATGTCGCCCGCCACCGTCGCGATGTTCGGATCGTCGAACGGTGTGATGCCGCGAGCCGTCGCAACCACGCGATAGCCGCGCTGACGAAACGCCTTCACCAGTTCCGCGCCGATGCCTTGCGATGCGCCAGTAACGATCGCCACTTTTTCCGACGTATTCATGTTGTGCTCCAGAGTTGTTGTCATGCAATTCAGAAATGAGAGCGGTTGCCTGGCCGGCTGCCGCTGTGTGCCGCGAGTCTTGCAGTGCGCCCTCGGTGACTGAACTATCGGCTTTGCGCAGGCATTAAACAAACGAGAAGATTTGCGTCGGCGGGAAAGAAAAACTACGGCGGTTCTGGATGCCGATGGCTAAACGGTCGTGCCGAACGCACCGGCCACCGTGACACGCCCGCCTGGCGGGCACGCGACATGCGGCGTGCAATCCAGCGCTGCGGCTTCGGCGGCCCGGTCATCGGCTAGTCGAATCGAATGCGGCGCGCAATCACGCTCAATGGCGAGGCGTTTATGAACAAGGTCTCTTCACCCGCTGCGGCGCCAAAAAAACACGGAAAGCTGCGCGGCGCTTTCACCACCGTGGTCAACGCAGGCAAGCGCTTCATGTCGGACCGCTGCCCGATGATGGCCGCGAGCGTCGGCTTTTACTCGGCGTTCTCGCTTGCGCCGACGCTGCTGATGGTGCTCGCGGTCGCCGGCTGGTTCTTCGGCGAGGACGCCGCGCGCGGACGTCTGTTCGAGCAGGTGCGCGGCATTATGGGCAAGGACGCCGCGGAGGCGATGCAGACCATCGTCGAACACGCGCATCGCGCGAGCGGCAGCGGCATTGCCGCCGTGGTGTCGGTCGTGTTGTTGATCATCGGTGCGTCGGCGACTTTTACTTCGCTGAACACCGCGCTCGACGTGGTGCTCGAGGCGGAGAAAAACGTCAAAAGCAAGGGCAGCATTACGTGGCTCGTGCGCACGCGGCTGGTGTCGGTCGGCATGGTGCTCGGCCTCGGCTTCTTGCTCGTGGTGTCGCTCGTGCTAGACACGGCGATCACGTTCGCCGGACACGCGATATTCGGCGATTCGCCGTTGGTCGTCGTCACCGCGATCGTGCAAACGGTACTCGGCCTGATCGTGCTGGGCGCCGCGTTCACCGCCCTGCTTCGGTGGATGTCAGACGCGCATGTGAGTCTCGCGCATGCGGCGGTCGGCGGGATGACGGCGGCGATACTGTTTTCGGTCGGACGGCATCTGTTCGGGCTTTATCTCACGCATGCGGGCACCGCGAGTTCTTTCGGTGCCGCAGGCTCGCTCGCCGTGCTGATGATGTGGCTGTATTTTTCGGCGGCGGTGTTTCTGTTCGGCGCGGAGACGACAGCCGAACTCGCGGGACGCAATGAAGTAAAAGACGAGGAGAAAGACCGGCCATTGTCCGTAGGCGCGGCGCGCTCGCGCGGTTAAAACGCGCATTGCAAATGAAAAAAGCGGCCTCGCGGCCGCTTTCGCATGACTAGTGCTGCACGCCCCAGCGCCGCACCGTCACCCGTTCCAACGTATCGAACACGAGATGTTCGATCAAGAGCCCGATCACGATTACCGCTGCAAGTCCCGCGAAAACGCGGTCCGTGTAAAGCTCGTTGCGATTCTGGAAAATGTACCAGCCGAGTCCGCCGTTGCCGGAACTCGCGCCGAATACCAGCTCGGCCGCGATCAGCGTACGCCACGCAAACGCCCAGCCCACCCGCAAGCCGGCGAGAATCGACGGCAACGCGGCCGGCATCAGAATCAGCAGTACGTGGCGCATTCCCGTCAGGCCGTAGTTGCGTCCGGTCATGCGCAGCGTCGCCGGCACCGACTGGAAACCGGAGTACGTGTTGAGCGCCAGCGGCCACAGTACCGAATGCACGAGCACGAATAACAGACTGCCCGTGCCGAGTCCGAACCAGAGCAATGCGATCGGCAACAGCGCGATGGAAGGCAGCGGATTGAACATCGCAGTGAGCATCGACAGCAAATCGCGGCCCACACGCGTCGACACAGCCAGCGACGTCAGCACGAACGCAAGCGCCGCACCCAGCAGATAACCGCGCAGCAGCACCGACATCGACACCGCCGTTTTTTGCAGCAACTCGCCGGACAACACGCCCTGCACGAACGCGACGAAAGTCGCGCCGAAGGTGGGCAGCAGCAGATCGTTATTGACGACGCGCGCGGCGATCTCCCATACGGCGATCAACACCAGCGCGATCAGCACCTTGCGCACCCAGCTTTGCGCGAAGACGCGCTTGCCGAGCGGCAATGGCGCTTCGAGCACGACGTCGCCAGGCGGTTCGAGCGGGCGTTCGTATTCGTCGCGAATCGGCGGCAATAAGGTGGCGGGCGAACTCATTGCGCGGCCTCCGTCTCTTCGAACAACAGGCGATGAATACGCGCGACGCTGCGCTGAAAATCGTTGCGCCCGAAACTGTCGTGCGAATACTGATGACTGTTCAACTCGGCACGCACGCGGCCCGGATGCGGCGACAACAGCAGAATGCGGTTTCCCACTACCAGCGCTTCTTCGATTGAATGAGTGACGAACAGCAGCGTGAAATTGACCTCTTCCCACAAGCGCAGCAGTTCTTCCTGCATCTTGCGGCGAGTCAATGCGTCGAGCGCGGCGAACGGTTCGTCCATCAGCAATACACGCGGCTGCATCGCGAGCGCGCGCGCAATTGCCACGCGCTGCTTCATGCCGCCCGACAAGGTGTGCGGATACGCATTCGCAAACGCAGCGAGGCCGACCTTGTCGAGATAATGCAACGCACGCTCATTCGCTTCGGCACGCGCAAGCTTCTTCGCGACGCGCAGCGGAAAGGCCACGTTTTGCAGCACCGTTTTCCACGGCGGCAACTGATCGAACTCCTGGAATACGACGATGCGATCGGCGCCAGGACCGCGCACGAGCTGACCGTCGAGCGAGATAGTGCCCGAGCTCGGCTCGATGAAACCGCCCACGGCCTTCAGCAACGTCGACTTGCCGCAGCCCGACGGCCCGAGCAGCACGAAGCGATCGCCGCCGTAGACGTCGAAGCTGACCTCGTGCGTCGCGCGGACAATGCGCTCGCGCGTGCGGTATTCGAGGCTGACGTTCTCCACTGCGAGCAGTTTTTCGCTGACGGCGGGACCGCTGCGCACGGCGCGGTCAGCGCGTTCGGGAAAGAGTAGCGTGGGATTAGCCACCATCGGATCGCTCCCAGGTTGCGGACTGCGCGAGCGGCTCACTACTGCCCCGCAGTCCGCTGAAGTTAGAAACACGAAGCGCCATGCTTAACTGCCTGCCGCGGTTGCCGGGTCGTCGAAGAAATAGTCTTTCCACGACTTCGGCTCGTTTTTGATCGCCCCCACGCGATACATGAACTGCGCGAGAGCGAGCGTGTTTTGCGGCGCGATCTTGAACTCCACTTGCGGATTCTTGATGATCTTCAGGAGCAGCGCGCGATCGATTTTCGACTTGTTCACACGCAGATAAATATCGGCGGCGGCGTCAGGATTTGCCGCAATGAAACGCGACGCGTCAGCGAGTGCATCGACGAACGCGCGGTACGTTTTCGGATTGTTGTCGCGGAATTTTTCGGTCGCGTAGAGAACCGTTGCGGAGCTCGGGCCGCCGAGCACATCGTAGGAATTCAGCACGATATGCGCCTTCGGATTGCCCGCGAGTTCCTGATCCTGAAACGGCGGATTGCCGAAGTGACCGGTAATTTCCGTGCCGCCCGCGATGATCGCCGCCGCAGCATCAGGATGCGGCAGCGCCTGCGTGTACTTGTCGAGGCGGTTGTATTCCTTGTCGCCCCAGCGCTTCGCGGCCGCGTATTGCAACACGCGCGACTGCACCGACACATTTACCGCCGGCACCGCGATGCGGTCTTTCGCGCCGAAATCGGCAATCGTCTTGACGTCAGGATTGTTGCTCACGAGGTAATACGGCAGATTGCCGAGCGAAGCGACGCCCTTCACATTCTGCTTGCCGTGCGTGC
>Ga0209795_10002510_pt1 | contig 10160 bp, 8 predicted proteins | sample AgamicOrMarz_FD_187166 | JGI IMG/M metagenome (GOLD analysis project Ga0209795, IMG submission 187166) | Agave microbial communities from Guanajuato, Mexico - Or.Ma.rz (SPAdes) (version 2) | ecosystem: Host-associated > Plants > Phyllosphere > Phylloplane/Leaf | place: Guanajuato, Mexico...
CCGGCAAGCTGGATGTCGACACCGCGGCCAGCGTGATTAATGGGATCGCTGAAGGCTGCCTGCAGTCTGGCTGTGCGCTCGTCGGCGGCGAAACGGCAGAAATGCCCGGCATGTACCACGGCGAAGATTACGACGTCGCGGGCTTCTGCGTGGGTGTGGTAGAAAAATCAGACATTATTGATGGCAGCAAAGTGACCGACGGCGACGTCTTGATTGCGCTTGGCTCCAGCGGTCCGCACTCAAATGGTTACTCTTTGGTGCGCAAAATTGTGGAAGTAAGCGGCTGCGATCCTGAAACCACCCAGCTTGAAGGTAAATCGCTGGCCGATCACCTGCTGGCCCCGACCCGCATCTACGTGAAAAACATCCTTGAGCTGATTGAAAAGGTTGATGTTCATGCGATTGCCCACCTGACGGGCGGCGGCTTCTGGGAAAATATTCCCCGCGTTCTGCCGGACAATACCCAGGCCGTTATTGATGAATCCTCCTGGCAGTGGCCAGCCGTATTCAACTGGCTGCAAACCGCGGGCAACGTCAGCCAACACGAAATGTACCGTACCTTTAACTGTGGCGTAGGAATGCTCATTGCGCTGCCGGCCAGTGAAGCAGACAAGGCCATTAGCCTGATGCAGGCGAAGGGTGAAAACGCATGGAAAATCGGTATTATCAAAGCGTCTGATTCCGAAGAGCGTGTGGTCATTGAATGAAAAACATCGTGGTGCTCATTTCCGGTAACGGAAGCAATTTGCAGGCCATCATCGATGCCTGCAAGCAAAAGCAAATTAATGGCACCCTTCGCGCAGTTTTCAGTAACAAGGCCGATGCATTCGGCCTTGAGCGTGCCCGCGAAGCGGGCATTCCGGCGCATGCGCTGGAGGCGAGTCAGTTCTCCGGCCGCGAAGCCTTCGATCGCGAGCTGATGCAGGAAATCGACGCCTATGCCCCGGATGTGGTGGTGCTGGCAGGATACATGCGTATTCTGAGCCCTGCGTTTGTGGCGCATTACGCCGGACGACTGCTGAATATTCACCCGTCTCTTCTGCCCAAATATCCTGGCCTGCACACCCATCGTCAGGTGCTGGAAAACGGCGATGAGGAGCATGGCACCTCCGTTCATTTCGTGACCGACGAACTGGACGGCGGCCCGGTTATTTTGCAGGCCAAAGTCCCGGTGTTTGACGGCGACGAAGAGGATGACATCACCGCGCGGGTTCAGGCGCAGGAACATGCTATCTACCCGCTGGTCGTAAGCTGGTTTGTCGAAGGACGCCTGGCCATGCGCAACAACGCGGCCTGGCTGGATGGCGCACAGCTTCCGGCACAGGGATATGCGGCTGACGAATAGTGTTGTTTTACCGGGGGGCGCGACGCTTAGGCGGACCGATGTACTTTGGGGTCCAGTAAGCGTTACGCCACCCGACATGCCCTCCCCCAACCCTCTAAAATCCCGCAGAAAAAAAATTTACTGTCATACTTTTCTGGCACAGTTGGACATCTCGTGGCAAAGCTCGCCATAATAGAATCGAGACGGATTTGCTGCGTCCCGTGATTGAAACGGAGTGTAAGTTGTAATGGGTCAGGAAAAGTTATACATCGAGAAAGAGCTAAGCTGGTTAGCGTTTAACGAACGCGTGCTTCAGGAAGCGGCGGATAAAAGCAACCCGCTCATTGAGCGGATGCGTTTTTTGGGCATCTATTCAAACAACCTGGACGAGTTCTATAAGGTTCGCTTTGCCGAGCTGAAACGCCGGATTATCATCAGCGAAGAACAAGGTTTAAACTCTAACTCGCGCCACTTGCTTGGGAAGATTCAGTCTCGCGTACTGAAAGCCGATCAGGAATTTGATGGTCTTTATAACGAGTTGCTGCTGGAGATGGCGCGCAACCAGATCTTCCTGATCAATGAACGCCAGCTCTCCGCCAATCAGCAAAGCTGGCTGCGCCACTATTTTAAACATTATCTGCGCCAGCACATCACGCCCATTCTGATCAACCGCGAAACCGATCTGGTGCAGTTCCTGAAAGATGACTACACCTATCTGGCCGTTGAGATTATTCGTGGCGAATCCATCCGCTATGCGCTGCTGGAAATCCCGTCAGATAAAGTCCCGCGCTTCGTCAACCTGCCGCCAGAAACACCGCGCCGACGCAAGCCAATGATTCTGCTGGACAACATACTTCGCTACTGTCTGGACGATATTTTTAAAGGCTTCTTCGATTACGACGCCCTCAACGCCTATTCCATGAAAATGACCCGTGACGCGGAATACGATCTGGTGCACGAAATGGAAGCCAGCCTGATGGAGCTGATGTCATCGAGCCTGAAACAACGTCTGACGGCCGAACCTGTACGTTTTGTTTATCAGCGCGACATGCCTGATGCGATGGTCGAAATGCTGCGCGATAAGCTCACCATCTCCCGCTATGACTCCATCGTTCCCGGCGGACGCTATCACAACTTTAAGGACTTTATTGGCTTCCCGAATGTCGGCAAAGCCAATCTGGTTAACAAACCGCTGCCGCGTCTGCGTCATATCTGGTTTGATAAATTCCGTAACGGATTCGATGCCATCCGTGAACGCGACGTGCTGCTCTATTACCCGTATCACACCTTTGAGCATGTGCTGGAACTGCTCCGCCAGGCCTCATTCGATCCGAACGTCCTGGCCATTAAGATCAACATTTATCGCGTGGCAAAAGATTCGCGCATCATCGATGCAATGATTCACGCCGCGCACAACGGTAAAAAAGTGACCGTGGTGGTTGAACTGCAGGCGCGCTTTGATGAGGCGGCAAACATTCACTGGGCGCGACGTCTGACGGAAGCGGGCGTGCACGTTATCTTCTCGGCGCCGGGCCTGAAAATCCACGCCAAACTGTTCCTGATCTCCCGCAAAGAGGGAGATGAGGTAGTGCGTTACGCCCATATCGGTACCGGGAACTTTAACGAGAAGACCGCCCGCATCTACACCGACTACTCGCTGCTGACCGCCGATGCGCGTATCACCAACGAAGTGCGCCGGGTCTTTAACTTTATCGAAAACCCTTACCGACCGGTGAGCTTCGACTACCTGCTGGTGTCGCCGCAGAACTCCCGTCGGCTGCTTTACGAGATGATTGATAAAGAAATTGCTGCCGCCCAGGCAGGCGCACCTTCGGGTATCACGCTGAAGCTGAACAACCTGGTCGATAAAGGGCTCGTCGATCGCCTGTATGCGGCCTCTTGCTCCGGTGTGCAGGTCAATCTGTTGATTCGCGGTATGTGTTCATTGATTCCCGAACTGGAGGGCATTAGTGATAATATTCGCGTCATCAGTATCGTTGACCGCTACCTGGAACACGATCGCGTCTATATTTTTGAAAACGGTGGCGAGAAGCGCGTTTACCTTTCCTCTGCGGACTGGATGACGCGCAACATTGATTACCGCATCGAAGTGGCCACGCCGTTGCTTGATCCGCGACTGAAACAGCAGATTTTGAACATTATCGATCTGCAGTTGAGCGACACGGTGAAGGCGCGCTATATCGACAAAGAACTGAGTAACCGCTATGTGCCACGTGGCAACCGCCGTAAAGTGCGCTCACAACTGGCGATTTACGACTATATCAAATCACTCGAGCAACCAGATTAACCTATGCCGATAAATGATAAGACGCCACGACCGCAGGAGTTTGCCGCGGTCGATTTAGGTTCTAACAGCTTTCATATGGTCATCGCCCGTGAGGTGGATGGCGCTATGCAGATCATTGGTCGCCTGAAACAGCGCGTACACCTGGCTGACGGCCTTGATGATCAAAATATGCTCAGCGAAGAGGCGATGGAGCGGGGCCTGGCTTGCCTGTCGCTGTTTGCCGAACGACTGCAAGGGTTCTCGGCTTCCAGCGTGTGCATTGTGGGCACTCACACATTGCGTCAGGCGCTGAACGCACCGGATTTTCTGAAGCGGGCTGAGAAAGTGATCCCCTACCCGATTGAAATCATCTCGGGGAACGAGGAAGCACGTCTGATCTTTATGGGCGTTGAACACACCCAGCCAGAGAAAGGCCGTAAGCTGGTGATTGACATCGGCGGGGGGTCAACGGAGCTGGTGATTGGCGAAGACTTCGAACCAAAGCTGGTCGAAAGCCGCCGTATGGGCTGCGTAAGCTTCGCGCAAATGTACTTCCCCGGCGGCGCCATCAGCCGGGAAAACTTCCAGCGCGCCCGGATGGCGGCGGTTCAAAAACTGGAATCGCTCGCCTGGCAGTATCGCCTGCAAGGCTGGAACGTTGCGCTTGGTGCCTCTGGCAGTATCAAAGCGGCGCACGAAGTGCTGCTTGAGATGGGCGAAAAAGATGGTTTTATCACCCCTGAGCGTCTGGATATGCTTCGCGAAGAGGTGCTCAAATTTAAGAGCTTTGACGCACTGAGCCTGCCGGGCCTGTCTGAGGAACGCAAAGCGGTGTTCGTGCCGGGTCTGGCGATTCTGTGCGGCGTTTTTGATGCGCTGGCGATTCGTGAACTGCGTCTTTCTGACGGCGCGCTCCGTGAAGGCGTGCTGTATGAGATGGAGGGCCGTTTCCGCCATCAGGATATTCGCAGCCGCACGGCGCAGAGCCTGGCGAACCAGTACAATATCGATCGTGAACAGGCTAAACGCGTTCTGGACACCACCACACATATTTACGATCAGTGGGCTGAACAGAATCCAAAGCTTGTCCATCCCCAGCTTGCAGCTCTGCTGAAGTGGAGCGCGATGCTGCATGAAGTTGGCCTGAATATTAACCACAGTGGGATGCATCGCCACTCGGCCTATATACTGCAAAACAGCGATCTGCCCGGCTATAACCAGGAGCAGCAAAGCATGATGGCGACGCTGGTGCGTTACCACCGTAAGGCGATCAAGCTCGACGATCTGCCTCGCTTTACGCTGTTCAAGAAAAAACAGTTCCTGCCCCTGATTCAGATATTACGCCTCGGCGTACTGCTGAATAATCAGCGCCAGGCCACGACCACCCCGCCAACGCTGCGGCTCAAAACGGACGACCACCACTGGACGCTGAGCTTCCCGCACGACTGGTTCAGCCAGAACGCGCTGGTGCTTCTGGATCTTGAAAAAGAGCAGCAGTACTGGGAAGCGGTCACCGGCTGGATGTTGAAAATCGAAGAAGAGCAGTCGCCAGAGATCGCCGCATAACACCCGCCCTCAGGCGTCCCCGGACGCCTGAGTCTCTATCAGTGATTCCATCGGTTCCGGTTTGCCGATTAAATACCCCTGTAAATAGTCAATGCCTAACGCACTTGCCGCGCTTCGTATCTCTTCGCTTTCGACATACTCCGCAACCACCAGCATTTTTTTCATCCGCGCCAGATGGCATATCGACGCCACGATCTGGTAATCCAGACTGTTATCCACGATGTTGCGAATAAAGCTTCCGTCGATTTTCAGGATGTCAGCATCGACGCTTTTAAGCCGTGCATAGCTCGCATAACCGGTACCAAAATCGTCAATGGCAATACGCGATCCCATAAGCTGAAGCTGTTTGATCGTCTGCATGGCCATCTCCGCATTGCCAAAATGACTGTTTTCCGTGATTTCAAATATCAGCTGCCAGGCCTCTACGGCATATTTCTTTAGCAAGCGGCTGACCTCCAGGGGAAACTGTCCCCGACACACCGTCGAGGGCGCAAGGTTGATCGCAAAGCGCTTGCCAGGCAGTTTTTCACGGTGTTCAGCTAAAAACTGTAGCGTTCGCTCCAGTACCCAGAGGTCCACGCGCGACGATAAACCAAACTCCTGCGCCACGGGCAGGAAGCGGTCTGGCGATAACAGGCTGCCTTTTTCATCCGGCATTCTCAGCAGAACTTCATGATAGTGATCGCCCCGAACGCCCATCACGGGCTGTACCATCAGCGCAAATTCATTCTGTTCCAGCGCGCGCTGCAGACGATTCATCATATCGACTTTATTTTTCAGGCTACGCTGCAGGTTAACCGCCCCGCGCTGCTGAAGGCTTTCAGGATGGTTCGTGGAGAGGGAGAGATCGGCAATGACGCTCAGCTCCCCCAGCAGCAGAAAGAGATGAGTGACCGGGGAGCGTACATAGCAATAGCTAATGCCGACCTGAGGTTGCAGCGGCATACCGTCCCAGACAAAGCGAAAACCTTTGATGTGCTCATCCAGCGCCTCAATGCGCGACTGGTGGGATTCGGTGTTCAGCCGTATGGCGAGGTCATGTCCGGGCAGCTGATACACGCGCTCGTGCGTTTCCAGCAATCGATTAATCCATGCGGCCAGCTGCTGTTTATACTGAATGCGCAGCAGCACGCCGTAGTTGCGCCCCAGCACTTCCAGTTCCGGAATGCGCAATAAGCACAGTGCCGACCAGGGAAAACGGGTTAACGTGCGGGTCAACGCCCGTAAATTCGGCATGTGAAGCACGGGATCGAGAAAAGCCAGCCGACGGGCGCGTTGTGTGATATCGCGTTGGCGGGTGGCCAGCATCGCCATATAAATCACCACAAACGAGAAGACAAGATAGCTTGAAGACGTGATAGCCAGCTGAATATCGTATACCGGTGATAACGGGATATAGCGAAAGAAATAGTGAATCGAGACCACCAGTACCGGCGTCCAGATTAGCGAGACCAGCCGGTAGCCAAAGCGCATTGAGCCCCATAACATCACCGGCATTAGCAGGGACAGCGTATAGTTAGTGCCAAATATCGAGCTATTTTCGTTAACAGGGATCATCAGTAAACAGAACAGGCTGCCCAGGATCGCTGCCCAGACGATAAACTCCACCACCGTCACTTTTTTGTCGATTTGCGCACGAATCTGGGCGATGAGCCCGTTGATATACCGCGGATGACGAATCAGTCGAATCAGTAAATAACAAAAGGGGACACCGGTAAGCCCGCTTACCAGCAGAGCCTGATAGTTTATCAGGGTCCGAATACTCATCGGATTGATGCCCGCCATGCTTTCGCGACTGTGGTAAATCCCCAGGTAGACGGCGAACTGAAAGAGCACTAAAAACAGCGTCGCAGGGCAAAATACCTGCCAGAAAATCCGCTGTGACATTAATCGCACGTCCCCGTAGGGCACCATATTCCGCCGTGGCGCGAAGACCCGATAACCGCCCCAGCTGATAATCAGCGGCACGACAAAGTGGATGACCGAGGCCACCGTTTCGAAGAGGCCTATCGCGTCGTAATAGCGATAAAACAGCGAAAGGATAATGCCCGGCAACGCGGCCAGTCCGAAAAACATCATCAGCGCCTGCAGGAAGGCGAGCGGCAGATAGTAGAGAACCGCCACCCCCCCTGCGATCTGGGTATAGGTATTGGCATAACTGAGTAAAGGCAGTAGCACGATGGGCAGAACCAGGGGAAGCGCCCACCAGCGATCTTTATTTTTAATCAGGAGCGTGAGAATGTGCATAGATGCCCGTATAACACCCTTTTGATCCTGAGGGTAAATTAAGACAGGCATCCAACCTGACGTAACTGTCGCAACCTAATGAAAGGTGACACACTGGAGCAGGGATTGTAGTTATGCACGCAGGGAAACTATTGACTTAAATCAAATTAATACGCTCAAATACCCTTTGTTACGAACTTTTTTTTTGCATTTTTATTCTTTCTATCAAGGGGCTAAATACTATTATCATTATCTATACGAATACATAATTTAATCATTGACGGATTTTTACAGATTGCGTAATTGACCCTCTCTTTCCTCTGTGCCTTAATATCCCTGTCGCCCAAAGGGTATGTCCAGGAAAATCACAGTGAGTCAGGCCACACGTATGCATAAACGACATCGATTTAACACTCGAATGACACGCATCATCCTGCTTATTAGCTTCCTGTTTTTCTTTGGCCGCTTTGTCTACTCCTCCATCGGTGCCTGGTATCACCATCAGGAAAAAACACAGTCTCAGCAATCCAGTTTGTCGGTTGAAACCCCGGCGCGCTAACGCACGAATCCAGGCCGTCTGCCGCCTGTTTGTGATTTATGCGTGATATCACTCCTGTGAGAATTTGCCCCCGCCGTCTCCCTGACCACAACCTGCCAGCGTGCGAATTGTATCGCACTGTATCTCTGCTCTCAGGCTTACGCACCAATACAAATAAGCCGCTTTCGTAAACAATCACGATACATAAAAATGGTCTTCTGTGTCTGTCGTCATTCTTAACCGATGAGGAGAACACAGATGATACATCGCTATTTACTGCTGCCTTTATTCGCTCTCACGACTGCCACCGGTGCATTCGCCGCCCCCCTGAGCGGACTGAGTGCCGCAGACGTGAACGGACCCGCTGCCGTCGCCCCGCTTGAGCAGGCTCAACCACCGGCGAAACTTATTGTCGATCCGCCGCTTGCCGGCCCGCTGGCAAAAGGCGCGGTCTTTATCCAGTACCGTGCTGAAAACCTGCGGATTGAACCTGTCTTCGGGCCTGAGGCGTTAAAAGTGACGCCGCGTATCGGTCATATCCACGTCATTGTGGATAACGCCCCCTGGCACTGGGCGGACGCCAGCGGCGAGCCGGTAATTCTGGTCGGGCTGCCTGCAGGCAAACACAGCGTCACGATTATTCTGGCCGATCCAACCCATAAACCGCTCGATCGTAAAACCATTGCGTTCACCGTACCGCCCCACGCGGCCGTCCATCACTTTTGAAGGCATTGAGATGAAGAGATTATCTGTATTCACGGCGGGTCTGTTGGCTTTATCCGCCAGTGCATTCGCACAGAATCCCACGAGCGTGGTGCTGGTTCATGGTGCCTTTGCCGATGGCAGCAGCTGGAATAAGGTCATTCACCAGCTACAGAAGCAGCATACCGAGGTCATTGCCGTGCAGCTGCCCCTGACATCGTTAAAAGAGGATGTCGCCGCCACCCAACGTGCCATCGCCCGCGCACATGGCGATGTAGTGCTGGTCGGACACTCCTGGGGCGGCACGGTGATTACCGAAGCCGGCAACGATGCCCGGGTGAAATCCCTGGTCTACGTGGCGGCGTTCGCGCCGGACGCCGGTCAGTCAACGGCAGACCTGGCAGGACGCTATCCCGCGCCGCCGGGGAGCGCTGATATCGCAAAAACGGCCGACGGCTATTTGTATCTGCCACCTGCCGCAGTGCGTCAGGATTTCGCCCCTGATGCCACCGCGACCGAACAGCAAAGCATCGCGGCAACGCAGGGCCCCATCAAGGCCGATGCCTTCGCCGAGAAAATCACCCACGCCGCGTGGCATGACAAACCCAGCTGGTTTGTCGTCAGTCAGCATGACCGAATGATTAATCCGGATCTTGAACGGGCGATGGCGAAGACGATTCACGCGAAAATCGCCGAGGTGGCAGCAAGCCATGTGTCGATGGTAAGCCAGCCGCAGATCCTTGCCCGGACAATTGAGCAGGCGATAAGCAGCAATTAATCAGAGTGAGTCATTCGATCTTCTGCACTTTCGTGTCCACCGACAGTAGCGCAGTGCCATCATGCGCTGCTGGCGCCATAAAGGGAACCGGCTTGCCTGTCCGCCTGTCAACCAGCAGCGAGTGGCGCTCGCCCTGTGAAAACAGATTTTGCTCTCCCCACTGACGCAGCGCCACGATCACGGGGAAAAGACGTTCGCCTTTGTCAGTCAGAACATATTCCTGATAAGCCGTGCCGTCTGATGCCCCCTGCAACGTCAGGATTTCCGCCTCAACCAGCTTGCGAAGTCGGTCGGAAAGGATGTTGCGTGCCACCCCGAGGCTGCGCTGAAAATCGCCGAAGCGCGTCATGCCGTCAAACGCATTACGCACAATAAGAAGCGACCAGCGATCCCCGAGCAAATCAACGCTGCGGGCAACGGGACAATATTCCTCTTTTACCGTATTTCGGGACATCATCTGTTTTCCTCGCAAAGGCCATCCTATAACCAGTTGCATTTTAAAACTGCATGCTCTAGCATTCAACTAGTTTCATTTTAAAACCAGGTTATCACAGGCGAGGATTTTGAACATGTCACTGACATCAGCCCTTCCTTCAGCCGACATGCCGCGCAGCATGGTCTGGCTGTTCGCCACTGCAAGCGGCTTAAGCGTGGCAAACGTTTATTACGCCCAGCCTTTGCTTGACGCGCTGGCGAACGATTTCGGCATCAGCCATGCGGCCGTGGGCGGCGTGGTGAC
>Ga0209795_10002511_pt1 | contig 10158 bp, 6 predicted proteins | sample AgamicOrMarz_FD_187166 | JGI IMG/M metagenome (GOLD analysis project Ga0209795, IMG submission 187166) | Agave microbial communities from Guanajuato, Mexico - Or.Ma.rz (SPAdes) (version 2) | ecosystem: Host-associated > Plants > Phyllosphere > Phylloplane/Leaf | place: Guanajuato, Mexico...
GATAGTTCTCTCTTTGATGTAATCGTGCACACTCTCGCCCTCCCTAAATTGGATGTGAGAAGTGTGAAATGAGACCCGCTTATCACTTCGACGAATTCTACTTCCGTGTGTAGTATTAATGGTGACAGGCACCACAAAAAGACATTATCCACGCTAGGCGGACACTGGTTGCATATTTGTTCCACACGGCAGAAAGTGGTTACCTTCTGTCAATACAAGAAATAATCATGTCCCCGGCTGAATACCCGCTATCTTCAAACGACTCCTCACCTCAAACACTCTCTTTGTAAAGGTTTGTAACCATTTTATTAGCTTGGATAAGGGTTTATGCACAAAATAGACAATCGGGACAAGGCGGGTCAGGAAATTTTTTGAAAATTGGACAATTTTATTTTTTTCGACACTCGCCGGAAACCCACGTCTCCCAAGGGTTCCCACCCTATTCAAAATTAGAATGGCCTAATAACTTGTGAAGAATTTTGTCGAAGGATTTTTTTGAAAAATATTATTTTACTGCAATTTGTTTATCGATTTTTGCGAAGAATGGCTTGGAAAAATTTAAATTTCCCCGCTCGTCCAGCCCCGGGAAGACTCTACTTGCCTGTTCAAAATATTATATAATGGTCCTATCATAAATTATGCTCACTTAATAATTACTTGGAAAGGAACTCACTTCATGACCCCATTTACGGAAAATGTCATACATATTATTCGCAGCATCCCGGAGGGCAAGGTTATGACTTACGGCCAAATCGCCGCGCTTGCCGGAAGCCCCCGTGCCGCCCGCCAGGTGGTTCGTGTCCTTCACTCCATGAGCAGGAAATATAAGCTTCCCTGGCACCGTGTTATCAACAGCCAAGGCAAGATCGCCCTCTCAGACGACGAATCTTACCATGAGCAGCTGTTCTCCCTCGAAAGTGAAGGTGTTGAAATTGGCCTGAATGGCGTCATTGATTTGAAAAAATATCAATTTAACCCTGAGGAATAGAGAAGATCTGCTCTTCCAACAGGCCCGGATCAAGCATAGGAGGAATCTCCCGGAAATCCCCGTGCGGGCCGAATCCAAAGAACTACATTTCAAAAAAGTAACATCACAGAAAAAAAGTCCAAATCTCGAAAAAGCCTTGAGCCCCAAGGCTTTTTCTATTGCAAAAATGTATCATAGACGGGCTGATCAGCCTGGTGCTAACATTCATAACGTTATGGATGTTTTACTAGGGTTTTATTTTTTGAAATCGTTTGCATCCAACTGGTAATCAGAATCTAACAACGAAAAGGGGGAAAATTTCCAATAATCTTAAGCAACATTCTCAGGAGAGACCTTCACCATGAAAAACTTCTATCCTTGGTCCAAAAAACAAAGGAGTGAAACAAATTGGGGAAAACGAAAATCTTTGCTATTGCAACCACATTAGGCCTTATTTTTTCAAATCTTCCATATGCAAGTGCCATCACAGACTACCAAACTCTATCAAGTACCGATTTTGAAAATAACGATCCATGGGGGTTCACAACCGCTAATGCCACCCTCTCCATTAATAAAGATAATGTCGGCGGCAACGCTACCGCCAAGCTCCAATACAGTATTGTCGACCAAAAAGGCGGCCGCGTGGCTACTAAGAATCTTGACTCAGCTGCTAAAGGGCAAAATATTCTGGTGAAATTCGACTGGTATCCAGGCAAAATCAATGACAAAGGGTCCACACCCGATGAAAACGGCGGCGAGTTTAGGCTTCTGGACAGCGCAGGCAACATTGTCTTTACCCTAAACAATACCAACAAGTATCCGCTGACCTTTTTCGCACGCGGTCAGGCCCCAACGAAAACGAGCATCACCAATCCGGAGACCTGGTATCATTTTGAAGTTAATTTTGATATCAGCACCAATCAGGTAAGCTTAAAAATAGCCGGCCAAAATGGCACTGCGATAGAACAGCATACTTCACCGATCGATAGCTCCCTTTTTGATGGCTCCGTCGCCAGCATGAGGCTCGTCGGTATCCGGACAGCCGGAAACAATGAAACATGGAACACCTATCTTGATAATGTTGAGGTTTCCAATGTCCCTGTATCTAGCAATACCCTTTATTTAGTGGAAAAACTTCCCTACCACCGTGTCTATGTAAATAAAACAACAAATGACATCTCATCCATTGGTCTTCCGAAAACCGTGAACGTCACGCTTGCTGATAATAGTAAACGGGAAGTGGCGGTGACGAAGTGGGAACCAGTTGGAAAGGAGTGGGATCCTAGTAAAGCTGGCGTTTACGAGTTCAATGGTACCCTTGCTGAAACCGAAGGCATCGTGAATTCTTTTAACAAAACGGCAAAAATTTATGTTTACAATCGCCTGACTCCTTCTGAGAACGAAAGACAAACTGAGTTTCTTGACAGGGGCGTCATCGCGCTTAAATCAGACGAGGGCGTCTTCGTGAGCTGGCGCTTGCTTGCGGATGAATATGATAAAGACGTGAAATTCAATGTGTACCGGAATGGCGAGAAATTGAACACCCATGCACTTGATGTTACCAACTACCTTGATGCCGCAGGTTCTCCGGCGGACACTTACACCGTGGAAACACTAGTAAATGGCAAGTTCACTGAGAAAAATGATGTAAAAGCCGCAAGTAAGGATTATCTATCGATCCCAATGCAAAAACCAGAAGGCGGCACCCTTTCCAATGGTCAAGCCTACACCTACTCGGTGAACGACTCCGGTGTTGGCGATTTAGACGGTGACGGCGAGCTGGAGGTTATTGTCAAATGGTACCCATCGAACGCGATTGACAGTTCATATGCCACCCCAACAGGCCCAACCATTTTTGACGCCTACAAATTGGATGGCACCCTTTTATGGCGGATGAATATGGGACATAACCTTACATCTGGCGCCCATTATAATCAGTTTGTCGTCGCAGATTTTGATGGCGATGGAAAAAGTGAATTCCTTATTAAAACAGCAGATGGCACGAAAACATATGGTGCTACTGATGGCAAATTTGACAGCAGCAAAGTCGTCAGTTTGATTGGGAACCCTGACAATGATGGCAAATATGTTAACTCCGGCGGCCATGTCTTTGGCGGGCCTGAATATGTGTCCGTCTTCAATGGTGAAACAGGTAAGGTCATTGATACCATCGATTACGCTTTCCCTGTCGGCGAGGAGGACGGCGGCGCTTCATGGGGTGACACGTGGTTTAACCGTTCGGACCGCTTCTTATCCGGTTTAGCTTACTTGGATGGTAAAAAACCAAGTGCGATTATTGGAAGAGGTTATTACGAGCGTACCACCTTCGCCGCTTATAGCTTAGTCGATGGCAAACTTAAAGAAGAGTGGACGTTTGACTCTAATAAGGAAGGCCGCGGCGGCAGCTTAGGTTTCCACAATTTAGCCACTGGTGATGTGGATAACGATGGCTATGATGAAATCATCGCCGGCTCATTGACACTTGATCAGGATGGCAGCATTCTTTATGCCATGGACGGTAATATGGGCCGTGAACAAGGCTCTCATGGTGACGCTTCACATGTCGGGGCATTTGATCCTGACCGCGAAGGTCTTAGTGTCTTTGAAGTCCATGAAATCCCGGCTGTGGCCTCTGAGGAGCTGCATGACGGCGCAACAGGGGAAACCTTGAAGTCCTTCTACGCATCAGTTGACGCAGGCCGTGGTGTGGCCGCAAACATTACCTCCAGCCCTGGGTATGAGTTCTGGGGAGCGGCCGGCTCAACGGTTGAAACAGGCGGCGGCATCTACAACGTCCAAGGCGGGGTTGAAGCTAGCAAAAAACCTAGTGGACTATCCACAAACTTTGCCCTTTATTGGGACGGCGACCTGTTGCAGGAATTGCTAGATGACACGACTATTACGAAATATAACGAGAACACAGGTAAGGTGGATCCTTTAAAATCTTTTGCAGGTGTTCACAGTAATAACGGTACAAAGGCGACACCAACGCTGCAAGCTGATATCCTTGGCGACTGGCGTGAAGAGGTTCTCCTGCCCACAACGGACGATTCAGAGCTTCGAGTGTTTAGTACGACCATCCCGACTAACTACAGACTTTACACCTTGATGCAGGATCCCTTGTACAAGAATGGAATCGGCATGCAGAATAGCGCCTACAATCAGCCGCCACACATTGGTTTTTACCTGGGCGAGGATATTAAAGACACTGTCTCTGCCGGCAAATTGAAGGCACCAGGTGTGGATTACACACCAAGCCTGCAAGCCCTGAAGCACACCGTAGACCTTGAGTTAAAAACGCCTGTTTTAAAAAATCTGTTGAATCAAGCTCAGCATCAGTTAGAGATTGGCAGACCAGATCAGGCTGCGAAATTGATGGAGGATTTTATCAAGCAGCTCGGTAAGGTGGACGTTGGTTTGAGGACCAAATTAACGGCAGATGCTCAGGAATTAATTGTGAGTTGGAATAAGTAGGTTTTGAGGATGAGGTTAGGCAGATGGTTGCCTAGCCTTTCTTCTGTTTTGGGATTATGGGTTAGCAAATTTTAAATTTGGCTGGTATTTTTTAAAAATGCGGCGGTAAAACTCGATATCGGGCAGCTATTTTTAAATGGCAGGTAAACTCCCAATTCGGCTGGTATTTTTTTATAATGGCTGGTAAACTTCAAAATTGGCTGGTATTTTTTTATAATGGCAGGTAAATCTACAATTTCGGCGGGTATTTTTTAAATGGCAGGTAACCTCCAAAATCGGCTGGTATTTTTTTAAAGTGGCAGGTAATTCCCAAAACCGGCAGGTAAGCCCTGGCCCCACTAATTTCCTTGGTCCTAAAACCACAAGTCCCCCCTTTTTAGCCCGATAAAAAAGCACAAGTGAAATAAAAATCACTTGTGCCTCCATCTTATTTCCATTTCTCAAACACACTCTTCACTTTCTTCACCGGCACCTGCGATCCGCCCCGGCCTTGGACATTCTCGACCATCATTGCCACCATCAAGCTCGGATTATCCGAATTATAAGCAATAAACCAGCCATTTTCCGTGCCCGTTTCCCCTTGCTTCTGCTTGATCTCCGCTGTCCCCGTCTTGCCCGAGAGCGGATACCCGGAAATCTCAGCAGCATGCGCCGTTCCGGCTGCATCGCTCACAACCTTGCGCAGATCCGCGCCAATTACTCCGACATTTTCAGCCGAAACCACCGCTTCCTTCCAAACCTGCCCCTGCTGCTCATCCGCCAGCAAAATCGGTTTGATCATATTGCCGCTATTCACAAACGGCGTATAGGAGGCCATCAAATGAACGATGCTCATCTGCACCTGACCCTGGCCGTAGCCTGAGTCAGCAAGCGCAATATCATTTCCCATCGAACCGGTCATCGACTTCTCAAGCGGATATGGATATCCGAGCTCCTCTTCAAAGCCAAATTTCTTCAATCCATCTACAAACTTGTCTTTTCCGATCTTCAAAGCCGCCTGCGCAAAATAGATATTATCTGAATACACAAGCGCCTTTTCCAGGTTCACGGGATCCGTTCCGGCATGAACCCTCGTCACAAAGTAGTTGCCCCATGATTTATCCTTTTGCCATTGCTTGCCGATAATCGGCACCGCTTCACCCGGTACAAGCGTCCCATTCGCCAAACCGACCGCGGCCGTCAATGGTTTCATCACCGATCCAGGTGCATATGCCTGTTTAAACCGAGTCGTCAACGGCTTCTTCGGATCATCCTGAAGCGTCTTCCATTCTTCCGCAGAAAAACCGAGCACCGCCTGATTCGGGTCAAACGACGGGCTGCTGACCAGCGCGAGTGTCTCACCAGTCAACGGGTTCATCGCTGCCGCTGTACCTGCCTCCCCGCCCATTTCGGTAAACACCGATTTCTGCATCTCCGCATCAATCGTCAGCTTGACGTCCTTGCCGTCAACCACCGGCTTCTCAGCCAGCACCACATTCGCAACCCCGGCGGCCTTTTTCTTGATAACAATTTTTACACCGCTCGTCCCCTTCAGCTGCTCATCGAGCACCTGTTCAAGGCCGCGCTTTCCAATCACATCACTGCTCGTGTAGCCCTTATCTTTGAGCCTTTCAAGTTCATCCGCTGTAATCGCCCCGACATAGCCGACAAGCTGTGCCGCGGACTGCCCGTAAGGATAAACGCGCGCATCTACCTTGCGTGTCTGCACCGGCTCCAACGCCACCAACTGCGTGATCCGTTCTTTATCGTTCATCGACACCTTCTTCAAAGGCACAAACTGCCCCGGTTTCACCCAGCTTGCCCCGAGCGCCTTCTTAATCTGCTCTGGTGTCATTTTTAACAAAGGTGCCAACTGCGCAATGACAGGATCATCCGCTTTTCCTGCAACCACTCCGACCTCATACACCTGGCCATTCACCGCCAAACCCGAGCCGTTGCGGTCGAGGATTTCACCTCGCTTTGGCGCCGTCGTGCTTACGCCAATTGTGTCGCCTTCCTTTAATCCTTTAAAAATTAACTCAGTATTCCAGTCTACATACCAGTTTTTGTTATCGTCTCTTTTTTCTTCTTGCAATCTAGCTTGCTGTGTATATTTTATCGGTCCAGCGATACTATCCATGCTGGTGGTAAAAGAATATTGGGCTTGTTCCTTGTCGCCCTGGCTCTCTTTCGGCTTTTTGAAGTCAATCTTGAGGTTGTTAATCTGAAGGTCATCGTAGAGTTTTTGATACCGACTTGCAAACTGTTCCTTGGTGATATTCTTTTTTGCATCACTAGAAAGATAATCATACATTTTCGTAAACTTTTGCTGGTTCCATAAGGCTATGTAATCGGAGAATCGTTGTTCTGGTGTGGGTTCCTTACTGCAGCCTGCAAGAGCTGTAATGATGAGCAGGAGCAGGATCGCTATCATTTTTTTCAAAACCAAATCCCTCCTTTTATTACCATTTTAACATATATGTACAAGGAAACGGTTTTAATATAAAAAATGTATCCAAGCCCCATTTACATCGAAAGTCACATTTAAGAAAATATTAATCGTTTATTAATAGTTTGTTCATATCTAGGCGCTATACTATGTTTATTCACACTTATTCAAACCCCCTTTGATAATCCGGCCATGGTGCCGGATTTTTTTTGCTCAAAAAGGGAGCGCGGGGACGGTTCTCATGCTTCGGAGGCATGAGAACCGTCCCCGCGCTCAACCTGCGCACACACAAAAAAAAGAGGAAAGTATTTATTCCCCTTCCCCTTTGTCACGCTATTATGAGTTGCTGTTATCTATAGAGTCGCTTGAATCATTTGTAGCCGGATCTTCAATTTTTTGTTGATCTTGCTTTACGTCCGGAGTTTTTGATGATTCTTTACTATCATTCGTAAGGGTGTCTTCTTGCAGTGTGCTCAACGATTTTTCGAAGTAGTTTGTTGGGTTTACTGCTACACCGTCTTTACGGATTTCAAAATGTACATGGGTTCCAGCTTTTTCATTGAACAAGCTTTGTCCAGCCTTGGCAATAACTTGATCTTGTTTTACTTGGTCGCCAACCTTCACTTTTATGTCTTTAACAGATTGGTATTGTGTAACAATTCCATTGTCATGATCAATTTCAATGACATTGCCTAGGGTTGCATCTTCTTCGACACGTGTAACGGTTCCGCTAAGTGATGCGGTAACATCAAAGCTTTCGCCTTTTTTCGTTGTGATGTCGATACCAGTGTTCGGAACATACGTATTATTGTAGAATACTAATGCCGATTCCTGGTCTGCTGCTTTGCCTTGGAAATCATAGAATTTAGTTTTTACGACAGCATCATCGGCGCTTGCAACTGGCATTTTGAAGTTTTCAATTGCTTTGTTGACTTCAACTGCTGGAGCGTCGTTCTTTTTACCGGAAAGGTCAGTGGCCTTGTAATCATACTTATTTGTGTTGCTGCTTGATGATTGATACCATAGAACCCCGGTTAAAATGATTGCTGCACTTGCGATATAAATGGCTGGAAATACCCAACGCTTTTTGAAAAAGCGTTTTACACTGGAACTTTGAGAAGATCGCTTGTTTTCTTCCTCTCTCATTTTCATCACCTCAGCAATCATTCTGAACAGATAAGTAGAATTATATACACGGCGATAAAAAAATTTTTAAAACTTATTTTTCGACAGTGAGGATGTTTTTATGCATTCTTTTTGTAAAAATTTTTCAAGGGGAGGTTATGGGGCTTGGGCGTTTGTATATGTTGTGAAAAAAGAGCATGGATCCCCAAGCTCTTTTTTGACGTTATAAATAGGAGCGGTAGTAAAATAGCATGCTGGCGAATGATAGGATTGTATAAGCCAAGGAGGTAAAGAATACTAGGCTGGTGAAAACTCCAAACTTTTCTCCTTGTGTTTTCACCCCAGTTGAGCCCTGGATGCTCCCATCAACGATTCTGGTGGTTACGCCCCCCTTGGAGGTGAAGAACCAGATAATAACTGTTGCCGCCAAGCCCACTACAAAGGCATAATCAATAAATTTGGTATTCGTATAGTGAGTGATTCCAAAGGTAAGTACCATTAACACGATTAAAGTAATTATTATCGTTAGTATTTTTTTTAAAATCTCTCTCCCTCCCTTTTTCTATATATTCACATAATAGCACATTTTTGGAAATATTTTCTGTCTTTGTAGGATCCGGTATAGGCTAATCCCATCTGGCTCAGAATTCGGTGTGCGGTCTTTGGGGAGTCTATTTGAAAAAAATGGCGAAACTCTTGATTGCTTATGGTCGGCTTACATAAGAGAAAGTAGTGATTAATTGCTTGGATGTGAGCGGTTTTGGATTTATTTTTACAATGAGGGCATACCCACGTACCGTATTTGTAACTCATGGCAAGGCACCCGCACTTAGGACAGTGGACGCCGGTAAGGATTTCATCTTGGGATAGGTGGAAATGGTCTAGGATATCGGTATTGTCAGGAGTATGGCTCGCTAAGAGGAGGCGCTTAAGTTTGCGGAGTTCTTTTTGATTCAGCTTTTCCTTTTGATTCATATTTGCGGTTTGATTGATTTTTTCGACGAGTCCCTCGCTGTTACAGATAAACCGGAGAATCTGCTCGTTCCCCTGCTCGACTCTAATAAGTGCTTTTTCGTTGCTGTTAACAAATTGGTAATAGATTGGGTATTCACCAAAATGGTGCTTCTTGAGCCATTTGCTAAGCTTTAGGGCCTGGAGTTTTGCTTGCAGTACGGGATTTGGAATGCGCTCTTCTTTGCCGGGTGTTTGAATTGTGGTCTGATTGAGGTATTTTTTAAAGTGATATTCACCGATTCTATTTTTGACTTCAAGGATGAGGCCAAAGGTGGTGGTTAGTAGGAGGATATCAATCTGAAAATAGTATATGCCTAACGGAAGTCGGAGGTGGTGGAAAATAAGATATTTTTCCTCGGGTAGCATACTCAGATAGAAATCTAGTGATTTTTCACCCTTGTATCCCGCTAGTCGACTTTTGTATTCATTTATTAGCGTGGGTCGAATGGGGTGGTTGGGGGTAATCCGAGTGTCAAGTGCTTGGATTTTTTGAATAAGGACCGGAAGTGTGAGTTCTTTCGCAAACAAATACATCATTCCTTTCTTTTTTTATAAAATTTCTTTACTTTTACCCGATATCCTGTACGAATTATTTGTCGATTTTATGAATTATTTTGGAGATGGTGGATTATTGGGATCGATGTTTCCGTTTTTAAAAGAGAGGATTCTTTACCTGCCCCTTTAAAACAAATACCTGCCTTTTTTCAAAAATACCTCCCAATTCTTATTTTTACCGGACACTTTTTACAATTTACCGGACACTCCCCAAAAAAGTACTCCGTGGGGTACCTTCTCTTCTCCTGTCGAAGTTTCCACTTTTAAAAGAAAGGCCTCTTTACCTGCCACTTTTAACCAAATACCTGCCTTTTCCAAAAAATACCTACCAATTTTCATTTTTACCGGACACTTTTTACAATTTATCAGACACTCCCCAAAAAGGTACTCCGTGGGGTACCTTCTCTTCCTCTGTGGAAGTTACCATTTTTAAAAGAAAGAATTCTTTATCTGCCACTTTTAACCAAATCCTGCCTTTTTCAAAAAATAACTGCCAATTCTTATTTTTACCGGACACCTTTTACCATTTACCCCCAACACCTCCCGAACAACCACAAAACACCAAAAAGCCAGGCACTCCGCCTGGCTCTGATCA
>Ga0209795_10002521_pt1 | contig 10132 bp, 8 predicted proteins | sample AgamicOrMarz_FD_187166 | JGI IMG/M metagenome (GOLD analysis project Ga0209795, IMG submission 187166) | Agave microbial communities from Guanajuato, Mexico - Or.Ma.rz (SPAdes) (version 2) | ecosystem: Host-associated > Plants > Phyllosphere > Phylloplane/Leaf | place: Guanajuato, Mexico...
CATTTTTAAGGCATACTCAAGTTTACAAACTTCTTCAGCATTATCTAGTTTTGAGGGAATGAAAAAAAATTAATTTTCCTCTTGAAAAATATAAAAAAGACATTATAATAAAATAGTGTCGAATAAATGGTCTGGCAATTATGGCGAGAAGGTCACACCCGTTCCCATACCGAACACGGAAGTTAAGCTTCTCAGCGCCGATGGTAGTTGGGACACGCGTCCCTGTGAGAGTAGGACGTTGCCAGGCTGTTATAGTATTGTTCCGCAGTAGCTCAGTGGTAGAGCTATCGGCTGTTAACCGATCGGTCGTAGGTTCGAGTCCTACCTGCGGAGCCATTTTTATGTAAACTAATATTTAGCTATGCTTCCATAGCTCAGTAGGTAGAGCACTTCCATGGTAAGGAAGAGGTCAGCGGTTCGAGCCCGCTTGGAAGCTTACCTATTTTAATAATAGTATGGCCCCTTGGTCAAGCGGTTAAGACACCTCCCTTTCACGGAGGTAACACGGGTTCGAGTCCCGTAGGGGTCACCAAAGTTTTTTTACACTAGCGAAAATAACTTTCATTTTTATGGAGGATTAGCTCAGCTGGGAGAGCATCTGCCTTACAAGCAGAGGGTCGGCGGTTCGATCCCGTCATCCTCCACCATAATTTTATTATGTTAACTACATGTTGAAGTTTCATGTATAAACTTAATGATTTTCCAAACCATGCCGGGGTAGCTCAATTGGTAGAGCAACTGACTTGTAATCAGTAGGTTGGGGGTTCAAGTCCTCTCGCCGGCACTTTCTTTTTTAAAATTAATATGGAGGGGTAGCGAAGTGGCTAAACGCGGCGGACTGTAAATCCGCTCCCTCCGGGTTCGGCGGTTCGAATCCGTCCCCCTCCACCATTATATTTTTAAAAGAGTTGGACATACTAGATATTATTACATCATTATTGGGCTATAGCCAAGCGGTAAGGCATCGCACTTTGACTGCGACATGCGTTGGTTCAAATCCAGCTAGCCCAGCCAGAGAGCCATTAGCTCAGTTGGTAGAGCATCTGACTTTTAATCAGAGGGTCGAAGGTTCGAGTCCTTCATGGCTCATATAATAACAGTAAAGGACTTTGGAGATATTATCCAAGGTCCTTTACTCTTTTCGCTATTTAACCTTAAGCCAATCATTGGTTTAAGGTTTTTTTGTAGAAAATTATGAATTAATTTATTGTGGAAAAAAATTGAAATAGTTTTCTGAATCAGCTCCAGCCCTTGTACAAAGCGCTTCTGCTTCTGGGTCCGTATATATATACATAATTTTGTCGAGTTGAGTCATCAGTATGAAAGCGGTTAAAATAGGATACATAATGGGGTAGGAGGAATTAATATGAACAAGCTTTCAATAATTGGGATGCCGATGGATTTAGGTCAAATGAGACGTGGGGTTGACATGGGTCCGAGTGCTATTCGTTATGCTGGGATGGTTGAACGACTAAAGCCGTTATTTGATGAAGTACATGATTTAGGAGATATTCCAGTTGGAAGACCTGAAGTAGTAATAGATAAAGAATCTAATTTGCGAAATTTAGATTTAGTTGCTGAAAAAAGTGCCATGCTTGCTGAAAAAGTAGATGCTGCTGTGGAGTCTGGTGCATTTCCACTTGTGCTGGGCGGAGATCATAGTATTGCAATTGGTACTTTAGCTGGTGTATCGAAACATTATAAGAATCTTGGAGTCATCTGGTATGATGCACATGGCGATCTTAATACGGCCGAGACAAGCCCATCGGGTAATATCCATGGAATGCCTCTTGCCGTTAGTATTGGGTTAGGACACAGCATGTTAACCGATATAGGTGGGTATGGTCCAAAAGTAAAACCTGAAAATGTAGTCATTATTGGTGCAAGAGCGCTCGATGATGGAGAAAAAGATTTAATAAAAGAAGTTGGTATCAAAGTCTACACCATGCATGAAATTGACCGGATGGGAATGGCTAAAGTAATGGAGGAAACCATCGCTTACTTAAAGGAAAAGACAGATGGTGTCCACTTATCACTTGATTTAGATGGATTAGACCCAAATGATGCTCCAGGCGTTGGCACACCAGTTATTGGTGGAATCAGCTACCGAGAAAGTCATCTTGCCATGGAGATGTTAGAAGAATCAAAAATTATTACCTCCGCAGAATTTGTTGAAGTAAATCCGATTTTAGATGAAAAAAATAAAACAGCTAGAGTAGCTGTTGCGTTGATGGGATCATTATTCGGAGAAAAATTATTATAAAAATAAGCAGCTGCAGATCATCTGTGCAGCTGTTTTTTTATTTTCTGCTTATTATTAAACCTTTTAGTTAATTTTTGTTAATATTAAAGGTATCGCGAAGTTTTTTTCGTTATAAACGAAACTTTTCTGCTATCGATACGTATTATCGGTTAGCAGCAATGGAGCTGAGGTACTTAATGGACGCAATAATAAAAAAGAGAATAAAACAAGTAATCAAGGGTGATCAGGATGCCTTTGGTGAAATTGTTGAAATATATAAAAATAGTATTTATCAACTTTGTTTCCGCATGCTAGGAAATCGTCATGAGGCAGAGGATATTGCACAGGAAGCTTTTATTCGTGCGTATGTTAATATCAAATCATTTAACCAAGATTTAAAATTTTCAACCTGGCTGTTTCGAATTGCAACCAATCTCTGTATTGACCGAATGCGTAAAAAGAAACCGGATCATTATTTAGACGCGGAAGTTGCAGGGACAGAGGGACTTACAATGTATTCACAGGTTCCTTCAAATACGCCGCTGCCTGAGACAGAGTTAGAAAGTTTAGAACTGCAGGAGACCGTCCAGAAAGAGATCTTAAAACTGCCCGACAAATATAGGTCAGCGATCGTATTAAAATATATGGAAGAGTTGTCCTTAAATGAGATTAGTGAAATTCTAGACTTACCCCTAGGGACGGTTAAAACGAGAATTCACCGTGGCCGGGAAGCGTTAAGACAACAATTACGATATGTGTGATGAGAGGTGAAACTGTCAATGTGTCCAGAGCAAATCATCGAACTAATGCATGAGTTTTTAGATGAAGAAATTACACCCGACCAAGAACGTACTCTAAGAGAACACCTCCAGAGTTGTAAAGATTGCGAAATGATATTTAATGAATTAACTAAGACGATTGCTTTTGTTAAAAGCATCTCTCATATGCAAGCTCCTGATGATTTTACCGCTAACGTTTTGGCTCGGTTACCAAAAGAGAAGAGAAAGATATGGGTGCAGCGTTGGTTGAAAAACCATCCCATGCTTGCTGCGGCCTCACTATTTCTTATTTTAATGATGGGCAGTCTCATTTCCACTTGGAATGAAGATCACGAGTTTTCCGTAACAAAGCAAAAAAACTTAGTGGTTCAAAATAATACGGTAATCGTTCCTAAAGGGGAAACTGTTAAAGGCGATGTCATCGTCCGAAATGGCAAATTGAAAATTGAAGGTGAGGTCCAAGGTAATGTTACCGTCATCAATGGTGAAAAGTATATGGCATCCGCAGGACATGTTACCGGGCAAATTGATGAAGTAAATGAAGTGTTTGATTGGATTTGGTACCATATTAAAAAGACCACACAAGATGTTGTTCAAATTTTTGACGAACAACCGGAAACTAAATAAAAACAAATCACTCGGACTGGGTGATTTGTTTTTTTACTCAGGTACATATAATAGGTACAAGTGGTATTTATGTTATAATAAATAGATTGTACTGTATATGTGTTAAAGAAAATTACGGAGGAAAAACAATGCCGTTTGCTGATTTCGAACTATGGAAGTATTTAGCTAGTATTGTTGATATTGTCCTCGTTTGGTATGTCATTTACAAGTTGATCAATGTAATTAGAGGAACGAAGGCTGTTCAATTATTAAAAGGCATTCTCGTTATTCTTCTAGTCAGAGTGGTCAGCGAGTTTCTAGGCTTCCAAACGTTAAGCTGGATGATGGAACAGGCGATAACATACGGGTTTCTTGCGATTATTATCATTTTTCAGCCAGAGCTTAGAAGAGCCCTTGAGCAATTAGGAAGAGGGAAGTTCTTTTCGAGAAGCAGTACGCAGGATGATGAAGCTCCAGAAAAAACGGTTGAAGCAATTGTGAAGGCAACTGATTATATGGCAAAACGCCGTATAGGGGCATTAATCTCGATTGAAAGAGAAACAGGAATGGGCGATTACATCGAAACAGGGATCCAGTTAAATTCAAATGTTTCTTCTGAATTGCTCATTAATATCTTTATCCCGAATACACCGCTTCATGATGGTGCAGTAATTATCCAGAAAAACAGTGTCGCTGCTGCCGCATGCTATCTTCCTTTATCAGAAAGCCCGTTTATTTCGAAGGAATTAGGAACAAGGCATCGGGCGGCATTAGGTATCAGCGAAGTTACAGATAGTATAACTGTCATTGTGTCGGAAGAGACGGGGAATATCTCGCTTACAAAGAATGGAGAGCTTCACCGCGGAATTAACCTTGACGAATTAAAAGAATTACTTACGAGTGAACTGTTAATTAACATTAAACTGAAACAAGCTTCTTCAGCTCGTTGGAACTGGAGGGGAAAAAATAATGGATAAATTGATGGATAATCCTTGGTTTATAAAAATCCTTGCCTTGGTATTAGCTGTTCTTCTTTATTCTTCTGTACCGCATACTGGGAAAAAAATAACCGATGTGAATGTCCCAGGAGAACAGTCTACGGCAACGATTACGAATATTCCAGTCAATGTTTATTATGATACGGAAAATTTAGTCGTATCTGGCATTCCGAGCAAGGTTGAAATAACCTTAAAAGGCCCATTAACACACATCCAGTCTGCGAAGGCATTAAAGAATTTTGAAGTGTATGTCGATTTAACAAAAGCTAAAGTGGGAAAACAGAAAGTAAAGTTAAAAGTAAGAAATCTGTCTGACAAATTAACGGCAACGGTGAAACCATCCAGCGTGAATGTTTCGGTCCAAGAAAAAATCACAAAGGAATTTAAGGTAGAAGCAGAATATAATACGAGTCAAATTGAAGAGGGGTATTCAGCCGGACAACCTGTTGTTGAGCCAGATAATGTAAAGATTACCGGGGCAAAAAGTATCATCGACCGGATTACTTATGTAAAGGCAGTTCTTGAGGAAAAAAATAAACTAAGAGAAAGCATTACAGAGGATGCTGACATCCAGGTACTCGACAAAGACTTAAATAAGTTAAACGTAAAAGTGGAACCTGATACAGTTGAAATTACTATCCCAGTAAAAGTTAATAGTAAGACTGTGCCAATCAATATTGTTAGAAATGGAACTGCCCCAGAGGGTGTGACAATTGAATCGATTGATATCGATGAAAAAGAAGCGACCATTTTCGGGAGTGAGACTGTTCTTGATAAGACCGAAAAAGTCCGTGTGGAAGTTGATCTTAGTAAAATTACTGATAATACTACACTGACATTACCTGTCATCATATCTAATGGGATCACAAAGGTTACCCCACAAACGGTGGAAGCAACGGTTGTGGTCAAAAAGCAAGAAGAAAAAACCATTTCGGATGTACCTGTAACCATTAAAGGATTACCGGATGAATATGAAGCAACCATTAATGATCCTGGGAATCAGATGATCGACATCCTTGTTAATGGACCTGCTACTGCAGTTACTCGTGTTAAGCCTAAGGACTTTAATGTCTATATTGATTTGTCAGACCTTGAAGAAGGGGAGCATGATGTAGACATTCATGTTGAAGGTCCCCCTGACCTAAAAATGAAACCGACGAAATCATCAGCGAAAATTACAATTAATAAAAATAATGCATAATATCGAGCAATGCACATGTTGAAGGAGAGATTTTTAAAATGGGAAAATATTTCGGTACCGATGGGGTACGTGGAGTAGCAAATAGTGAATTAACACCAGAGCTAGCTTTTAAACTAGGCCGATATGGCGGATATGTTTTAACAAAGGATAAGGATCGTCCCAAAGTCCTCATCGGACGCGATACCCGTGTATCTGGACATATGTTAGAAGGGGCCCTTGTGGCAGGGTTACTATCGATTGGAGCGGAAGTAATGCGATTGGGGGTTATTTCTACCCCAGGTGTTTCATTTTTAACTAAAGCATTAGGTGCCCAAGCAGGAGTCATGATTTCTGCTTCACATAATCCAGTGGCCGATAATGGAATTAAATTTTTTGGTCCCGATGGCTTTAAGCTTTCTGATGAGCAGGAGTTAGAAATTGAGGAACTAATCGATTTACCTGACGACCAGCTTCCTCGTCCAGTGGGTGCTGATCTGGGTCAAGTTATAGATTATTTTGAGGGCGGCCAAAAGTACCTGCAATACTTGAAAAATACAGTCGATGAAGAGTTTTCAGGAATCCATATTGCCTTAGATTGTGCGCACGGGGCAACGTCGTCGTTAGCAGCCCATTTATTTGCTGATCTGGATGCTGATCTCTCAACAATGGGAGCATCTCCGAATGGTTTAAATATCAATGCTGGTGTTGGTTCAACACACCCTGAAGCATTAGCAGCTGTCGTTCGAGAAAAAGGTGCTGATGTGGGTCTTTCATTTGACGGTGATGGTGACCGTTTAATCGCCATTGATGAAAATGGTGCCATTGTGGACGGCGATCAAATCATGTACATCTGCGGGAAGTATATGAAAGAACAGGGCCGCCTAAAGCATGGAACGATTGTATCAACCGTTATGAGTAATCTCGGTTTCTATAAGGCACTTGAGACTCATGGGATCCAGAGTGTCGCAACAGCTGTAGGTGACCGCTATGTTGTTGAAGAAATGAAGAAAAATGGTTTCAATCTTGGCGGGGAACAGTCAGGTCATATTATTTTCTTAGATTATAACACCACAGGTGATGGATTATTATCAGGGCTGCAGTTAGTCAATATTATGAAGGTAACTGGAAAGCCATTATCTGAGCTGGCTGGTGAAATGAAGAAATTCCCACAAAAGCTTGTCAATGTAAGGGTCACTGACAAGCATCATGTAACCGATAATGAAAGAGTAAAAGAGGTTATTGAGCAAGTTGAAGCTGAAATGGCTGGAGACGGTAGAATCCTTGTGCGACCTTCAGGTACGGAGCCACTTGTCCGTGTCATGGCAGAGGCACCGACGGAGGAATTATGTGAATCCTATGTCAGCCGAATTGTTGCAGTGGTCAAAGAAGAAATGGAATTAAAGGAATAATAACATCCATTTGTCTGGCTTCAGCGCCTAGGGGCTGAAGCCTTTCTTATATGCATAAGGGAACAATTCGTTCATTTATGCATATTTTATTATGTAGAATTGGTGGGATATTCCTGATTTTGGTTGACGGGAGTCCATTATCATAGTAGTATTAATTTGCTTTGTTTTTTCAAAGCAAATTACTGCATAATTTTAAGGAAAGGTGGGTAGTGAGAGAATTTATTTAAATAAAAAGCGCCTGGACTAACCTCATGCGGTGGGTTAGTTGACGAGGAGGAGGAGTATCGAATGTTCGGCGGATACCTCCCGGTTGAGACGCACAACCGAAAATTTCTTCTTTAAAACGCAGAGGCAACTCTGTGCACAAAGAGAAGAGAATGCGCATACTAACAATAATGTTTCAACAGGTATAGACAGATACCTAATAAAACAGAGATAAGGGGGCAAGCATAAGCCTCCAAAACTTTCTTGCCCCCTATATCAGGGAGGAACAGAAAATGTGTGGAATCGTAGGATATATCGGAAATAATGATACAAAAGAAATTTTATTAAAAGGTTTAGAAAAGCTTGAGTATAGAGGTTATGATTCAGCAGGGATAGCTGTAATGAACGATAATGGTGTTCATGTTTTTAAAGAAAAAGGTCGTATTGCTGATTTACGCCAAATTGTGGATGAAAATGTTTCGGCCAATCTCGGAATTGGTCATACACGTTGGGCAACACATGGTGTCCCTAGCAAGGTAAATTCACATCCGCATCAAAGTGGTTCTGGTCGGTTTACACTTGTTCATAACGGAGTAATTGAGAACTATGATCTTTTAAAGCGTGAATATTTAGCAGATGTCACGTTCACCAGCGAAACGGATACAGAAGTTATTGTTCAGATGATTGAGTTATTTGTCAAAGAAGGATTAGAGGTTTTAGAGGCATTCCGTAAAACGCTAACGCTTTTACATGGATCATATGCTCTTGCCTTATTAGACGCCCAAGACAATGAAACCATTTATGTGGCCAAAAACAAAAGCCCGCTCCTAGTTGGACTAGGAACTGACTTTAATGTGGTTGCCAGCGACGCTATGGCAATGCTTCAAGTAACGAATCAGTACCTTGAATTAATGGACAAAGAGATTGTTCTTGTTTCTAAAAATGAAGTAATCATTCAAAATCTAAACGGTGAAATCATCAGCCGTGAGCCATATACAGCGGAACTTGATGCTAGTGACATTGAAAAGGGTACGTACCCGCATTATATGTTAAAAGAGATTGATGAGCAGCCGCTTGTGATGCGTAAGATTATTCAAACGTACCAAAATGCTCAGGGTGAATTGACGATTGCAGAGGATATTATTGCTGCCGTAAATGAATCAGACCGAATTTACATTGTAGCTGCTGGAACCTCTTATCATGCCGGACTTGTTGGTAAGCAGTTCATTGAAAACATTGCTAAAGTTCCTGTAGAAGTTCATATTGCAAGTGAATTTGTTTACAATATGCCGCTTTTAACGAAAAAGCCGTTGTTTATTTTCATTTCACAAAGTGGAGAAACAGCCGACAGCCGTGCCGTACTTGTTAAAGTGAAAGAAATGGGTTACCCAACTTTAACAATTACAAACGTTCCTGGTTCAACTCTTTCTCGTGAAGCGGATTATACACTCTTGCTTCATGCAGGTCCTGAAATTGCCGTTGCTTCTTCTAAAGCCTATACTGCACAACTAGCCGTGCTGGCTATTCTTGCTGAAGTAACAGCAAAAAGCCAAAACATCCCTGTCGATATGGATCTGGTACATGAACTAGGAATTATCGCAAATGCAATGGAAGTGCTTTGTGATTCTAAAGAGCTGATTGAGCACATTTCAAGAGAATTCTTAGCCGTAACGCGGAATGCTTTCTTCATTGGCCGCGGTGTTGACTATTATGTTGGCTTAGAAGGTGCTTTGAAGCTGAAAGAAATTTCTTATATTCAAGCGGAAGGCTTTGCTGGCGGAGAATTAAAGCACGGAACGATTGCTCTAATCGAAGAGGGCACACCTGTCATCGCTCTTGCCACACAAGAAAGTGTCAACTTAAGCATCCGTGGAAATGTGAAAGAAGTGGCTGCTCGTGGAGCAAACACCTGTATCATTTCAATGAAGGGCTTAAATATGGACGAAGATAGCTTCGTCATCCCAGAAGTACATGAATTATTAACACCACTTATCTCTGTCATACCTATGCAACTAATTGCTTATTACGCTGCACTTCACCGTGATTGCGACGTGGATAAACCGCGTAATCTGGCTAAATCGGTAACCGTTGAGTAAGCGTAAAAAGTCAACATCAAGGACCCTAACTATATTTTAGTTTGGGTCTTTTTTTTATAAAATTTTAATTCAGAATATAAATTCGAAGGAGGAAAAAACTAAGAAAAAAAATGAAATGTAGGGTGAAAGCATGCAAACGATTAAACCAATTAAATTAGGTTCAAATAAAACAAACATAACAGAAAAATTAACATCAGCAGAAATGGGTAAACTTTGGGCTACCTATATGGGAAACAGCATGGCAAAATGCATTTTAAGTTATTTTCTTCAACACGTTGAGGATAAAGATATTAAAACTTTATTAGAAAATGCATTAAAATTATGCGAAGAATTCTTGAAAATAACAACGGAAATTCTCAGCAAAGAAAATTTCCCTATTCCTAAAGGCTTTTCACAAGAGGATGTCAATTTAGGTGCTCCTCGTTTATTCCAGGATGAATTCTATGTCCATTATCTAAAATATACGGCAAAAGCGGGCATGAGTATTTATAATGTAGCAATACCGCTTGTATATAGAAAGGATGTCAAAGAATTTTTTAGATATTGTATGGATTGTACTATGGATCTAATGGAGCAAATCAAAGAAATATTGATGAGTAAGGGGCTTATCATTAAGCC
>Ga0209795_10002522_pt1 | contig 10128 bp, 5 predicted proteins | sample AgamicOrMarz_FD_187166 | JGI IMG/M metagenome (GOLD analysis project Ga0209795, IMG submission 187166) | Agave microbial communities from Guanajuato, Mexico - Or.Ma.rz (SPAdes) (version 2) | ecosystem: Host-associated > Plants > Phyllosphere > Phylloplane/Leaf | place: Guanajuato, Mexico...
CTAATTGGATACCAATGTATAAATTCCATCTTGTACTGTATCAAATCGAATGATTCCTTCATTAAAAGTTGTATATTGGATAAGATCATTTGCTGCACCTTTAAGTGTAATAGGCTGATTCAACTTTAACTTACACAGTTTTCCGTTTAATGATTTGATTTTTGCTTTTACTATGCGATAATCCTTCCACTCCATATCTACCTCGAATCCGCCTCTCGCCCGTAACCCGCAAACATGCCCATCCTTCCATGCTTTAGGCAACGCCGGGAGCAAATGAACGGCATCATCATGACTTTGTACTAGCATTTCTGCAATGGCAGCCGTACCGCCAAAATTGCCATCGATTTGGAAAGGAGGGTGATCATCGAATAAATTAGGCAGAGTCGATTGCCGAAGTAAAGCTAATAGATTTGAATAGGCCTGTTCTCCATCCTCTAATCTGGCCCATAAATTGATCAACCAGGCACGGCTCCAGCCTGTGTGACCTCCCCCATGTTCCAAGCGCCTTTCGATTGTTCGTCTTGCTGCGGAAGCCAGTTCCGGCGTTCGCTGAACGGTGATTTGGTTTCCTGGGTGCAGTGCGAATAGATGGGATATATGCCGATGCCCAGGCTCCTTCTCCTCATAGTCCTCTAGCCACTCCTGTATTTGTCCGTATTTTCCGATCTTTGGTTGAGGGATGCGCTGCAATACTTCAAATAATTGCCCCCTAAATTCCTCGTCTATCGAAAGAATCTCACTCGCTTTCATACAACAATTAAAGAGTGCATCTAAAATCTGATTGTCCATGGAAGGCCCCATGCACAATGTCCCTGATTCGCCATTCGGTAAAATATAAGTATTTTCCGGAGAAGAAGATGGACAGGTAACAAGATACCCTTCTTTTGTTTTTATTAAAAAGTCCAAGAAAAATCGTACCGATTCTTTAATTGTTTCATAGCTCTTCTCCAAGAAAATGACATCACCAGTAAATTGATAGTGTTCCCATAAATGCAGGCACAGCCAAGCTGCTCCCATTGGCCAATAAGAGGCTGGCAGATAGATATCCTGTGGAGCGGTATCTGCCCATATATCCGTGTTATGGTGTGCTACAAACCCCCCGCAGCCGTACATCATTTTGGCTGTCCGGCGTCCAGGCTCTCTCATTCTTTCAATTAAATCGAATAATGGCTCATGACATTCAGACAAATTACACGTTTCTGCAGGCCAATAGTTCATCTCCGTATTAATATTGATTGTAAATTTGCTGTCCCAAGGAGGCCGCATACTATAATTCCATATCCCTTGCAAATTGGCAGGTAGTGATCCCGGCCGACTGCTTGAAATAAGCAAATACCTGCCAAACTGAAAATAGAGTGCCAGAAGACCATTATCCTCATATCCTTCTTTGAGACGTTTTAATCTTTGATCAGTTGGCAACCGGTGATTTTGATTACTAGATGTATCAAATAGGTTTAAACTTACTCTGCTATAAAGTTCCGTATAGTCCTTTATATGAGTACTTTTTAAAAGCCCGTAATCCATATGTACTACTTGCTCAATCGCATGAAAACAGGCTAATTCCGGATCACTGTGATGAAAACTAGTATCAGCAGCCAAAAATATTGTGACTTCATCAGCAGCGTTGACCAGTAAATGTTCACCAATGGTATTCACATTGCCACCCTTGGCGTTCACAGAAAGAACAACTCGAAAATCAGATCCATTTTTACCGCCGCAATTGCCTCTCATAACAAGGCTATTGCCTCTTATCGCCCTAACGTCTTCCATAAGCCGGCTTCCATCCCTCGTTAGTCTGGCTGAAAAAGATATCGAGGCTGACTTACTGGCTGTAAGGCGAATGATAATGAGGTCAGAAGGATAGCTTGAAAAAATCTCTCTTTGAAACTTTACTCCATGGCAGTTGTATTCAAGTTTAACAATTCCCTTTTCCAAATCAAGTTCACGTCTGTAATCATTTGCCTCTTGGTGATCAAAGTCTAAAAAAAGATCGCCAAGCCCCATATAATGCCTTTGCGTCTCAGGAATACCCGAAAGCGCCATGCTCGCCAATTTTTCTGCTTCCACTAGTCTTCCGTTTTGAAGCAATTCCCTTATCTTGGCCAGATTTTCCAGTGCATCCGGGTTATTGCGGTCCCTTGGGCCGCCATACCAAACGGATTCTTCGTTCAACTGGATTTGTTCAATAGCTGTTTTTCCATAAATCATTGCACCAAGACGACCGTTACCGATGGGTAACGCCTCATTCCAGTCTTTTGCAGGTTGATCAAACCATATCATGTTATCGGACATCATAAACCCTCCTTTTGCCATTTGCCATTTTCCATTTCCTTTTCATTTATTAACAACGCAATCTTTCTATAGTAGCCAACGTAAAGATAGCGTTCTCATTTACAGTATGAACCTAGTAAAATATTACGAAGCTTTCTGGTGAGGGCAGTTGTACCCGCATCTGTTTTCTGGATCATGAATAAGAAGGTAACATCGTCCTTTGGACAATTACAAAAATAGGCCCCCAGCCTTACTGTAATCGGTCATTACACGCATCAAGTTTCCATAGCTGTGTCCACTTAGTGTATACCAATTGTCAAAGCCTTTCTGCTGCGCAGCATTCAAGGTTCCTGACGTTAAGTATTTGACAGTTTTTGGTCTTAGTATCTGAACCCCATTCAAACTTCCTTCATTCATCAGCATTTTAGCGAATCTTGCATAATCATCAATGGTAGAAACCAGACCTGCTCCCCCGGATTCAAAAGCCGGTTCTCTATCCATCTTATTTATAATTCCTAAATGGTTCCCTGTATAAAGCAATAATTCACCCTTTCCATTGTCTAGATAGGCATTAACAAGTCGGGATCTTTTTTCTTCCGGTACCCAAAATCCTGTATCTTGCATGTCAAGTGGTTCAAATATTTCTTTCTGTAGAAAATCTCCAAACCGTATGCCGCTGACCACTTCTACCACGGCTCCCAGTACATCAGCAGAGGTCCCATACTGCCAATACGATCCTGGCTGAAAGGCAAGAGCACATTTTCCAAGTTTATTCATCACTTCGACCGTATCCATTGGGGAATCACTGAATAACCGATTATCGATCTCCTGAAACAAAGCCTCTGTCTCCCGACCGGCACTGTTCTCTCCTCCATATACTAATCCTGAGGTCATGGACAGTAAATCTTTCAGTGTGACTTCACGTTCTGTTGGAACCAGCCTGTCACCTTCACATACCATCTGTTTTTTAAAGCCATCGAGAAATTGGCTTACGGGTTCATATAAATCAATTTCCCCCCGTTCTATGAGAATCATCACCGCGGCAGCAGTAACAGGCTTACTCATAGAATATAATCTGAAAATGGAATCTCTTCTAATTGGAAGCCCCGCTTCCCTATCAGCCAAACCATCTTCATGGTAAAAGATTTCTTTACCACCTTTTATCACCATTACATTTCCACCGGCTATTTCATTTTTTTCTATACTATTAGTTAATACTTTTTTTACTTGATCCATGGCTTCTACACCCAACATTTTTCATATTCTCCTAATCTATTTGTTTCTGCATAAAGTACGAAAAGCATCGCTGTTTTCATCAACTTGTACCTATTTTTATTCTCTCAATGACTATATTTAATTGTTGTAAAAGTCATAACATTCCAAAATGATATCGATAACAAAAATTTAACACACTGGCATTCTTACGTCAATTTCTTTTTAAAAATAAATACAATGAGGATTTTAGTAATTTTATTAAGGTAAAATCTACTAAAATTTTCCCGTAACGAACGGATGGAACCTTCCTGCAATAAACTTTGTTACCGATAACATTTATTTCTTGATATATTTATTGTAATCATCTAAAATTTAAGTTAGAATATTCTTTTTGTGAATAGGAGGTAAATATGGTTACCATTTATGATATTGCCAAGAAAGCCAATGTTTCAGCAATGACTGTCTCAAGGGTTATTAATAAATCAGAAAAAATCAGTGAAGAAACACGAAAAAAAGTTGAAACGGTTATTAAAGAATTAAATTATATTCCCAATAATTCTGCCAGGAATCTAATAACAAAAAAAACAAAAATTTTATCGCTTATGATTACTGATATAGGCAACCCCTTTTTCACAAGCGTTGCACGCGGGGCGGAAGATAAAGCCATGCAAATGGGCTATCAGCTTCTTCTATGTAATAGCGATGAGAATTTTGAAAAAGAATCCAAGTATATGGATATGCTTATTTCAACCGGGTCGGATGGTGTACTGATTGCTCCAGCAAATGATAACTCTAAAAAAAATATGAAGAAACTAACCAAACATGGTATACCTTTTGTATTAATTGATCGCAATATTCCTGATATAGACTGCGATCAAGTTCTGAGCGACAATGAAGCAACCACCCGTAGGTTAATTGAGCATTTAATTAAACAAGGGCATCAAAAAATTGCCATTATAAATGGTCCTTTAGTTGTTTCGACTGCTCGTGAAAGACAACAATCCTATATTGATACGTTAAAGATACATGGAATATCAGTTAACAACCATTTAATTAAGGAAAGCCAATTCCGGGACAGTGATGTAACAAATTCCATTCAAGAGCTTCTAAATTTACCAGAGCAAGAACGCCCAACAGCTATTTTTGCAACAAATAACTTTATTGGAATGAATACGATGAAAATTCTTTACAAACACAATATTAAAGTCCCAGAAGAAATGGCCGTCGTGTCATATGATGTACCAAATTATACGGAAAATGAATCAATATTAACCGTTGCAGAACAACAGGCATACAATTTCGGGTATATTGGCATACAGTTATTAATCGAACGAATTGAAGGAGCAGCACCTGAAAAAGCAAGAAAAATTGTCCTGCCCTCTGAAATACATTTGCGAACCTCTTCTCTCCATCAACGTGATAAAGGAAGAAAATCTTAGCTACCTAAACGAAGGTAGTTTTTTTGTTAAGAAAAAGAAATGGAAGATGTTTAATATGATACTTATAGATAGGACACCTGGAAATGAGTGTTTCATCGATAGGTATTTTTTATATACTTAATTTTTAACGTATGGGGGACTAGGGGGACTAGGGGGATTACAACAATGAGCAAAGTTTGAGATCAAATGCGCCATAGAAATATATGGTTTACTATAATAATTATTGTTAACAATGGAATTAAAGAAGATGACCCCTATTTCAGAATAGGGATCACCTTTTTAGTATCTTATCGCTTTTTTTCATGTGTCCTTGACAGGGGTACCAGATTACTTGACTAAGGTTCAAACTCCCCTTTTGCTATCTGTGTAGTAACATTCTTATTCCTCTTACTTTAAAAACCTATTAGTCTTATATTAAAAATTAATGATCATTTGTTTTCCGTTGTAAATAATCCTCTTTTGAGTACAAGTAGTGGAAGCCGCTCTACCGGTATTAACGGTGATCAATAATTCCATGGAACTCTTCATTTTGGGATAAGATCCTTGGCTTTCTTCTATTACAAGCCGATTTTTTTCGTCTTCCCATCGAATAAGTATTGTTGCATATAATCCCTTTTCATAGTTGTAATTGTCACCCTCATCTTCGTACAACATAAAACTCCCGTCTTGTCCCTTATAAACTCTCAATTCTAAAGGCTCTATTGATTCTTCAGAACTGTATTGGATATCTGGGCCAATAGGAATAATAGAACCGGCACGTACATATAAAGGCATTGTTTCAAGTTCTGCTGGAGCCTCAATGGTTTGACCGCCACTCATCCATTGGTCTGTCCAGAAATCATACCAATCTGAACCAGAAGGCAAATACACCAGACGTTTTTTCGCAGCACCTTCAATCTTCAGGGAACCGCTTTTATAATACATTGGTTCGATTACGGGATTAACTAAGAATGCTGGCCCAAACATATATTGGTCTTTGATATTATAAGTACTTGGATCATTCCTGAAATCAAATGCCAAGGCTCGCATTATCGTATAATCCTGATGAGTTACCCAACCAGCGACCGAATATATATATGGTAACAATCGATACCGAAGCTTGATAAATTTTACAAGCGTATCATAAAACATCGTACCCGGCTGTCCAAATCTCCACACCTCTCTTGATGTATCTGTACCATGGGAGCGGAGCATCGGCAAAAATGTACCATATTGCAACCATCGAACGTAAAGCTCCCGGTATCCTAAATCGTCACAGCCCTCTTGATAGTCTCCATTCCAAAACCACTGTCCCTTTTTTGAAACAAAGAATGCTCCAATATCCACTGTCCAGTAGGGCATGCCAGTTACACAGAAATTTAATCCGTCAGCGATTTGGTTTCGTATTGTTTCCCAATTGGCAGCAATATCTCCAGACCAAGTTATCGTCCCATACTTTTGCTGTCCTGCATAAGCGGACCGTGTTAGGTTTACTACCCGTTTCTTTTCGGTTGTCTTCCTCTGCCCTTCATAGATGCCCTTTGAATGAAGAAGCGAATAAGCGTTAATATAACCTGGGTCCAAGTATTTCTTTGATTCTTCTGTGTTAATTCGAAGTCGTTCTTCCGGTTCAGGTTTCACTTCTCCGTTCCAATCAGCCTCAAAAGGTTCCGTACAGTCACACCACCATGCATCGACGCCATGAGAAAACAAACCATCATTTGCTTGGTTCCAATACAAATTGCGAGCTTCTTCGCGAAATGCATCATATGTTGCTTGGTTTCCGAGAAGATAACCATTTTGCTTCATTTCCACATGATTTGGACCATCGTTATTCATAATCGGCCAAATGGAAACCATCAGCTTTGCGTTCAGTTCGTGAATATCACGCATCATTTGTGTTGGATTCGGAAAACGTTCGGGGTCAAAAGATTTTTCCCCCCACAGTTCACCTGTCCAAGACATCCAATCTAATACAATACAATCGAGAGGAATTTGTCGTCTCCTGTATTCTTTTACAATAGAGATTAATTCCTCTTGAGATTTATACCTTTCCTTAGATTGCACATATCCGAATGACCATTTTGGTAAAAGAGGTGCCTTTCCTGTAAGATGACGGAAACATCTTACAATTTGGTCAAAATCAGGTCCGTATATAAAGTAATAGTCCATCTCGCTATCTATATCCGTCCATATATATGAACCATGCAAGTCATCATGGAATGTCATCAACGAATAGCTATCCACAACCACTCCGTACCCTTTCGTTGAGACCAAAACAGGAACCACTGCTTTCATGTTTTGCTGGTATAGATATTGATAAGTGCCCCTTAAATTTAAAACACCTTCCTCGTGTGAACCAAGACCATAGAGTGCTTCATCGTCTTCCCATTCGAATTCAAGTTTGGTATGATAAGCAGTTCGTTCCACGACATGTTTTGCTGGAATGGCGCTAGCACGAGCACCATCTACATTTTGTGAATTCTGAATCTCCGTATTTTCATCAAAAACAGATTTTACCACTTCAACCGGTACAAGTGTTTTCCCACCACGTTCCGGTTCCTTTGCTAAAATCTGTCCCGACGAATCGGTATATGTAAATGCAGCTGTATGTTTATTAATGTGAATCTGCACATTGCACGTTGAAAACACGATCATATTTTCTGTATCTTTTACAAAAAAAACAACATGTTCTTTCGCATTTGGTTCAACCATGAAGCTTTTCTTCAAGTCGAATTCCTTTTCCAATGTATAACGGATACGAATAATTGAGTTGGTATAGGGAATGATTTTCATCAAACCATTTGTACATTCAATTAACAAATGATCCACTTGTTTTTTATAGTGCACAACCTCCATGTTGCAACCTCCTTTTCAAAATATGATCAAATATCTATCGAATGATTTAAGCGAAACTGACACGTACAGACTGTCAGAGCTCTAGACATATAGATCTTATTTGTTTTTGGCCATACGACACTAATAATGGTAACGTCTACATAGTTGTTAGCGATAAAACATTCTAAAGATTCAATTTAAAAAAACACCTCAGTCCTAAACCTTTTTTGGACCGAGGTATTTCACTTTTCTGTTCCCAAATTATGAACAATTCTTCATGTTCTACTTAGCAGATTTATCGTATGCTTGTTGCATTATTTTTAAATAACGTTTAAGGTTTAATTTATCAAACCCTTTAACATAGGAATCCCAGTCTGTATCCAAGTTCATTTCCCCTGTTACAAACTTCAAAAGGCTCTGATTAACATAATTTTGAATATTTGTTTCTAACATGGCTACTTCATCTGCATCAGATGGATCCATCCAAACGGACCATGCTGGGAATACATCATCTGGCTGCGTACCCTCATACAAATGGGTTGCATCCTGAAGTCGGCGTTCATACCCTTCCGGTGTAAATACTTGAGTCGATTGGACTTGCCCATTTCTAAAAGAACTGGAAGAACCGAATTCTGCGATTGGACCCCATCCATTATTGTGAGTTTTTTCACCGTCTTTCAGAGGTATCGAAGCGAAAAGCGGTTTAGCACTTTTTTCAATCGCGACATCACCATCTTTTGGCTTTCTCCAGTCCACACCCTCTTTACCAAATTGTCCCCTTATATTTCCATCCGCTGTAAACAAGTAGTCGATGATCTTAATGGCTGCGATTTGATCTTCCTTCGACGCTTTGTTAGTAAGTACAAAGTCAGCTCCAGGAGTAACAGGATAATTATAAGTGGCATAAGCAAAATTTGGACCTTGCAGCGGCGCGAGTGCTATATAATTATCTGAATACAAACGTTTTTGATCAGAAACAAACTCACCCGGGTGTGTGGCTGTTGCAGCACCAAGAATTTCTGCCGAGGCATTATCCCCCAGTTTTTGGTATGCATCATTATTCTGGGTGAATGCACCTGGATCTAGTAATCCATCCTTGTATAAAGAACGAATGTATTCTAATCCCTGCTTCCATTCTTTCTTGTCAGCCGCAAAGTCAACCTTTCCATTATTTAACAGTAGCCTTTTTTTACCATCATCATAAATAAAGCCGTTCATTAGAAATGGAATAACATTAGTATCAGGGATACCTACTGCCCCACTTAGCGGGACTTCATCTTTTTTACCGTTACCGTTCGGATCCTGGTTTTTAAAAGCTTCAAGTACATTTTTAAAATCTTCTGTTGTTTTTGGCATTGGCAAATTCAACTTTTTCAACCATTCATTATTTATCCACATTTTATATGGCCATGTACAATGGTAACACTCATTCAAGTGTGAAATACCATAGATATTTCCATCAGGTGAAACCGTCATTGCCTTAAATTGTTTATTGGTATCAAGCGTTTTTTGAATATTTGGAGCATATTTTTTAATCAAGTCATTTAGTGGGATAAGAACACCTTGTTTTCCATACTTTATCAAATCATTTGTAGAGAAATGATCCACCCAAGGAACCAACATATAAGCGTCTGGATAATCACCGCTTGCTAAGGAGATTTGGCGTTTTTGACTAGCTGATGTAGCATCATAGGTCGTTGTCTGCCAATTAATCTTAACATTGAATTTTTTTTCTACTTCCTTTGTGAAAAAATTTGTACTTAATTTAGTATTACCTACCCCTTGAGGAGCAAAAATAGACAATTCCCCTTCACCATCTTTTGATTTACCTGACGATGTTGTTTCTGTTTTGTCAGTACAGCCTGCTAAAAATGTTGCTAGTACTACAAATAGAAGCATTGCCAAAATACCTGCTTTTTTCATAACTACCACTCCCTTATGTTTAAAAATTTAGCCCTTTACCGAGCCAATTAAGACACCCTTCATAAAGTGACGCTGTACAAATGGATAAATAATAAGAACTGGAAGACTGGCTACAACAATTAATGAATATTTCATCAAATCAGCGAGTTGTTTCATATCCATCAATTTTTGTGCATCAATCGATGCAGATGAAGTTGTATTTAAAATAAGGATATTACGTAAAACAACTTGAAGTGGGAATAATGCTTCAGATTTCAAATAAAGCATGGCATCAAAATAAGAATTCCATTGAAAAATCGCATACATTAGAACTAATACGGCAATAATAGGTTTTGATAGCGGCAAAACAACGGACCATAAAAATCTTAGATCGCTGCAACCATCCATCTCACTTGCTTCCACGATTTCTTCAGGAATACTTGTCCTAAAAAAAGTTACAGCAATAATGACCTGCCAAACAGCA
>Ga0209795_10002523_pt1 | contig 10128 bp, 8 predicted proteins | sample AgamicOrMarz_FD_187166 | JGI IMG/M metagenome (GOLD analysis project Ga0209795, IMG submission 187166) | Agave microbial communities from Guanajuato, Mexico - Or.Ma.rz (SPAdes) (version 2) | ecosystem: Host-associated > Plants > Phyllosphere > Phylloplane/Leaf | place: Guanajuato, Mexico...
TCTTTTAGGTAATCTAATTTGGCCGTAACACCTTTTAAATCACCAATTCCATCCCCATTGCTATCCATAAAACTACGAGGATAAACTTGATAAGCGACACTTTCTTTCCACCATTTTTTATTCACTAGTACACCTCAGTTCTTTCAAGTAAATCTATTCATAAAGATTAGGCAGCTTCGATTTCAAGTAATTGATGCTGATTTCAATACTTTCAAGCGGCGTACGGCGGCTCATATCCTGCTCAACCACCCACCATTTGACACCAGCTTCTCCACCTGTATTTAAGACAGCGTCAAGATCAACGCCGCCGGTTCCAAGCTCCGCGAAAAATTGTTCCTCATCGGTTGTCATGTCTTTTAAATGAATGATCGGTGTTCTATTTTTATACCGATTGATCCATTCAACCGGTTTTTCACCCGCTTTTGTCAACCAGTAGATATCAAATTCAGCTTTTACATGGTCGATGTTGGTATCATCCAAAATAGCTGACAATGCCATTCTTCCATCAGACAAGCGGGCAAGTTCAAAATCATGATTATGGTAACAAAGGGTAATTCCTTCACGCTGGCATGCCTCACCCGTTTGATTTAACATTGAAATCAGCGCTTGATAATCCTGTTCGCTGCGACGATCTGGCATTAAGTACGGACAAACAACATATTTACTATTTAATATTTTCATTTCTTCAATGACTTGAGACAAATTGTTTTCCAAATGCTCAAGCGGGACATGGCTGGCTGCAGCGCGTAGACCAAGATCATCCAATAATGTTTTAACCGCCTTCACAGATAATCCACCATAGCCAGCGAATTCCACGCCATCAAATCCCAGCTCAGCCACTTTTTTCAGTGTGCCCGCAAAATCCTTTTCACTTTCTTCACGTAAACTGTACATTTGAACGGCCACAGGTATGTTTTTCATTATTATTACACCCACCACATTTGGGAAACCGATTCTTCAATTAACACTGATTTCAAATTGGTCACTGCCCGATTGAAACCTTCATTAATAGACATAATTGGATCCTCATGTTCAATGCTGACCACATAATCATATCCGTAGGTTCGGAGTGCACTCATCATATCAGACCATTCTTTCATGCTATGTCCACAGCCAACTGAACGGAATGACCATGCCCTCGTTTTCACTTCTCCATAAGGCTGCATATCCGTTAATCCATACATATTCACATTTTCCTGATCAATGTATGTGTCTTTGGCATGAAAATGATGAATAGCATTTTCTTTTGCTAAAATTTTTATTGCTGCCACCGGGTCAATTCCCTGCCACCATAAGTGGCTTGGGTCTAAATTAGCGCCAATGGCATCACAGGTTTCCTCCCGGAGCTTCAAGAGTGTATATGGGGTGTGAACTAAAAATCCTCCGTGTAGTTCAAGCCCTATTTTTACGTTGTGGTCCTTGGCAAATTGACCAACTTCCTTCCAATAAGGAATCAGTTTTTCTTCCCATTGCCACTTTAACACATCGCCATATTCATTCGGCCACGGGGTTACTGGCCAGTTTGGATATTTAGCTCCCTCATGGTCACCTGCTGTACCCGAAAAACAGTTAACAACTGGCACTTCCAAAAGTGCAGCAAGTTTAATTGTTTTTAAAAGTGTTTCGTGAGAGTTTTTAGCAAATTCTGTTTCAGGTGAAATCGGGTTTCCGTGACAGCTGAACGCGCTGATGATCAGTCCGCGATCCTCTACTTTTTGGATATACTGTTTTCGGGCCACTTCACTTTCTAATAACGTGTCTAAATCACAGTGATTGTTTCCAGGATAGCATCCCGTTCCGATTTCAACTGCATGCAGTCCAGCTTCTTTGACAGTATCAAGCATTTCCTCAAATGACTTTTCAGCAAATAATACAGTAAAAACTCCTAGTTTCATAATGAATTCTCCCTTCTTAAAGTTGAGATACTTTAACGATTTGTTTCGTTTCATTAGATTGAAGGGCTGCTAAAATCACTGCTAGTGATTTCAGGCCATCTTCCCCAGGAACAAGAGGCTCTTGGTTATGAACAACCGCATCCACGAAGTGATTGATCACATGTGTGGTCCGTTGTCCGCCCGCATCATTTGACTGAATTTTTCCAAGCTGATAATTAACCACATCTCCGTTGGCATACTGAACAACGAGTGAATTGCTTGGATCATCCTCTAAACGAAGAATCGCTTTTTCACCATAAATAATCGTCGAATTATCTTCTTTGCTGACATAAGCCCAGCTGGCGGCAAGTGTTCCGATAATTCCGCTCTGAGTCTTTAATACACAAACAGCATTGTCATCGACATCCGCAAAAGCTTTGGCACTTGTTTCAACAAAGGAACCCACCTCGGTAATCTCTTCACCTAATACATACCTTACTAAGTCAGTCTTATGGACACCTAAATCACCCATTGCGCCAACGAAGGCTTTTTCCTTTTCAAAGAACCAGCTGTCTTTTCCATCTACACTCCAGCCCTCTGGACCGCCATGTCCAAACGCTGTGCGGAAACTATAAATTTTGCCGATTTCCCCGCTTGCAATCAACTGACGTGCTCGTTGGTGTGATGGGACAAAGCGCTGATTATGGGCAATCATTAACTTTTTGCCGCTCTCTTTAGCCGCAGCAATCATGGCTTCTGCTTCCTGTTTTGAAGTTGCCATCGGTTTTTCGCACAGTACATGTAGGCCTGCATTTAGGGCCGCAATTGAAATGGGGGCATGTAGATAATTCGGTGTACAAACGCTGACAGCATCGACTATGCCACTGCTAACTAACTCTTCATAATTTGTGTAAGCTTCCACTTCATATTTCTCTGCAATCTCGTTAACCCGTTCTTCATTAATATCACAAACTGCGACTAACTCGACATTTTGATTCGCAAGATATTCAGGTATATGGCGGTGCTGGGCAATACTGCCGCAACCGATTACTCCAACTCTTAACTTTTTCATTATAGATGTCCCCCTTTAATTTGTTCTAGTGGTTTCGCATTTCCATAGACTGGACGTTCCCGTTTGACAGGTGCTGCCCATTTGACTGCATTGATGATTACACGCTGAATCTGTTCATTATGGTAGGTCGGGTATGTTTCATGGCCCGGCCTGAAATAAAATACTTTTCCATTGCCACGTTTGTAGGTGATTCCGCTGCGGAATACTTCGCCGCCTTCAAACCAGCTCGTAAAGATAAGCTCATCCGGATGCGGGATATCGAAGTGCTCGCCATACATTTCTTCTTTGGCTAATTCAATATATTCAGAGATTCCTTCAGTTATCGGGTGGCTTGGGCTCACAACCCATAGTCGTTCTTTTTCATCGGCCTCCCGCCACTTTAGGTCGCAACTGGTCCCCATTAATGTTTTAAAAATTTTTGAAAAATGGCCGGAGTGAAGAACAATTAATCCCATTCCATCGAGAACACGCTGTTGAACTTTTTGAACGATCTCATCTTTCACTTCTCCATGGGCTAGGTGCCCCCACCAAACAAGAACATCAGTGGCTGCTAATACCTCATCTGTTAAGCCATGCTCTGGCTCATCAAGAGTAGCCGAACTTGTTTCAATACCTTCAGCCTGAAGGAATTGGGCGATGGTCCCATGGATCCCTGTTGGATAAATATCTCTGACGACCGGATTTTTTTGCTCATGACGATTTTCATTCCATACCGTAACTTTTAACATGATGACCGACTCCTTTGATTGGTTACTTTATTATTAATTTTAGAGATTGGTAGAATATATGAAACGGCTTACATTGACAGATAGGGTGGAAAATATTGAACACCAGCATTACCCTCAGCTTACTCTTAAAAGGAAGATAGTTATTGGTAAAAATCAAATTCCTTAATAACTTCATTTGTTTCAGCTGCTTTGAAAATAGTTTCAATTAACCGTAAGACACGCAGCACTTCTGTATTTTTTACGATAGGTTCAGCTTTTCCTTCAATGACGGAAATGACGTTATCGTAAAAGCTCTCCATTGTTGGTTCCACTTCTGGTAATTCAGATGTGCTGACAGCTGCTTCCGATGGTGGGGCCATTGTTTTCGTTAAGCCTTGCCCGGCCTGAATTGGTTTTGGAGCTTCTATATCCACACCGAAGTTTTGGGTCACAATCTTTCCAGTTATATTCCAATCTTCGATTACTGCTGTTCCAGCAGTCCCTTTGACATACCACCTAGGCAATTGAATAAAATTCGTAGTCCCCACCTCAATTAATGCTGTGCAGCCATTTTCAAACGTGATGATTGTCTGAAAACCATCATCTACTTCATCCCCTAGAACAAAACTTAAATTGGCGTATACACTTGCAATCTTACTATCGACCATAAACAGCAATTGATCGAGTAAATGAACACCCCAATCAAGCAGCATTCCCCCGCCATGCGCTTTCAAATGGCGCCAATCGCCCGGTATCCCGTTTGCACCTTGAACGCGCGATTCAATGTGAAAGACGTTACCGATCATCGTTTTATCGTATATTTTTTTTATCGTTAAAAAGTCCTTATCCCAGCGGCGATTTTGGTGGACTACAAACTTGCATCCGTTTGCTTCTGCAACCTGGATAATTTCTTCTAATTCCTCGCTGTAAATAGTGACTGGTTTTTCACAGATGACATGTTTTTTCGCGACTAAAGCAGCAATCGCTATTTCTTTATGTACTTCGTTAGGCGTCGCAATCAGAACGAGGTCTACCTGCTGATCGGATAAAACGTCAGAGTAACTTTCATATACTTTATATCCATCTGCTAGGGATACTGCACGTCTTTCCTCTAAAGTATCAAAGGTCCCAACGACGTTTATCGTTTGATTTTCTTTGAGTAATTTTGCGTGATAGCTTCCCATCCCGCCATAACCAACAATCACTAAATTATAGGTTTTATTTGTCATTTATATTCTCCTTCTGGATTTAATTACGCCTTACTTATTTGATTCCATCTTAAACTTTGTCTCATCAAATAAACATAGATGATATAATTGAAACATCGACTATTTTGCTATTTTATTTTTTTAGAAGGTGAGTACATGACCACGAATATATTTTTTTGCGGGTATTCCTTTCACACCAATGGATATCATTCGCAGTACAAATCGGGCTATCCCTCTTATCTCTTTCGCCTTCAAACAGAAGGACATTGCGAAGTGGTAGTAAAAGGAAGAAAAGTGAATCTGGAGAAAGGCGATCTCCTCCTCATCAAACCAGGCGATCACTACGAACTGCTGGTAAAGCCTGGTCAAATCAGCGGTGATTTCCATTTAGTTTGTGAAGGGACCTGGGTGCATGAATGGTGGGACCGTTCCACTAAGCCGGATATCGCACGCATCGATTTAGACGAAAAACTGCTCGCTTTATGGCGTCATATCATGATTGAAAAACGCCGTCCAGCATCGATTGAAAACGAAGAACTGACTGGCTATTTGCTGCGCGCCCTGTGTATAACACTGGAACGGACCGTCCAAGAAACCGTCACCACCATCAATCACCCCTACACGGTAACACGGATGATGCGATACATTGAAGAGCATGCCACCTCCATGTTTAAAGTAGAAGATGTCGCTCTTCACGCTGGACTCAGTGTTTCTCGGTCCGTCCATTTATTTAAAAGCAGCGTCGGTAAAACAATGATGGAATATGCGCTCGAAATTCGGTTGTCTGCCGCCATTGAAAGGATGAAGTACAGTTCCATGACACTGGAGCAAATTGCAGAGGAATGCGGATTTGGAGCCTACTCTTATTTTCATAGAGTCTTTAAAAAGAAGTATGGTGTCGCTCCTGGGGAATACAGACGGCGAGAATAAAAAAGATCCTCTCTGTTAAAAAGGGGATCTTTACGACAAAGCCAATTAAAAACTTACGCCAATATCATTAACTTGCTGCGACTGGTATAGCTTCCAGTACTTGCCTTTCCTTCGAAGTAAGTCGTAATGACATCCTTCTTCGATGATTTTACCATTTTCTATAAATAGGATCCGAGTTGCATTATAAATAGTAGATAACCGGTGGGCGATAATAAAGGATGTTCTCCCTTTTAGTAAAGTCTCTAGTCCCTTTTGTAACGCTAATTCTGTTTCCGTATCAATCGAGGATGTAGCTTCATCCAAGATAAGTATTTTAGGATCTGCTAATAGGGCCCTTGCAAACGAGATCAACTGCCTCTGTCCTGTTGAAAGTCGGGTGCCTCTTTCATTCACCTCCGTTTGATATCCATCCTTCAATTGGCTGATAAACGGATGAGCCTGGACTGCTTTTGCAGCGGCTAACACTTCTTGGTCCGTCGCATCCAAACGGCCATAACGAATATTATCCATTATCGTGCCGGAAAAAATAAACGGATCTTGAAGCATGATTCCCATTTGCTTCCTAAGGGATGAGATCTTAACCGTCTTAATATCAATACCATCAATTTCAACTTTTCCACTGTTAATGTCGTAAAAACGGCTAAGCAAACTTACAATTGTGGTCTTCCCTGATCCAGTTGCCCCTACAAGAGCGATCGTTTCCCCAGGATTTACCTTGAAATCAATATTGTTTAGAATATTTCCCTCTTCTTCATACCCAAAAACGACATTCTTATATTCAACCATACCTTGGATGATTGGGAGCTGTTTAGCATTAGGTACATCATTTACCGTTGGCTTTTCATCCATCATTTCAAAAATCCGTTCTAAATAGGCCATAGCATTAATGATCGCATTATAAAAATTGCCGATATTCGCTAACGGTGTCCAAAACATCCAGATATAGCCTACAAAAGCAACCAAGGATCCAACCGTAACCCCGTTGCCGATCATGGATATGCCAATGATGTAAATAAATGAAACCGTCAAGACGGAGATATTTTCGATGGAAGGCCATAATAGAAACTGGATTTTCACTGCCTTCATCCAAGAGCGTTGATAGCTAGTTGAAACATCACTAAAAATACGTTTATTCTCTTCTTCTCTTGTAAATGCTTGGGTGACCTTCATTCCATTAATACTTTCATGGATATAGGCATTCATATTGGATTGCTTGTTACTTAAATCTTGCCACGCTTTTCTCTGGGCATTTTTAATAAAAAATATCACGGCGGCCAGGATCGGGAAACCAGCCATGGCGTAAAGTGTCAGTTTAACATCGATTGACAACATAAACCCAAGAATCACAAATAGACTAAAAAGATCGGTGATGAGATTAATAATGCCATTTGAAAGTAAATCGCTTAAAGAGTTAACATAATTCACCACTCTCACTAAGATCTTTCCATGGGGCCTGCTATCATAAAAGGAGAAGGATAATTTTTGCAGGTGAGCAAACAAATCTTTCCTAATCGTTTGGATGATTGTTTGCCCAGTCTCAGTCATGATGCGAATCCTAAATTTCATACAGACTCCACTAATCATAAGGGCGATGACGAAGATTCCTGCAAGAAGGAATAATCCTCCAACGTCATTGTTTGGGATTTTCACGTCAATTGCTTGTTTTATCAAATACGGTCCGATGAGGTTCGCGCCGCTCGCGATTAGCATCATTAATACAGTCAAAAGGATTTTTCGCCGGTGCGGCTTAATATAAACCAATACCCTCCTTAAATGGGCCAGGCTAAATGGTGACTCTAACTTCTCATCTACATCAAATTTATTCCGAGCCATGTATATAGATCACTTCCTTACTTTGGTTCAGTTGATCAAAATCGCCACATTGGTTTTTAAACACATTATAGTAGTAGCCTTTTTTATTCAGCAGATCCTCGTGCCTCCCTCTTTCAATAATCCCGCCTTGATCCATAACAAGGATTAAATCTGCCTCTTTAATAGAAGTAATACGGTGGGCAATAATAAAACAGGTTTTTCCTTGATGGATGGACTTTAGCGTTTTTTGAATACGAAGTTCGGTTTCCATATCAACACTTGAAGTTGTATCATCAAGGATTAAGATCGCAGGGTCTTTTAGAATCGCTCGTGCTAAGGCAATCCGCTGCCTTTGTCCGCCCGAAAGACCTACCCCCCGCTCACCAATAATCGTATCGTATCCTTCAGGCAGTTCGGTAATAAACTCGTGCGCCTCCGCCACTTTAGCAGCGGCTTGAACAGATTCTATTGTCGCTTCTGGATCGCCATAAGCGATATTTCCTTCGATCGTATCTGAAAAAAGAAAAGTATCCTGCATGACCATGGCCATTCTTTCACGTAATTGTTGAATATCCCATTCTTTTACATTAACTCCATTTACGCTGACTTCTCCCCTGTTTGGATCATAGAATCTGCTAAGCAGGTTCACTAATGTAGATTTTCCTGAACCCGTCGGTCCGATAATGCCAATGGTTTGGCCAGTCATGACGTGAAAGGATATGTCTTTTAAGACCTGTTCTTCGCCATAACTAAATGAGACATGTTTGAAATCAACCATTCCCCCAACTTGATCGACCTGCTTTGTATGGATCGGATTAGCTATTCTAGGTTGTTCATTTAACAGTTCTTGGACCTTTTCAGCAGAAGCAATAAACCTTTGAACATCATTAATCAACCAACCAGCCATCCGCATTGGATTGTTTAGTGCCCAGATCAAGGAGTTGAACGTGACTAGTTCGCCAAGAGAAATAGAATGATTAATTACCATAATCCCACCCGCTACGATCATGACAACCGTTAATCCCCCTGCAAGTGAATCAAGTACGGGCAAGAACTTTTCCCATACTCGCGCTGAGTTAAGATTCTTTTCCTTAAAAGCCGAATTTTCTATGGAGAATTTTTTAATTTCATAATCTTCCTTCGCAAAGGCCTTTACTACACGGTTGCCGCTAATGTTTTCTTGCACCACGGAATTGAGCCGCGCAAACTGTTCTCTAATATCAGAAAAGGTTGGCTTAACCGTATAGGTTAATCGAACAGCAAAGTAACCAACTATTGGAGTTACAGCCACCATCACTAAAGCCAGCGGTGGATGTAAATAAAACATGAACCCAACCGCAAACAGCAAAATCGTCGCATTTTCAAAAATGATATAAATTGCCCAAGCCGTAAAATGCCGGACCGCCTCCAAATCCCCTGTCATCCGAGCCATGATATCTCCCGTTTTTGTGCGATCATAAAAACTAAAATCCAATTGGTGAAGCCGGGAATATAACTGTTCTCTTATCGTAAAAATTGCATTTTGGGATATACGTTCAAACATAAGTTGATAACTATAACGAACCACTGTCTTGACTAAGGTAACTCCAACCATTATTCCCAAAAGGGGCCATAATAGCTTATCTTGCTGTCCATAAATGACTTGATCGATGATTTTTCCTGCAATATAGGGATTAAACATCCCAAACACCGATACAACTAAGGCAAGAGAAAGTCCAATAAAAAATCTAACCCGGTATACCCGCAGATATCCCCACACCCAACGTATGCTGTGCAAGATCCATCCTCCTTCCAATTCTGTTTAAACATAAATACATCATATTATTGTTTCAGTCCCCGTATGAATGAAAAAGAAGAGAATTAGGGAATCGAAACAGCCTTCTTATTTAAAAAAGGCTGTGTCTAAATTTCCTATTTATTTTTTAGATCAGGTTATCTTAATTCTGGTGCTGTCATCGTACCTTCGAACCGGGAGACTTCCTCCTGGGTTGGTAAAGCAGCAATGGCGCCCACTTTCGTACAAACCATTGCACCCACTTTATTGCTAAAGGAAATGATTTTCTTTACCTGTTCGAGGTCTCGTAATACTCGTTTCGGTTCTGCTTCCATTGACAATTGGTAAAGGGTTGCCCCTACGAAGGCATCACCAGCTCCGGTAGAATCAATCGATTCGACTTTTATACTTGCAACAATCTCGATATTTTTCCCAGTAGAAATCATCGTTCCGTCTTTTCCTAAAGTAACAGCGACGACGGAGGCACCTATTTTGTGAAGGGCGGCGATGCCCTCCCTTATATCGTTCATCCCAGAAATTATCATTAATTCCTCATCACTGACTTTAACAAAATCAGCCTGAGAGATTCCTTTTTTCGCTAAGTCCACAAAATCGTTCTTTCTACCTTTCCATAAGTCGATTCGGTAGTTAGGGTCAAATGAGATAAATTTACCTTCTTCCTTTGCTGCTTGCATGACATTTAGATAAGTAGATTGAAAGGGATCAGTTAATAAAGCAGTCGCTGATCCGA
>Ga0209795_10002528_pt1 | contig 10112 bp, 6 predicted proteins | sample AgamicOrMarz_FD_187166 | JGI IMG/M metagenome (GOLD analysis project Ga0209795, IMG submission 187166) | Agave microbial communities from Guanajuato, Mexico - Or.Ma.rz (SPAdes) (version 2) | ecosystem: Host-associated > Plants > Phyllosphere > Phylloplane/Leaf | place: Guanajuato, Mexico...
CATGGCGGTCCGCATGCGATGTATGGGAATACGTACATGAATGAGTTTCAAATTTTGGCGGCGGAAGGGTACGCGGTGTTGTACGTGAATCCACGCGGCAGTCACGGATATGGGCAGGGTTTTGTTAATGCTGTTCGCGGTGATTATGGTGGGGGCGATTATCAGGATTTAATGCTCGCTGTGGATTATGTGTTAGCAGAGTTTGATTTTATTGATGAAACCCGCCTGGGGGTAACTGGCGGGAGTTACGGCGGTTTCATGACGAATTGGATTGTCGGGCATACCAATCGCTTTAAAGCAGCGGTAACGCAGCGTTCAATTTCGAACTGGATTAGTTTTTATGGGGTCAGTGATATAGGCTATTATTTCACGGAATGGCAGATTGATGGCGATTTCCGCGATGTGCATAAGCTGTGGAAACATTCCCCGCTTGCGTATATAGATAACGTAGAGACACCCTTACTAATTCTTCATAGCGAAAAAGATTACCGTTGCCCGATCGAGCAGGCGGAACAATTGTATATTTCTTTAAAGAGATTGGGGAAAGAAACAAAATTTGTCCGTTTTCCTGAGGAAAACCATGAGTTATCCAGAAGCGGAAAGCCAAGCTTGCGCAAAAGCCGGTTAGATTACATTGTGGAGTGGTTCCGAGCGGAAATTCCATCATCCTGAAACATTTGACGCAATTAAGGCAGGAGTTTTTCAAATTTGGGGCCTGACCCGTACGTTTATAGGGCGAAAGAAGGGCAGAGAGCTGATGTCTCTCTGTCTTTTGCTTTTTGCATAAATATTATTTTTTGATATGCTGAAAATAGAGGGTTAAAAGAGATCGTGCAAATTGGAAAGTCTGAAATCAATAAAGTGAGGTTTATGAATGATTTTTACCTATGCTATTACACAAGATAACCAGTTGATAAAAGATGTAAAGATGGAGGAACTAAGGTCAGAACGATTCAAATTTTATTGGGTGGATTTTGAGGAACCAACTAATGAGGAAACAAAGTTGTTAAAAGAATTTTTCCATTTTCATCCCTTGGCGATTGAGGATTGTCTGCATTTTATCCAGCGCCCCAATATGAATTATTATGATGGCGTACTTTTCTTTGTTTTACATTCATTAAGTAAAACAATAAGGTGCGAGGAAATAGATATTTTTGTAGGTGAAAACTATGTCGTTACTTTTCATAAGGAGAAGGATGAGGCGATAGACATAGCTAAGCAAAAATTATTTGCTAGTAAAGAAATGGAAAAGGTTGGACCGTTATATGTTCTTCATAGCATAATTGATGAATTAGTGGATTGCTATTTTCCAATTTTGCATCAAATTGAGGACAAATTAAATGAATATGAAGAGAAGGAAGCAAGTAGCAAAAAAATCATCGATGAGGTTTATGAGATTCGCAGAGATTTGATTCGTTTGCGGAAAACGATCATTCCGATGAGAGATTTGTTATACCGAATGATAAACTCTAAGCGGATTCAGGACACAAAGCAAATTCACCATTATTTTTCCGATATATATGATCACTTGATGAAGTTAACGGACATGGTTGCTTCTAATCAAGAAGTTACTTCTGATATGAGGGAAAATTATATGTCTATTCAATCCAATCGAATGAACTCCATTATGATGACACTTACCGTAATAACCACCATATTTATGCCACTTACATTTATTGTGGGAGTGTACGGAATGAATTTTGATCATATGCCAGAGTTACATTGGAAATACGGTTATTTTATCACTCTAGGGATTATGTTGATCATTGTAATGGTAATGATTTTTTGGTTTTACAAAAAGGGCTGGTTATTTAAAAAGTAACGATCGAAAATAGATGTAAAAAGGACTTGATGCGCAGGTGAAAGGTGTTACATTTCCGTAAAGATTGTTGGTAATTGAATTTTTTCACTAGTATTGGAGATTAATAGCGAAAATCGTAATTATTTCCTCGACAATAATTTTTCATAAAAGATAGCCGAGGCTCGATTTTTGTTGAAAATTGATCAGTATTGAAATTAAGAGATAACAAAAAAACGTAAAGATGAGACCTTTACGTTTTTTTTGATTTTAGCAGAAGGTGGTAACTAGAAGAGCATGTTTATAAAAATTAAGGATATTTGGTTTTGGATCTGTGATCGTTACATTTCTTTTATACTTGATACGGTATTCCCTTCAACCAATTGGAAATCTATCATATTTTGTATAGGTACAATTTCTCCATGAATTTGTTTGAGCAGTAATTCTACTGCTTTTATTCCAATTAATTCTTCATCTTGTTGAATATGAGTGAAATTTAAATCATTATACAGCGCTCCGGGATGATCGAAGCAAGCTATCGAATAATCATTTGGAATGAATTTTCCAAGTGATTTAAGTACTTGTGCGAGTACACATGCTATTTCATACTCACAAGCAATGAATGCTGTTATATCTGAATTTTCCTCGATGAATTTCCGTAATTTTATTTGATCTTCAAAAAACTCATCTGATTGATTAAACATCGGCGATGTACTGAACATATCGGTTAATAAATAATTTGGACTAACCCCAAATCCCTTTTGCGAATAAGCGGTCATAAACCCTTGAATTCTCTCTTCGATTGATGAGGTAAATTCCTCTGGTGGGGAAACGAACGCAATATGCTTATGTCCCTGAGAAAACAGATATTGAGTTAGGCTTTGAGCGGCTGTCTTATTGTCCGTATAAACGGCACAAGCTGGTATTCCTTTTAAATGCCTGTCTATTAAGACGAGGGGAAATCCCTCAAGTACCAATCGCAATAAGCTTGCGGTGTAATGCTGCCCGTTGACTGGATAAATAATGATCCCTTTCACCTGATGCTGAATCATTGTGTTTATGGCTTCTTCCTCTTCTTCTTGGCTCCCATATGTCAACTTAACTAACAAGTTCAAATTCAATTCTGAGCAGCATTTCTCAATATTTCTCAGCATTTTCCTGCCAAAAAAATCCGAAAAGAATTCTGGGATGATCACGCCTATTAACCCATTCACTGCTTGACTTTGCCGGACACTTTGCTCGTCATCGTTCTTTGGAACAAGTGCTCCAAAATCAGGAAGTGTGTCCGATACAAAGGAACCTTTACCTCGAATGCGTTCTATTGCTCCGATTTGCACTAATTTATCAAGCGCTTTTTTTGAAGTAATTCTACTGACTTGATATTGGTCTGCCAATTCTTTCTCGGTGGGAACCTGATCCCTTAGTTGTAATTGACCAGTCTCAATCTGTTTTAATAAATTAAGATAAATTTTTTCATATAATGGGGTTTCCATCTTTATATCCTCATCCTTAATAATCGTCGTAATGATATATTAAATATATTATATATTACAACTATTAACAATACATTTTTTTACGTTGTATGAATCCTATCTATATCATAATGGAAATAATTGATATTTTTTTAGATCAATTATGTTATAGATCCAAAAGAAAATAAAAAAATCGGGATGATATTACTAGGACATAGTACTTTTATATCATTTATTGATTGAATATAATAAATATTCAATCAATAAATTGACATATAGCAAATATATCAATTATGCTATCAACATATCAAATTAGATAATTAAAGGGGGAAGGGAATAAAAGTAATCCAAGCAGTGGTATCATCCTTTTTTAAAAATTCAATTTGTAATCGTTTTCTTTTTTTAAAAAAATAAATTGGAGAATGGGTGGGAGGTTTATGAAAATGAAAAAGTATAAGAGAATTGCCGCTGTTTCCCTTATTGCAGGCAGCGTTTTGTTGAGTGCAGCATGTTCGAATCAAAGCGCTTCGACAAACGGCAGTGATAAAGAGGTCATTAAAATTACATATCGATCTGGTGGAGGATCAAACAAAGGGTTTACAGATTGGCTCAATAAAGAAATTATACCTCAATTTGAAAAGGACAACCCAAAAGTAGATGTTCAACTGTCACCACTAAATGTTTCAGAAGGGGATTATTTTGCAAAAATTGCCTTAATGCTGAAATCCAAAAATACAGCACCTGACATCGTAACAGAGGATACTTTTATGGTGAATTCAGATGCGAGTGCTGGTTATTTGACACCGCTTGATGATAAGGTCAAGGACTGGAGTGATTGGAGCAATTATACCGAAAATGTCAAGAAGGGTGTTATGGCTCAGGACGGAAAGATTTATGGGGTGCCTTATAACACTGACTCTCGGGGGCTTTGGTACAACAAGGATCTATTCACGAAAGCGGGACTTCCTGTTCCTTGGGAGCCTAAGTCATGGGATGAAATCCTACAAGCCGCAAGAATCATAAAAGAAAAGCTGCCTGATGTGACACCGTTTTGGATGAACTCCGGCAAAGCAACAGGGGAAGGAACATCGATGCAAACATTTGAAATGTTGCTTTATGGTACGAAAACTCCTCTTTATGATACCGATTCGAAAAAATGGATTGTGAAAAGCCAAGGCCTTACGGATACCTTCAAATTTATAGATACGATTTATAAGGAAAAGCTTGGTCCAAATCTTTCTCAAGTATTAAATGGACAGGCCGGTGCCGTGGCCTATCAGCAATTAATGCCTAAAGGAAAGCTTGCCATCGGACTCGACGGAATTTGGCAGACTGGTAACTGGGGTGAGTCGGGTTCCGCACCGTGGCCTGAAGCTTTTAAGACGTTAGGATTTGCACCGATGCCGACCCAAAATGGGGAAGCTCCTGGAACCATCACGATGTCAGGTGGATGGGCGCTCTCTATTCCAAACAATTCACACCATAAAGATAAAGCGTGGGAATTTATTAAATTTGCCTCAAGTAAAGAACACACTCTGTCACTCCTCACGAAAGAAAGAAATTTGACAACGCGTGATGATGTTGCACAAGAGAAGTCGTATCAGGAAATTCCGATGTTTAAGGAGGCAACTGAATTTTTGAAATTTGCTCAATTCCGTCCTGCAGTTGATAAATATCCAACTGTATCAACACAAATTCAATCACTTGTCGAGGACGTTGTAACAGAGAAAATAACTCCAGAGCAGGCTGCAAAGGAATATCAGAAAAATGTTACAAAAATTGTCGGTCAAGACAATGTGATTGAAAAATAATAAACCTCCAGAAGAAAAAGGTTACCTTTTTGTAGTTTATAAAAGGTAACCTTATTTTAAAAATAACAGGACGGGGTGTGAAATGAATACAAATATGGTTGTATCACCAACAGTCACCATAAAAGAGAATACGAGAAAGGATCATACTCTTGTAAAATCGATTCTCTTCTTATTGCCAGCATGGATCCTATTGCTTGTCTTTTTTGTCGGACCTATATTACTAACTTTTTATTTTGCTTTTACGAATCTTGCGTTAACAGGAACAGAGGCTAAGAATGTTCAGTTTATAGGATTTCAAAACTTTTTATCCATGTTTGAAGACCCCGATTTCCGAATCAGTGTTGTAAAAACCATCGTGTTCTTGCTTTTTTCTGCCGTTATTGGCCAGCAGATTTTAGGGTTCATTTTGGCTGTCCTCATGAAGGAGAAAAACAAAACGTTTCGCCGGATCATCGGCATCATTGTTCTTGCCGGCTGGGTAACCCCTGAAATCGTGGTAGCCTTTTGTTGGGTAGCATTCTTAAGTGATAACGGAACTTTAAATTTGCTTTTACAGCATATAGGCTTAAAGCCGGTCACGTGGTTATACACTTTTCCGATGGTTAGCGTAGTCGTTGCGAATATTTGGCACGGAACCGCCTTTTCGATGCTCGTTTTCCAAGCAGCCTTGGATGATGTTCCGAAAAGTGTGGAAGAGGCAGCTATGATGGATGGAGCTTCTCGTTTTCAAGTCATGTTCCGCATTGTACTTCCAATGGTTAAAGGATCAATCGTTACCAATATGGTTCTAGTAACCCTGCAAACATTAGGTGTTTTTACCTTGATTTTTTCTATGACAGGCGGAGGGCCTGGAACATCAACACAAACTCTTCCTATTTTTATGTACAACCAGGCATTTGTCAATTACCAACTTGGCTATGGAACGGCGATTTCACTAATCCTGCTCGTCATCGGTATCGGTGCAAGCTTGATTTATATCCGTTCCATGAAGGTCAATCTTTAAGGGAGGAGTTACTGTGAACCGTTATAAAACTGAAAAACTGATTCCATACATTATTTTAACAGTTCTTGGAATCATGTTTCTATTACCGCTTTTGTGGGTGTTATTTGCATCCTTCGATCCAAATGCCCAGCAAGCTTTGAAAATGCCCAGCTCCTTTACGGTAAACAACTTTACTTCAATCTTGACGGATCCTGCCAATCTTCGTTCCTTTGGAATCGGGCTGTTTATTTCATTAGGGCAGGCAGTGCTGGTTGTAGTTGTTGCCGTTATGGCAGCATATCCACTTTCACGTTATGCCTTGAAATTTAAAAAGCCCTTTATGTATACCATTTTGTTTATGACCGCTTTGCCGATTACTGCGGTAATGGTGCCTGTCTATCAACTCTTTATTTATATCAATATGCAGGATTCTCTAATCGGGACAATTTTGTTTTTGACTGCATCCGGGCTGCCATATGCGATTTGGATGATGAAAAATTTTATGGATTCTGTTCCATTGGAATTGGAAGAGTCCGCGTGGATCGATGGTGCATCCGTCTGGGCAGGATTAAGGAAAGTGGTTGCCCCATTAATGATTCCTGGCATTTGCACGGTCGCCATCTTTACCTTTTCCGGAAGTTGGGGGAACTTTTTCGTGCCGTACATCTTAATCCAAACCCCGGATAAATTCCCTGCTTCTGTGACGATCTTTCAATTTTTTGGTAATTTCGGAATGATCGAATACGGAAAGCTTGCCGCTTTCTCGCTGATTTATACGATGCCTTCAGTCATTTTGTATATGTTTTCACAACGATTTATGTCCCAAGGCTTCAGCCTCGGTGGAGCCTCCAAGGGATAATCATTATTTAGAGGAGCGTTTGATATGTTTTGGACTATTGAAAAGTTGGAAAGACGGATAGAGGAACTAGATTCATATCGTTATAGAAATATTCAGCCAGTGGCATCATTACAAGCTCAAGATGATGAAGAAGGCAAGGTTTCGCAAAGGCCTCCCGAAGATGGGGCATGGAGAACAATGAATGTACTGGAAAGATGGGAAGGACGCGATAAGTACATTTGGCTTAAAACACTCATCCCAATTCCTGGAAATTGGGAACAACAAAAAATTGTCGGTGTATTTGATTTTGGAAAAACAGGCGGCGGTCATAATTCAGGGTTTGAGTCACTGCTGTATGTAAACGGGGAGCCCTATCAGGGCGTAGACATGAACCATCAAGAGGTATTTTTAGATAGAAGTCTGGCAGGGACGACCATTGAAATGTGCTTCCGGCTGTGGTCAGGGCTCGAAGGCGGGGGTAAGCCAACTCTGCAGGAACACCAGTTGAAAACGGCCTTTATCGCCTGTCTAGATGAGAAGGTAGATGATCTGTATTACACAGCTAGGGCTGCACTAGCGACGATCGAGTATCTACAGGAAAATCAGCCTGAAAGGCAAACACTATTAAAAGCTTTAGACAGAACTTTTCTGATAATCGATTGGTCTGATCCTGGTTCAGAAGGTTTCTATGATTCTCTTTATCAAGCGCAAACGCTTTTAAATGAAGAAATAGAGCGAATTCCGAAAAATTATCCTGTTACCGTAACGGCAATCGGGCACACTCACATCGATGTGGCCTGGCTATGGAGGCTGAAACATACTAGAGAAAAGGCAGCACGCTCTTTTTCTACCGTTCTTCGTTTAATGGAGCAATACCCAGATTACGTTTTTTTACAAACACAGCCTCAATTATATGATTATATTAAAAAAGATTACCCAGAGATTTTCAAACAAATTGAAAGAAGAGTTCAAGAAGGCCGTTGGGAGACAGAAGGTGGAATGTGGCTGGAAGCAGACTGTAATTTGACATCGGGTGAATCACTTGTCCGTCAATTGTTATTGGGTACTAAATTCTTCCGCGAAAACTTTGGGAAGGAATGCGAATATTTGTGGCTTCCAGATGTTTTTGGATATAGCTGGGCACTTCCGCAAATCTTAGTGAAATCTGGCATTAAAACTTTTATGACCACAAAAATTAGCTGGAGTCAGTATAATAGAATGCCGCATGACACCTTCAAATGGAGAGGAATCGATGGAACGGAGATTTTAACTCATTTTATCACTACTCCTGAGGATGACCGCTGGTTCTATACATACAACGGACAGATTACTCCCCGTTCAGTAAAAGGGGTTTGGGAAGCATACCGCGATAAAGCTGTGAACCAGGAGCTGTTAATTTCTTATGGTTATGGGGACGGCGGCGGGGGGGTTAATCGTGAAATGTTAGAGATGAGAAGAAAATTGGATAAGATGCCGGGCTTACCAGCTGTTAAGACAGGAAGAGCGGATGAATTTTTTAAGCGCCTGCATGAGACGGTAGACAATACCGATCAATATGTTCACACGTGGGATGGAGAACTCTATCTAGAGTATCACCGCGGGACTTATACATCTCAGGCCTATAATAAACGGATGAACCGTAAAATGGAGCTGCTTCTCCGTGAAACAGAATGGCTGAATACCTTCAACAGTGTACTTTCAAGTTCATGGTCATCGTATCCTGTACAAGATTTGGAGGAAAGCTGGAAGATCGTGCTGCGCAATCAATTCCACGATATCATTCCGGGATCATCCATTCACGAGGTTTATGAAGACAGCAGGATGGAATATGCCGAAGCGTATGAGCTTGCGGCTAATGCCTGGAAGGAGGCTTCACAGACTTTAGCCATAAATCATGGCAAGCAATTGTATACGATTTTTAATTCTTCTTCGTGGAAACGAAATGATACCGTTAAAATCAACACAAACACGACTGGAGAATTAGTGTGGAAGAAAGAGACAGGAGAGGTACTGGAAGCCCAGCAAACGGTTGATGGAGAATGGCTTGTCAAAGTTGATGAAGTTCCTTCCCTCGGAAAAAGCTCCGTTTATTTTGAACAGGGACCGAATGAAACAGCTTCACCTTTCAAAGTTTCTGGAAATAGTGTTTCTTCCAGCTATTATGAGATTTCATGGAATGATAATGGTCAACTTACGAAACTATTTGACAGGAAAAATCAAAGGAATGTTTTAGCCTCAAATGCACGAGGGAATGTGTTCCAGGTTTTTGAGGATAAACCAATGCGCTTTGATGCATGGGATATCGATCTTTATTATCAAGAAAAGATGAAAGAGATTTCGACTTTGAAGGGATCCAAAATCATTGAAAATGGTCCAATTCGATGTGTCGTTGAATTTACATGGAGCTATTCAAACTCGGTCATCCATCAGAAAATGGCCTTGTATGCGAACAATCCGCGGATCGATTTTGAAACAAAGATTGATTGGCATGATCAAAACCAGCTGTTGAAGGTAGCATTCCCTTTGGAAATTCGGGCAACAGAGGCGACATACGATATTCAGTATGGAAATGTAAAACGTCCAACTCATTGGAATACAAGCTGGGATTATGCTCGGTTTGAAACAGTTGGTCATCAGTGGGCGGATCTATCTGAAAGAGATTATGGTGTGAGCTTATTGAACGATTGCAAATACGGACATGACATTAAGGATAATGTTATGCGCCTTACCCTATTAAAATCGGCCACTTATCCAGATATAGAAGCAGACCAAGGTGAACACTTGTTTACGTATTCCTTGCTTCCCCATACTGGAAGCTGGTATGAAGGAAATACTGTACGGCATGCCTGGGAGCTCAATAATCCATTATCCTACGCAGAAGGCCAGACAGAAAGCGTTTCGCTATTCAACGTGACCGCTCCGAATGTGATAGTCGACGCTGTTAAAAAAGGAGAAAACGGTGACCATATCATTATCCGCTTGCATGAATTTGCTGGTGCAAGAGGAACTGTTGAAGTAACAAGTGATTTCCATATTGAATCCTGGCAGGAATGCGACTTAATGGAAAGAGGCATTTCCGAAGCCAAAGGAAATGAGGCCTTTACGTTTAATATTAAACCGTACGAACTTAAGACATTTATAGTTCAGTTAAAATAGAAAAAGGGGAGAGTTAAGTTCTCCCCTTTGATTTTTTATATGGGGCGAAAAAAAT
>Ga0209795_10002529_pt1 | contig 10110 bp, 13 predicted proteins | sample AgamicOrMarz_FD_187166 | JGI IMG/M metagenome (GOLD analysis project Ga0209795, IMG submission 187166) | Agave microbial communities from Guanajuato, Mexico - Or.Ma.rz (SPAdes) (version 2) | ecosystem: Host-associated > Plants > Phyllosphere > Phylloplane/Leaf | place: Guanajuato, Mexico...
TGAAAATAAAGACTTCTTTGAAGACCTGCAATACCATTTAACTTTTATGTTAAATCGTTTGATGTTTGGTATGAGGATTACCAACCCGCTCCTTATTGACGTAAAGGAGAAATATCCGGTTGCTTACAAAATGGCAGAAATGGCTGGAAAAGTGATTGAGAGAGAGTATGGTCTAAAGGTTTCAGAGGATGAACTTGGCTACATTGCCTTCTATTTTGGCGTATTTATCGCACAAAATGACGTGAAGGTGAAACGCTTGCGGCAGGTTGCGGTTATTTGTGGAACCGGCCGGGGCACAGCTAAATTGGTTGCGATTCAACTTCAGCGAGTTTTGAATCAAAACACGCAGATTGACTTATTTTCGGAGTCAGAGGTAACGAAAGAACAGTTAGCCGATTATGATATGGTTTTTTCAACCGTCCAGCTTACATTTGAAACGGATGCTCCATTAATATCAATCAATGAAATTTTTGATGAAAAAAGCATTTCACAGCAAATTGAAAGAGTGACCTATTTACAGAAATTCAAGTTAAAAGATACAGGAAACAATCATTCCATCGTCAAGATGTTAACCAATGAAGATAAATTTTTTGTTTTAGACAGCCAGAAGGGTTACCGAGAAAATGTAAATTTGATGATTGAAGATTTAGTTATGAAAGGCTATCTCGATGAGGGGTTTAAAGAGCGGCTTAAGGTTCGGGCAGAAAAAGGATCGATGGTATTTGATCGGTACATAGCCTTGCCCCATACCGTAAACCATAATTCTAATAAAATCGAGCTTGCATTGGGTGTATTTCCTGAGATGGTAATGGCCGATGGAAAAGAAATCAAATTGGTTTTCTTGTTAGGAATACCCGAACAGACCGATTATGATGCTAGTCTTTTAGTGAAAATTTACGATGAAATAATGCGGATTGCGGGTAATCAACAGCTTGTCAACCAATTATCCGAGACTAACAGCTATGAAGAATTATCACACTATCTCGAAAAAGCAAGCAGGACCTCCTGAATTATTTTGTAAGGGCGTGAAACAATGCAAATATTTATCATCATGATTTTTATGGCGGGTGCATTTATTTTTCAAATGGTATTAGGGTATCTCCAAATAAAGCATTTTTCGAAAGCGTATGCAGAGTTGAGAAGAATCGGAAAAGTGGCCATCGGTAAGAAGCCTGGAAAGATTCGCTCCGGAACCATTGTCATGTTTGCTGTTACGAATAGCGGTAAAATCCTGAAGGCGAAGAAGATTCAGGGAGTTACGGTCATGGCGAAGGTGAAGGATTTGCACGGCTTTGAAGATAAAAATATTAGAACACTAGAAGAAAAAGAGCTGACTCAATGCAATAAATTGCTGAAATTAGCCATTCTCGACGCGGTTCAAAATTATAAGGTGATTATGAGCGGGGGAGAAATTCCTGAAAAAAATAGTCTCTTTAAAAGAATGATGCTGCAAGCAGAGCGTGTGGCTGCTGTAAAAAAATAAGAAGAGGTGATTGTTAATGGATTATATCGTTATATTTGCCGAAGGCTTTATGAAATTATTCCAAACAGGTGCTGACACGTTTATTTCATGGATGAAAGGAATCGTACCAGTTGTTTTATTATTAATGGTGGCGATGAATACGTTGATCCAGTTGATTGGAGAAAAACGAATTAACAGGCTGGCAATGGCTTCCAGCAAAAACCCGCTATTAAGATATTTAGTGCTCCCATTTATCGGGTCGTTCATGTTAGGTAATCCAATGGCATTATCATTAGGACGGTTTTTACCGGAAAAATATAAACCAAGCTATTATGCTTCAGGTGCTTATTTCTGTCATACAAGCAATGGATTATTCCCACATATCAACCCAGGTGAATTGTTTATTTTTCTCGGGATCGCCGCAGGGATTGAAAAGCTTGGATTCAGTACAGCAGAATTGGCTGTCCGGTACCTTCTAGTCGGATTAGTGATGAACTTCTTTGCTGGCTGGATTACCGACTTTACAACAAAATTGGTTGAAAAACAGCAAGGCATTAAATTAAAAACAGAAGTAAAGTTACATCACTAGGATGTAGGGAGGGTTCAAGATGACTGAGTATCGTTCAATTAAAATTGTAAAAGGAAGCGGTGGTTTTGGAGGTCCGTTGACGATTACTCCAACTGCTGCTAAGAATAAAATCGTTTATATTACAGGTGGCGGTGCTAAGCCTAATATTGTAGATAAGATTGTCGAACTAACTGGCACTGAGGCTGTAAATGGCTTCCAAACGTCGGTTCCGGATGACCAGATAGCGCTGGCGATCATTGATTGCGGGGGTACCTTACGCTGTGGAATCTATCCGCAAAAGGGTATTCCAACTGTTAATATTATGCCAACAGGTAAAAGTGGTCCATTAGCTAAATATATTACGGAAGATATTTATGTGTCTGCGGTTGATGTTGATCAGATACAACTAGTTGACGGGGCCGAGGTACAAGTAGCTGCTGCCGCAGAAAAATTACCTGATCCGGAAAGAGAATATAAATATAGTAAGGATCAAAAAATCTCCCAAACGTTGGCAGCTAAAAAGAATAAAAGCATCATAACTAAATTTGGGCTTGGCGCAGGTAAGGTTATTAACACTTTCTATCAAGCAGGTCGTGACGCTGTCCAAACCATGATCAATACAATTATTCCGTTTATGGCCTTTGTATCCTTGTTAATTGGAATCATCCAAGGCTCTGGAATCGGTAATGTATTTGCGAAAATGATGTCGCCGCTCGCCGGTAATATCTGGGGACTAATATTAATCGGCTTTATCTGTTCTTTACCATTCCTATCCCCATTACTTGGTCCAGGTGCTGTTATCGCCCAGGTTATTGGTACACTAATTGGAGTTGAAATAGGTAAGGGAAATATCTCACCAAACTTAGCTTTGCCGGCATTATTTGCAATCAATACACAAAATGCCTGTGATTTTATTCCTGTTGGATTAGGACTTGCTGAAGCTGAAGCTGAAACAGTCGAGGTGGGGGTACCTTCTGTTCTCTACTCGCGGTTCTTAATTGGGGTGCCAAGGGTGCTAGTCGCTTGGCTGGCCAGCTTTGGATTATATGAGTAAGACATGGAAATCAACAGCCAACGAAAAAAAATAACATTTTATTTATACTAACTTAGAAAAAAGTATTGGAGGTATGCGGCCCGGCAACGTTAGTTGTCAATGCCATCAGAATATGAAAACAATTTATGAGAATCAAGTAAGAAGTATCGGTGCAATGGCGAATTCGTTTTTAGAGGAAAAAATGCTAATCTTATTTGGCGATGCAGCTCCACAGGATTTAAAAGATTTTTGCTATAATATCGAAGTTGTGAATGTGGAAGAGGATATCCAACCTGGGCAAACCCTTTATATCAACAATGAAAAGTTTAAAATTACCTCCGTAGGAGAAGTAGTTCAACGAAACCTTACTACATTAGGACATATTACATTAAGGTTCGATGGCTCAGCAACACCGGAATTACCGGGGACTCTATATTTAGAAGATAAAGAGGTTCCATTTATAGAAGTGGGTTCTGAACTAAAGATTGTAAGTGAATAGCCTAAAGGCTAACAGTCTATAATTAAACCAATTACTAGTCCAAGGCTTAATCTGCTATAGATTAAGCCTTTGGCCTTATGGAGGTATAGGTAAATGAAATTGTATATTGATTCGGCTGATCTAAAACAAATTGCATATCTACAAGAGTACTATCCGATTTCTGGTGTTACAACGAATCCATCCATTATAGTGAAAGAAAATCGCCCTTTTTTAGATCTTCTAAAGGATATTCGAGAAGTGATTGGGGAGGACAAGGAACTATTTGTTCAGGTAGTTGGGGAAAAAGCGGAAGAGATGGTTGAAGAAGCAAAGTTTATTAGCCGTCAGCTTTCAGGAGCGGTCGTTGTAAAGGTCCCGGTGACGGAAGAAGGCATTAAAGCCATTAAACGATTGACAGCAGATAACATTCCAACATTGGCCACGACCATTTATACCCCGTTTCAAGCTCTGATTGCAGCGATGGCAGGAGCAAAATATGTGGCTCCATATGTGAACCGGATTGATAATTTAACAGGCAGCGGTGTCAAGGTTGTCTCGGAAATTGCGGCCCTATTTGCTGCCTATCATTTACCAACTCAAATCCTAGCAGCCAGCTTTAAAAATGTTCAGCAAGTCCATGATGTTTGCCTTTCAGGCGCGGAAAGTGTCACGGTAGGAGCAGACCTTATCAAGAAATTTATCGACTTTCCCGCTACCACTCAAGATGTAGAAGCATTTAAAAAAGAGTGGCAAGACATGTACGGTGTGGAAAATGTTTTATTAAACTCTTAAAATACAAAAACTAGGGAACTAAGAAAAAGAACCGCCTTTTGCTTCTTTGATCATAGTATATGATCTGTTGGAAGTTCGCGGTTCTTTTGGTTTTCTTTCATAATGGATATATCCTCGTGAAGGACCTTTAAGACAACCTCTTTTACACCATATACCAAAAGCTGATCACCCTCGTGCAGCTTCGTATCATACAAATGTTTACGGATTTTGACATCACCTCGCTGAATAAACAAGACGACCAGCTCCAACTCTTCATGCTCTTTGACCGCTTCATTAATGGTGTGATTGACCAGAGTAGAGTCTTCATAAATATGAAGATTGAGCAGGACATCCACATTATTTTTCAAAAAGACATCCCGCACCGGTAAATCCGCCAGTTCAATGTTCTGCTTCATTTCGCGATTAAAAAACTTAGCAAGCCGCCGCCGGACTCTTTCCGTTTTTAACACCACAAAAACTGCGATTACAGCTCCCGCAGCGAGAAAGATTTCCTTTGCTCGCAGACCCTCTGATAGAAATTGGCTTATCGATGAAATAATCACGGCAAGGGAAAAGGCGCCGAACAAAATAAGAAAGGTAGCCAGCTTACGGCGAATCGGATGACCCAAAATCAGCTCAGATTCCCAAGTTGTGAACCCGGTCCCTGTCATCATCGAAATCACCTGAAACCGCGAAACCTCTACCTTCAGCCCGGTTAACCGGAATAAAATCACAAATATTTCAATCACAGCAATAATAATCACCATGTAGATGAACAAAAAAAGTAGATTCATTGCTATCACCTCATAAGAAAAGCGCAAGGCGCCTGGAGCTGGACAATTCTCGAAGTCAAAAACTTTTATACTTTCTTATCTTATAAAAATAGTTGGGGCATTAAACGCCCCAACCTACTGCTGTTATTGCATTTTCTCATTATAAAACTGAACTGAGTACATCGCACCTTCATCGACCATTTTGTTATCTTCTATATCATGTGGATGCGGATGACCGCCTTTTTGAATCGGAAGCTGTTCGCTTTTTTGATAGACCGTTGGCAGAATCTTGCGTTTCCAATCTTTTAATAACGTTCCTGCTTTAATCCGATTGGGCTTATTACTCAGCCACACTGCGGAAGCGCCAACCCCAACAGCTAATAGTGAGCTCATACTTAAGACACGTTTCATTTAAATTACCTCCTTAAGATTTGAACATCCTACCCTAGTTTATTTAATACCCCCTTCATTTAAAATGAAACGTTTAAATTCGCAGATAAGCGGGGATAAGGTCTAAAGAGGAGGGATTCTTTTGGAAAAATATATTGGCAGCAACCAGTGGAAGTGGGTAGAGTGGAACAGCGATAAGATGAAGCTCACCCAGTCATCCAACAACGAAGAGGACCCTGTTATGACCGCTTGGCTGAATCAGGTTGGAAAGGATAAAACCAATAGTTTGCGGGTAACCAGCTTAGAGAACGGCGAAAAGGTTATCAACGGCTCCCTCATTTATAAACAGAGCTACACAGATGAAAAGGATTATAAAATTTTTCATTTCTTTTTAACATGTGATCAATTGATCACGGCTGACCTGGAAATCATCTCCATTCATCCGGACATGTTGAATCGCCAATTAGCGCGGACAAATAATGCAGTTGAAGGCTTTTTACTTTTTCTCGGAGAACTGATGAATGAAATGCTTGTGGAGATTGATCAGTTTGAGGAGACACTCAAGACACTGATATGGAGTGTTCGAAAAAGAAATGAAATTGGGATCCTTGAACTTGTCTATAAACGCCGGCATCAATTGTTGATTTGCAAAAACCTGTTAATTCCGATCAACGAGGTGAAAATGGCCATAGACGAAGTCAATTTCCCCGATATTAAGGACGGAGATTTTTTCTCGTGCACATGCAAACGGATTGAGCGGGCGATGGTGCTGCTAAATGAGTATGAACATGAAATCGATTCGCTCATCAATTTAGAAGAGGTCATCTCCTCACATCGTGGAAATGAAATTATGAAAACTTTAACGGTGTTGACGACCATTTTTACCCCGATTATGGCTTTTGGGGCATTATGGGGTATGAACTTTAAACATATGCCTGAGCTCGAATGGCGGTATGGCTATATTTTCTCGATTGCTTTAATTATCATTTCAACGGCCCTCTTATATTATTTTATAAAAAATAAAGGCTGGACAGGCGACCTGTTGAAGGGGAAAAAGAAAGGATCGTTTTTTAAATAGGCTGTGTTATAGGTTATTATGGATTTTTAGCATGTTGATTGGAGCGGAAGGTGCGCAGACTCCTGCGGGAGTACGGGGCTGGGGAGACCCCACAGGCGCATAGCGCCGAGGAGGCTCCCCGGACCGCCCGCGGAAAGCGAAGCGCCTGGAGCGGAAATCAACACTCAAATTTAATACAGCCTTTAAATAAGAGGTTTGAGCATAAAGGTTAAGTGGTACAACATTAACATGGCTAGCAAAAAGCTAACCAGAATGAAGAGTCTAGCTTAGGAAAGAAAGAGGGTGGTTGAAATATGTGGTTGCTTGTTCGGTAAAACCTGTTGAATGACTAGGGATGAAAAACAGCAGTCTTGAGATATAAAAAGGAGGAACTAAACATGGCGAAGAATTATGCAGAACCTCAGAATATGGAAGAAGCAGGTATGAAAACCGAGGACGCTCTTTATAAAAACGAGCAGACAACAAGGAACAACGAGTGTGATATAAAGCAAAAGTATGGGCATAGAGACGATGAGCTTCCGTTAATGGATGGGCAGAGTTCTCAACAAGGAAAACAACAACGGCAGGAACAGTTTAGCCAAAATGGACAATCGGGCGAGACTAAAACTTGGCAAAATGATGACCGGAATCAGAACGGACAAAGGTCCCAAAGTGGACAGCGGGACCGCGGGGAACCGAGTCAGCAGCTCTCCGGTTATAACATTGCCAAGAGTGATGGCCGAGATCTTCAACAAGAAGGCAATGAAGAACTACGAAAAAAGAATGGAGATTCCCATCCTGAAAAGCAGGTGGATGAATTTTATCAGCGATATGGCCAAGAAGACCCGCTTGATAAACAAATCTAATCAATGGAATCGATATTTAACATAAATAGGGGGCTTGCACTCAAACATGGGTGCAGGCCCCTTTTGACATGATGATAAGGCGAAAAAAATAGCGGCCGTACTGAATGGCCGCTTTTTATTGAAGTGGATCGGGAGTTTTGTTATCTTCTTTCTCAAGCTCGGAGCCTGTTTTGGCTTTCTTCATTTCCTTGCCAAGCCTTTTTACATCATCAAAGTCCTGTGTCATCGAGCCATTTTTATTAGCCGCAACCTTAAATTTTGTCTTTAGTTTCTTCATCTCATCCATTTCACTCGCTCCTTTATATTTTAGTAGCTTTTATATACCCATTTAATAGAGTTTGAAACATTTGCTATAATAAAAAGGGGAGCAGGGGGACGGTTCTCATGCTTCCGAAGCATGAGAACCGTCCCCCTGCTCCCATCAAAAATTTTTTAAAAAAAGTAGGTTTAGAGTTTTTTTAACCTGGGTATATACACAATAAATATCTTAGAGGTGATGATGGAATGAATCTAAGCATAGATGTACATCAGAATAACGAGGAAGTATCCGTGATGCTGGCAGGCGAAATTGATGCTTTTACAGCACCAAACCTTAGAGAGGAATTATTACCGCTCGCCGAAGGGGAAAATACAACCATGATTATCAATCTCAAGGACGTTTCTTATTTAGACAGTACCGGTCTTGGTGTGTTTGTCGGCATATTTAAAAAATTGAAGGAAAATGGCGGGGAATTAAGGCTGATTGAGTTATCCGATCGACTGAAAAGGCTCTTTGAGATTACAGGCCTGGGGAATATAATGAATATTTCTGCAAATTAAGAGGGTGGGGGACGATGAAACAAGTGATGGATTATATTGAAATGAAAATTCCTGCAAAACCAGACTATGTTGGTGTGATTCGATTGACATTATCCGGAATTACCAGCCGCATGGGTTATACATATGAGGAAATTGAGGACATTAAAATTGCTGTAAGTGAAGCCTGTACCAATGCGGTCCAACATGCGTACGGAGACGAGGAAGGCGGAGAAGTGACCTTAGGCTTCGGCATCTATGAGGACAAGCTAGAAATCATGGTGGCCGACAGCGGGGTGAGCTTTAATTTTATCAAGACCAGAAACGAGCTGGGCCCTTACACGGAGTCAAGTACGGTGGAACAACTTTCAGAGGGAGGGTTAGGTCTGTTTCTGATTGAAACACTCATGGACGAAGTCCGTGTTTTGAATCATTCAGGTGTAACGGTCTTCATGGCGAAGTATCTAAGTGGGGAGCGTGAGAATAATGGGACAGCAGCCACAACCCATGAGGCGAACTAAGGAAGAAATCGACGCCCTGATACTGGAATTTCAACAAAATGAAAACCCCCTAGCCCAAACGATTTTAGTAGAACATTATACGGCCTTAGTCGGGAGCCTTGCGAGGAAATATTCAAAGGGACGAGATTTTCATGAAGATATCATGCAAGTCGGAATGATTGGCTTATTGGCCGCGATCCGAAGGTATGATCAAGGTGCCGGAAGGGCGTTTGAATCTTTTTTAATCCCAACTGTAATCGGAGAAATAAAGCGGTTTTTACGTGATAAAACATGGAGCGTCCATGTGCCGAGACGCGTCAAAGAAGTTTGGCCCAAGCTAAAAACTGTAGTGGACGAGCTCACCAATCAATACCAGCGGTCTCCTAAGATCCATGAAATTGCCGAATACATGGAGCTATCTGAAGAGGAAGTTTTGGAGGCAATGGAAATGGGAAAAAGCTATCAAGCCGCATCCGTCGACTTGCCGATAGAAACGGGTTCGGAGGGGAATGTGGTAACGGCCTTAGATATACTCGGTTCGCCTGATGATGGTTTTGAAAAAGTAGACCGGAAATTGCTGCTAGAAAGCGCCCTGCATGTTTTATCAGACCGGGAAAAAGAAATTATCCATTGCACATTTGTGGAAAATAAAAGTCAAAAAGAAACTGGAGAGCAATTGGGAATCTCGCAAATGCATGTTTCCCGCCTGCAGAAAAAGGCCATTGAAAAACTGCGCAAGGAACTTGCAACGATGCCCATTGAGGGATAAACATTGTTTGATAGTATTAAAGGTGCCTGACACCCATTCTGGGTCAGGCACCTTTTTCAAAAGGGGAATGTTTATGAACATTGTTATTGTGGATGATAATATAACTAATTTGATGATTATTGAGAAAATTCTGCAGAAAGCAGGCTATGATCAATTAGTTTTGTTATCTTCTGCCCGGGAATTATATGATTATCTGCAATTAGATGCGTCTAGTTCTGTGGAAATCCCAGTGGATTTAATCTTAATGGACCTGATGATGCCTGAGATTGATGGTCTAGAGGCCTGCCGGAGGATTCTTGCCAATGAGCGGTACGAAGACTTGCCGATTATTATTGTCACCGCCATGGGGGATTCTTATAAGATGGCGGAGGCCATGGATGCCGGTGCACTTGACTATGTGATGAAACCGATTAATAAGGTTGAGCTGCTGGCGCGGATTCGGTCTGTTTTGCGGTTAAAGTATGAAAAGGACTTACGCAAGGAACGGGATAGGCGGATTCAGCATGAGTTAGACCTGGCCAAACAGGTCCAGCTCAGCATGCTGAGTGATCCGATTGTACAGGGGGATGTGACGATTTCAGCTGTCTACAAGCCTTCCTTTGAACTTGCTGGTGATCTGTATGCCTGGTATCAAATTAGCCCGGGGCG
>Ga0209795_10002534_pt1 | contig 10098 bp, 8 predicted proteins | sample AgamicOrMarz_FD_187166 | JGI IMG/M metagenome (GOLD analysis project Ga0209795, IMG submission 187166) | Agave microbial communities from Guanajuato, Mexico - Or.Ma.rz (SPAdes) (version 2) | ecosystem: Host-associated > Plants > Phyllosphere > Phylloplane/Leaf | place: Guanajuato, Mexico...
GAGAAACCACTTCACCACGCCATGTACTTGTTGAATAATTATAAGTCTGGCGAATTGGCAAAGGTTGCATCATATTATGCAAATCTAAGCTGGTCGCCAAAGGAATAATAATTTCAGCATGGGCAAACCGTAAAACTGCTTTGTAAGGCTGAGCTTTATTCACCACGGCGTCAACTTGTTGGAACAGGTCCTGTTTAAGTCCTTGAGCAATTTCACTCGTGACTTGATTTGACTCTGTAAAACTTGGCCCTTTTTCGTAAAAATCGTTTGCATCATTAAATTCAGCGTAGAATTTTGCAGCCTCTAACGGCATATATTTATCAAAATCGACACCTTTTAACTCATCTTTCATACCGCCAGAAATTGAATAAAGTTCATAAATATAAGCTGCTGCATCAACTGCACTGGCAATTGTATTTTTACCCTTACCTTTTTCTGTAATTTGCTCACCTTTTGGTGAAGTTACCGTAAAGGATCCGGTATTACTAAAGTTATAACCTGTTGTACCCAGTTTTTTAATAAAGTCTGCTTTAAAAATCGGATTAAGCACTGTTTCGGCAGTTTTTTCAGCTGCTGTATTTTTTGATAACTCATCTAACTTTTCGGCTAAATCTTTATTATTTTCTTCAAAATCCTGATAAGCCTGACTAGCATCATAAATTTTTTGTTGATTAGCACTCAGTGGTTGAGTCAAGTCCTCATCTGCATTCAAACTATGAAAATAGAGTTTAAAACGATCAACGCCACCATCTTCAACACTTGGAACGCTTGTACTCGATAAACTGGTATAAGACGTTGGCACAATTTTATCTTTAAGTTGCGGTTGTTGTTGAATGAGTTCAGCCGTGAAGAATTTAGCACTATCTACTGCACGATCTACCCCAGAACTTTGTACCAAGATAGATGCTTGCGAATTTAAAAGAGTTGGTAAGCGTTGTAATAAACGATCTGCAATGCCACGGTGTTCTAAAATACCAGTCATGGTTTCATTTCCATAACCGTACTGGCGGATTCCTTCTACGCCATAGCCTAATAAGATATTTGCTTTCATCATTGCTTCTAAATCAGCGCCTAATTGTTCACCTAATGGTGTTAAGGCATTTTCTGCTTTTGCCTGTTTCCATAAATTATAAAGTGCCAAATCATATTTCAGACTTGAGAGACCTCTTGAACCGTGACGTGCCACTAACTCTGTAAAAACTGGCTGGAACCCATTGGGTGCTTGTTCATAGTTTTTTATTTCTTGTTGTGGTTGGTAAGGTGTTTTTGTTTGATAATATTTTGATGAGTTTGTTGGAGCAGTTGTTTGAATGTCTTGATCATCATTATTGTTACAAGCCACGAGTAATAATGATGCTGCAAGCACAGTCGTTTTAAATAAAATATTCATAAGTCAGATGAGTGATTAATAAGAAATGCCAATAGCTTAATTTTTAGCAATGACAGTTCTATTACAAACAATCAAATATCTTTATAAAAATAATAACTTACAAATGTATAGAAATATAAAAAGGCTATATCAACATAAAGTTTAATTGATCATCTGTTTCAGAAAATTCGAATGAATATAATTTCCCAAGCTCTGCCGGCATTTTTAGCAAATCATCTAAAGGTTGTTGCTGGGCTAAACAAGCTAATAGCTTAATCACACCACCGTGGGTAACAACCAATGCATGTTGCCAGTTTTGGTTTTGCATCTGTACAAGTAGTTCCTGAAAACCTTTAAGAACCCTTGTTTGAAACTGCATTAATGTTTCTGCGCGTGGTGGACAATATTGACTCGGTTTTTGCCAAAAATTTGCCAGTAATTCTGGTGAAGTTTCATAAATTTGCTGAGTTGAGACGCCTTCCCACTCACCAAAATACATTTCTTTTAAGTCATGGTTTAAAAGTAAAGGTAACTGAGTTGTCTCTGCAAGTTTCTCAGCAAAACAAGCACAACGTTTTAATGAGGAACTTACAATGACATCCCATGATTGATTTGTAAGTTGCTCAATGGTTGACTGCATTTGCTGCCAACCTTTTTCCGTTAACTCATCATCCAAATGCCCACGTAAAGTATGGCTATATTGACTCTCACCATGTCTGAGCAAATCAATTCTGAATTTACCCAATTTTATCCCCGCTTACGGCAGCTTGAGCAAAGGTAGCCATTTGGTTGTGTAACACACATGCCATTTTAACTAATGACAAAGCAGTACCTGCCCCACTCCCTTCACCTAACCGCAAATTCATCTTTAAAATCGGGTCAGCATTGAGTTCTTGTAAAATACGTTGGTGGCCATATTCTGCCGATTGATGGCCAAATAACATCCAGTCACGTACTTTAGGATTCATTCGTACCGCGCATAAAGCAGCGACCGAACTAATAAAGCCATCCACAATGATAGGTAAGCCAATCTGCGCACATCGAATATAAGCACCTACAATTGCCGCAATTTCCAATCCACCTACAGCACACAATGTTTTGAACGCATCACCAGTAACATGTTTATGGTGAAGTTCAATTGCTTGTTCAATTACTTCTATTTTATGTCTTAACTGATCGGCACCAATTCCTGTACCCACTCCAGTTAATTGCTCGGCAGTATCATTTAATAAAAGACATGCTAAGGCAGAAGCAGAACAGGTATTTCCAATTCCCATTTCACCAGCAATATAAATATCTGCGCCGTCGGCTTTAGCTGTATCAACACTCTTTTTTCCCAACTCTAAAGCAGCACGACATTCATCAGCATTCATTGCTGCTTGTTTGGCAAAATTTGCTGTGCCAGCACGAACACAATGACGCTCAACACCTGCGTATTCGTATACTTCGCCCACTGTGCCACAGTCAATCACTTGCAAATGAGCTTGATGATATTTGGCAATTACACTAATTGCTGCGCCACCAGTCGTGAAGTTTTGCAGCATTTGACGAGTGACGGCTTGAGGGTATGCAGAGATATTTTCTTCAACCACGCCATGATCGCCCGCAAAAATGGTGATCCATGGATGGTTAACTTGTGGATGTGTATTTGATTGCAAACTGGCAAGTTTAACTGCTATCAGTTCTAAATCACCTAAGGCACCAGTAGGTTTTGTGAGTTGGAGTTGATGTTGCTCTGCTTGTTGTTTTGCGTCCAAATTAGGTTGCTGTACAGACTCTAACCACCAGTTCATTTTATTTCTCACCTTTTAAAATCATTGGAAAACCCGCCACACAAAACACAACCTTATCTGCAATTTGCCCTAGAGCTTGATGTAGTCTGCCTGCTTCATCGACAAACCGTCGACTGATCTCACCGAGTGGCACAACACCTAAACCCGTTTCATTACTTACTAAAATAATTTCTGACTCAAGCGTAGGTAAAACTTTTAACAGCTGTTCACACTCAAATTGTTGAATACTTTGATCATCTAAAACTAACAAATTGGTTAGCCAAAGTGTTAAACAATCCACCAAAATAATTTGATTAGGTCGATCAATTTTCTGCAAAGTTTTTGCTAACAATAAGGGTTCTTCAACCAAAGACCAGTGAGCAGGACGCTGATTTTGATGATGTTCAATTCGACTTTGCATTTCTGGGTCAAGCGCTTGCGCCGTAGCAACATAAGTCACAGCTAATTGCGTATTTATTGCTGTTTGTTCAGCGAGTCGGCTTTTGCCAGAACGGGCTCCACCCAAAATCAGTTGCAACATGAATCACCTAAGAACAAATGCTGAGACGGATATAACTTACCTTGTAAAGTTTGAGCTTGATAACAACCAAACGTTAAATGCTCGACTTTAAGGTCAAATTCAACCTGTTTGTATTGTACAGGTAATTGGGAAATTTTATGTAAAATCAAATCACTACTATAGTCTTTTTTATACAACCCCAATGTAATATGCGGACAATATTCTAAAGCGGCAATTTCATGAGAAATTAAACCTAACTTTTGGCGTATTAGAGGTAAGATATTCTCTGTATCTTGGATTTCTACAAATAAAGCACTACTAAAACTATCGACTAAACCAATTTTTAAATGAAACGGGGCAAAATCTTCTTTTCTTAAAATTTCCCTTTGCTGCTCAAATTCACTAAAAATAAAGTCATCAGGATAGATTCTGGTTTCGTGTTTTAAAAATCCGCATATAAACAGCGTAATATGATATTGACGGCTATTGGGTTCTAATAAGAATTCTGAAAAATGCGCGCGCAAGGCATCTAAATAATCAACTAGTTTTTGATCATTAATTTCTAAATACCATAAAGCATAATTTTGACGCCCAAGATGCCATTCGGGATAGTCCCGTATAGATGTTGGCACCATGAACGTCGAAGGTTTTAGCAGCACAGCTTTAATTCAAAATCATTCAATTTTCGTATTAAAGCATGTTTGCCTTTCAATTGTAGAACATTAATTATTTAAACGAACTTAAGCATATTGAGTACGCGTACTTTTGGAGTTGGTCATCTTCATGTTTAAAGGCTGTTTGCCTTGTTCAGAAAATAAATATTGAACTAATTGCGTTAACTCAACTTCAAGTTGTCTTTTTTGGGAAGTACTCATATCCAATTTCTGAATTTGCTGTTGTAAATGTTTAATCGCATCAGCCTCTTCAATTTCTAAATATTGAATTGCATAGGCATACCCTAGCGCAGCGCCTTTTAATAGGTTTTTATAAGGCAAATCATGACCTATATTCACCTCAATTGACGCAATTACTCTTTCATTATGAGTTAATTTGCGAAGTGGATCTCTTGCCACACGCTGACACGGATCTTTAAAAGCATATTCACATGAGTCTAGAAAGCTCTGTGCCATGCGATCCAAATCTTTTGCATAGTTAGGTAATACAATTGCAAGCCCTTGCTTTACTTCTCTAATTAAGTTTTCTGCAAATGCTTTAACTGAATGATCACCCATGGCAACACCAATAGATTCATATTCTAGTAAAGATGCGTACCAAGCAAGCATGGCATGCACGCCGTTCCATAGACGGTTTTTGATTAATTGAATGTCTGTAATCTGATTAACCAAGACCACTTGACGTAACTTTTCGAGTAAAGGGCTACCTTTTTCTACATAAATTGGCATATCCGTTTCGCTATGAAACAGAATTAGGTCCATGCTTTGTAATATATGACCTGGCTGGAAATTACGGCGCATGTTATCAACATATAAAGATGCCTGATTTTGCTGGTCTTGGGTCAATTTATTACAATCTTCAATTTCAACATGTTCTTCATGCTCCGCATCAGATAAATGCTGTTCAAGAAAGTGATACTTAATACGAAGTTGACGATATAAATTCTGATTAGATAGCTTTGAAACCATGCGGTTTACAACGGTGTCGCAAAAATAATGTTCTTTTAAAATATGCTCGGTTACATCTTCATCATTGGTCAACTCTAATAGAGCTTCTCTAAGATGCTTCATAACCAAATATTTCGCACCAACTTTATTTAAAATAATTAGAAAAGTTAACGGTTCAATACATGTTTCAAGTGACGAGTTAAAACGCGCATATAATCCTTTTGCAATTATTTTTGATTCAGCTTCAATCGCTTGCTCAGGTAAACAAAGTGCAATCAAACTTGAATGAGTATACATCTCTAACATTTGTTGTTCATTTTCAGAATCAACAATGGTCATATTCTCAATACGTTCATCATAAGAAAATTGCCCATAGCGAATACTATAAGTTCCAAATGCATTCACAGCTTCTCGAAAAAGACTATTTCGTGTAGAAGCAATAATTCTCTTTGGTTTTGTGTATCCATCCCAATGTGACAAGATTTGCGCTATATACCCCCCACCGATAGCACCAAAACCGTGTATCCCAACTGTCAGTTGATTCAAGCTTTGTGGAAAAGGTTCCTGTATCTCAGGCATATCCATAACAGGAATAAATTGGTCGAGATCTGTTAAGAAGTCATACATTTGATCATAATAAAAATGCGCTTTTTCCAGCATTTCATCATTTGGCTCTTTAATATCTTTTAATAAAATTGTTAAACCTTTTGAAGTGTGAGCCGAGGTTAAACCATTTTCAGAGTCTTCAAACATAAGACACTGATTAGCATTCAAGTGAAGTTGACTAGCAGCTTTTAAAAAGATTTCTGGATGCGGCTTTCCTTGCTCTACTTCATCACCACAGGTAATCACATCAAAAAATTTATAAACATTGGCATTAATTAAATATTCTTCAGCAATTGCCCTACGGCTTGAAGTCGCAACAGCCATTCTTAAGCCAGATTTTCGTAAACGTTCTAAAACTTGAACTAAACCTTTTTTAATCGGTACGCCGTGTTTTCGAATATATTCGAGTTCCATCTCATCAGCTTTTTTTCGAATTTCTTTATAGGGAACATTTACGCCATATAAACGTTGAGCCAATTGCTCAGCAGTAGTTGCACTTAAACCTAAACATTGCATTAAATATTCGTGAGAAAATTCCTGTCCAATGAGTTCTTGAGATGCTTGTTGCAATGTTTGAAATCGCAACCTCTCAGTATCAAACATTGTCCCATCCATATCAAAAATTGCTCCATGAACAGGTTTTCCATGAAAAATAAGCACGTTTTTTCCTCTTTTTTGATCATGTTTTATTCAGGGTATACAAAAAATTGGTTAAAAAGGCGGGATATTAATAAATGAAACATTAGTGGTTACTTATTAATCAAAAATATAAGAGATCTGTTACTGAGCAGAGTTAAAACTCTAAAAAGGTTGAACAATATAAATAAGTATGAAGCTAGCTTTAAATACAAGAGCAGCAAGCCATCCTCGCTTACTACTCTTGTTTTATTCTTTTTGTTGCGCTGATCGTATTTATTTTTCTTAGTTCCATTTACCGCTGCTTGGACCTGCATATTTTTATAATATCTTGCAGGTGCTCACATACCAGAAATCAACTCACTTTTGGCTGTTATTCTTATCTGAGCCTCTGGTATAACTCAAGATTTCTTAGAGTATTAGCATAAACTAATAGAAAATAAGTTTGATATCACAAACAATTTCCTCCTCTTTATCGGAATTACAACTGCACCCTCATTAACAATAATGATAATCATTTTCATTAAATCATTCAAGCTTTTTTTAAATTTTATTAGTGCTGATCTCTTTTCATGAAAAATAAGGAACAATGTACATTGAGCAATATACCCAACAAAGTATTTTCTAAAAGTAGATAAAAATGATGATTAGCTTTTAGAGTAAGCTTCTAAACTTTTATTATTGATCAAGTACATCAACAAATTGAGCATTTAAAAGTTGAGCTAAATCTTTAGGATTTAAGCCAATATCAAGCCCTCTTTTTCCACCACTGACATAGATTTTGCTAAAGTTTTGAGCCGATGCATCAATGACAGTTTTTAAACGTTTCTTTTGACCTAAAGGACTAATCCCTCCTACTAAATATCCTGTTAAACGTTCAGCATCTTTAGGATTAGCCATCTGTAATTTTTTACATCCAAACGCCGTAGCTACTTTTTTTAAATTTAATTGGTGATTCACTGGCAAGACTGCAACGAAATAATTTTTATCGTCACTTACCATTAGAGTTTTAAATACTTCGTTTACATCCAAATCTAATTTTTCGGCTGCTTCTAATCCAAAACTTTTGGCATTTGAGTCATGTTGATATTCATGAATAGAAAATTCGATTTTATTACTTTTTAACAATCTACATGCAGGAGTCATAATAAGTAGGGTTATTGATGAAATTGTTTCGATTATAGGTTTTCTAGAAAAATTTTTAAATTTGCTTAGGCTATTTACAAGAATTACATAAAAATTCAATCAGCAACTGAATAAAAAATAATCTCAACTTGATATTCGCGGCTCGACTCCATATATTTTATTTAGATTTGAAGTCTGAGCTGACAATTTTATGAGTTATAAACACAACAATCTGATGGCGATGCGTCACCGTTTTTGGGATGAATCTTCAGATTCTGTATTAAATGAAAAGCAGTTTTTGCAACAGACGTTAATTGAACAAGGTATTTTTAATAACGCAACTCTTGATGATGTTAAGTATTTCTTTTATACCCTGCCTAGCATCATCATTGTAAAAGCTCATGCACTTGGTTTCATGCACGATTCAGTCAAACAGATGTTATTGCAACATATTCAGAGTAATCGTCTTCATTTGATGCAAAAATCTGAATTAAAGATTCAATTTAAAATGTAATCCATTTTGTTATCAAAGATCTGTTTTATCTTAGTTTTACTCATCTGAACGGTCTCAATTTCTTAAATTTCTAAATTGCTTAGGCTATTTGAGAGTTAATGAAATAAAGATGACCATTTCGACCTATCATTCAGTCTGAGAGAACTATTTTAATACGCTCAAAACATGTAATATTCGTTACAATTTTAGATCACCAGCGTTTGGCTGCATGATGCGCATAGGATTCTATTTTCATGTCAAATCAGAAAGATAAGCTTAAGAGTTTAAAAACTTCTTCCATGGATCGACGCTTATCAATCGCGAAAGCTTCTTTACTTGCAGGAACGCGTTGGGCAACTGCGAGTGCTTCTTCTTTATTTTCTAATGAAGAAGAAAAAGAAAAGAAACGCAAAAAAGCGATGAGCGAACAAGCTAACTATCTGGTTTCTGAAATAGGTAAACTTAAGGGTTCTATTGTTAAAATTGGTCAAATGATGGCTCTTTATGGTGAACACTTTTTACCAGAAGAGATTACTCAAGCTTTAAATACCCTAAATAACCAAACTGTTGCCTTAGATTGGCCTGCAATTAAGCCACATCTACAGGAGCAATTGGGCGCGAAGTTAAATGATTTAACGATTGATCATGAACCAATTGGTACTGCCTCTCTCGCACAAGTACATCGTGCAACCCGTAAATCAGACGGCTTAGAGTTAGTCTTAAAAATCCAATATCCTGGCGTTGCAAATGCAATTGACTCAGATATGAGCTTGTTTAAAAACATGCTTAAACTGACACGTATGGTGCCTCAAACCCGTGAATTTGATCAGTGGTTTGATGAAGTACGTGAAATGATGCATCGCGAAGTTGACTACGATGTTGAAGCTGCCACTACCCGTCGCTTCGGTGAACGCTTAAAAGATGACGAGCGTTATATTGTTCCGACAATTGTAGATGAATACTGTACCAATCAAGTACTTTGCATGACTTTTGAACGTGGTGTTCCAATCAATAGCCCTGTGATGTTGTCTTTGCCTCAAGAGCGTCGTAATCAGCTCGGCGAAGCTTCACTTGAAATTGCAGTTCGTGAAATTTTTGAATGGGGTGAAATGCAGACTGACCCTAACTTTGGTAATTACCTTGTTCGTTTGGGTAATGGCCAAGACGTTCAGGACAAAATTGTATTATTAGATTTTGGTGCTATCCGTCAGTTTGATGAACATTTGTTAGCAGTTGCACGTCAACTCATTCAGGCAGGTTATCAGCATGATAAAAATGCGATGGTGGAAGCCATGACTGGATATGAATTTTTTGATGCAATGCCTGAAAGTATTAAACCAGGCATGGCCGATGTCTTTTTAATCGCGACAGAAGCATTTAGTACCCCTGCAAATAATCCAGATATGCCTGCTGGCCTTATGGATGAACATGAACGTTATGACTGGAAGAAAAGTCAGTTACATAGCCGTGTTATGCAGCAAGCAAGTAAATCAATGGCATCACGTTATTTCTCGATTCCTCCAAAAGAATTTATGTTTATTAGCCGTAAGTTTATTGGGGCCTATACGTTTATGACAGTTATTGATGCAAAAACAAATGTGCGACGTATGATTCGTAACTTTGCTTAATTTAATAAAGGACTAGAATGATTCCATGTCATTCTAGTCAATACCTCTCAAACCACCCAACAATCAAATAATTTTAAATAAATAAAATCAAAAACTTATAATTTTATTATTTTCTATTTGCCATTTATCTACTCATTTTTCGAATGTCAGTAACGACATAGTTTTTTAATATGAGGCGTGTCAGCATAAAACAATAACAATGTGTTAGGACACCATAATCATGACAAGTATGATCAATAAAGCTCAGGGTTTGGGTTTATCGCTGATCACCAGATTGGCTGGAAGCGATGTACTTGATCAACTCAAGTTGCGTAAATTTGTTGAAAA
>Ga0209795_10002536_pt1 | contig 10096 bp, 7 predicted proteins | sample AgamicOrMarz_FD_187166 | JGI IMG/M metagenome (GOLD analysis project Ga0209795, IMG submission 187166) | Agave microbial communities from Guanajuato, Mexico - Or.Ma.rz (SPAdes) (version 2) | ecosystem: Host-associated > Plants > Phyllosphere > Phylloplane/Leaf | place: Guanajuato, Mexico...
TGTGGGGCATGTGGTTTTGCGTGTATATGGTGAACAATGCCATGGTGACTTGGCTGCCATCTCTCTACAAACAACACTTTGGCCTGTCGCTTCAAACCAGTTTAGGTTATGGCTGGATTACGTCGGGTGTGGGTGTGATTGCCTCTATTATCTGTGCGTTAATGATTGATAAAGTCGGCCGCCGCCCTTGGTACAGTGCAGCGTTTTTCTTGGCAATCATTCCACTCATGAGTCTCTCGGTTTTAGGCGCAAAATCGGCGATGGAAGTTGTAATTTTCGCAACGATTAGCTATGCCATTTTGCAAACCATTTCATTCTCTTTATACCTCTACGCTGCCGAACTTTACCCAACTCGCCTACGTGCGATGGGCATTGGTTTTAGTACCGCTTGGTTACGTGCTGGCTCTGCGATTGGACCTGTTATGGTTGGTCTGGTTGTTGGTGGTTACGGCATTCAATATGTGTTCAGTGTGCTTGCCGTTGTGGCACTCATTGGTGGCCTTGTGACCTTCTTGTTTGCCATTGAAACCAAAGGCCAAGTGCTCGAAAAACTCTCTCCTTAATTCATCCATTTCATAAAAAGCTTGCCTAACCCAGCGTTAGGCAAAGGGCTTATTCATGCTTAAAAAAGGAATTTAAAATGAATAAATATTTGCTATGGGGCTGTATTGGTTTAGGCAGTGTGAGCAACGCTTATGCAGAGCTTCCTCAACAATTTGGCAAGTTAGAATTAAAGCTTAACACCCGTTACTGGAACGATGAAGGCACTGCCCACCCCACGCTTGCTAACCCTTCGCCTTCGTCGAGTGAATATGAGCAAAGCGCGTTAGGGCTTGAGTTAAATTATCAATCACCGTACATGTGGGACTGGCTGGGGGTAGATGGCTCTCTCTATGCAGTCACCAAGTTATTTGACTCTGGCAAACCTAGCGCTCAGCTTTTAGAAGTCGAAAATAACGGCAAGCTTGACCAAAACTCTGCAACTTTAGGGCAGCTCTACCTCAAAGCAAAACTCGGCGATAAAGGCGAAATTAAGTTAGGCCGTCAGTTGCAAGACTCGCTTTTACTCAAAAGCACCAATAACCGCGCAGTGCCCGACACTTTTTCGGGTGCGAGTGGTCAGTTTCAACTCAATGATCAGCTACAGACTTACATTGCTTACTATGTCCGCTGGAAACCGCGCAGCATGGACTCTTTTGAAAAACTGGTGACTGAAAATGACGAGCGAATTGATTATGTCGGTTTACTTGGTGCCAAGTACCAGTACAAAAACTGGAGCGTGAATGCCGAATATTTAAATAGCAAAGATTATTTAAAAAAGTACGGAGCGATTGCTCAATATAAATTGCCCTTACATGGCTTAGTCTGGACATTCAACACAGGTGCTTTTTTCTCGCGTGATGATGGCAAGCTGTTTAAATGCGGTGCCGAAACCGAGCTGGACTGTGTCAAAGGTCAAGACATTAACAACCGTGGCAATGGTTATTTTGTCGATGTAAATGTGGCTAAGAATAATATTGAAGGCGGCATTGCCGTTTCAAAGTTTGATGGTTTTTGGATTGAAGATAACTTTGCCGTGCACTCCGCCCGCAACTCGGTTTTAACGCAAGACCACGGCACCAACCCGTTTCCGACCTCTGCGACCATTGGCCCTGATTTTACCAATAACGATGAAACCGCGGTTGCCCTTCGCTTGAAATATAACTGGAAAGACTATGTGAAAGGTTTAAAAACTGAAGCGAAGTATATTTATGGCTTTGGCGCTCACCAAAGTAACATTAGCAGTGATATTGAAGGTAAAGAGCGCTACTTTGACTTTACGGTAAGTTATGCCTTGCCGTGGGTGAAAAACTTAGATGTGCGTTATTCATTTTTGCATTATGAGTCAAAGTTTGAAAATGCAAACCTAGGTGAAAAAATAAATGGTATGACCCGTAAAGATTGGGATCAGCACCGTGTATTTATTAATTATCGTTATATATTTTAAGAGCGAGTTAAACGTTTAGTTTAACTTTATTATATTTATTAATTCACCAATTTAAATTGATAAACTTTTGAGTTTATTTAAAATATAAAACTATATTTTAATTTTTTATAATATTTTATTTAAATTGAATTGACCTGTTAAAAACTTATGATTATTATGGTCCCGCTGGCCTACATTGCCAGCCGGTTTTAGCAGACCGTAGATCCATGGCGGGTTATAGTTCAACTATAAGTCGTTAGACCCTTGCGTCCCTTTTATTTGCGGTAGGACGGGAGGGGGACGCGCTTGCGCGTGCTGGTTCCTTGGATCACAGTCTGCTAACCCCCTTTCGTTCTACCACCATAAATTAATTCGCGGTGATTGTTGGTGGTAGAGCTCCATAAATTCTAGGAGTTGACCATGACATTTTTTATATTAATCCCCTCTCCCTTATAAGCTTTTTATTTATTTAAAATTTAGGTTTCCTATTATCTAAATTTTCAAATTTATAAATTATTTTTATTTTAAAATTTAAGTCATTTTATTTTATTGCTTTTACAGGCGGGTTAACCATTGCCTTTAAAAATGATTTTAAAACTTAAAATATAGCGGTTTATTTTTTCTCATTGAGATATCCCCAATCATCACGAGAATAATATGAAATTTTATAAAACTATTTTGGTTTTAGGCCTTGTTTTAGGCGATTACAGCGTTTCGGGTTGTGACCTTCACACTCAGCAGGATTTTGAAGAAATTTGTCTGTCTGGTGGACACACCCAAGCCAGTTGCGACTGTATTTACCAACGGCTTGAACAAGTGTATTCGCATAAGCTCATGCAACGTCTAGAACATGTCAATTTGCAAAGTCCTGCTCTCCCACAGGACTTTGCCCCTACTTTTTTTAGCGTGATGCGGCGGTGTGATAAAGAAGACATGGGCTAAGCGTTTGGCTTAGCTCCCTTATCTCTGTGTCGCAATGGTGGATGACTTTAAATCAGCGCAAATAATTAAAGTTCTGTTGTGGCACGGGGGCCTTGGGGAATAAGTTTGGCAACACCATATATAACAATAGGCTGCCCCACTCATAAAGTTGTTGCAACGATTGTTTCTGGTGGCACTTATATGAATATCTCTTTTAATCATGCGTTGCCATACAGCCCAAATAAGTTGTCGCAGTGAAATCATTTAACTGTTCCTGCTTCATTGAAGGTGTGGAATAATTTGGTTGCTCATAAGCATCACGAGTAATTGAGTTATATAATATTTCCACATTTTTATTATGAATTTTTTTAAAAATATCGTCATTTTCTTCTAACGCTTTAGAAAGTGGTAATCCATTTTGTTTTTTTTCCATAATAACCTGAGCAATTTCCATTATCGTTCTACAATTTTGCTCATGCACACTATAGCTATCTTGTTGTACTGGTTTTGCAAATGTCAAAGCTGGAAGGAAAATAAAACCCAGCAAAATAATTTTTTTCATTAAATTACTCATCAATATTAATGGGTAAAATTTACCAGTTCAGAAGGTTAAAAACCACCTTTGAAGTATTTCTTCTTTCTTAATAAAGATTAGTAGTTAACTCGTTTGCAAACATGAAATGTACTATTTACAATTTTCTTTATTGAGGGTAATTAGTTTAAGTTTTTCCCCAAGTTTAGTTAAATAAAATATATCAACTTGATGGTTATTTTCTCTCATATAGTTAAATTTGAACAATTCATTACACCAAATTTGCATCCCCTCATCAGACTCCATAAAATCTGTGACCTCTTTTTCATCTTCAATTGGTGGTTTTATAAATAACTTTAGCGTAATTGATGAATAAAATGGACTTGTTGTTCCTTCTATTATTTCAACGTAATCATTGGATTTATAAGGAAATGAAGCTTTTGCTGCTTCAGATTCATTTTTAAAAAATTCAGTTGCAAGATTAAGATCTTTATACTTAAAATTTTGCCCAATAATCCCTAATTTAATAAGCTCATCATCTGCATTAAAATTATAATTCGCTATCGTACTTTGACTAATAGCTAAAAATAGGGAAGCAATTAAAAATTTCGGCACTTGAAATCCTCTTATTTAAAGATAATTTAATAAGTGATTAATTATGGTGCAATAAAAAACCGCTAATTCTAGCGGTTCTGTGTTACTCGAAGTGGCTAGAAAAATTAACAACATCCAATCTAACAATTATTATTAAGTAATACTCAAAATGAATAAACTTCACGAAAAAGCACCCTGGGTGCTTTTTTAATTAATTAGATTCAATTACCAATTTTCATTGGTCTGCTTCGAAATAATTGCTGTCTTGTATTGTTCAATCACATTATTAAGTTTTACAGCAATTTTTTGTTGATGCTGAACAATTGTGATAGGAACATCTTTACCAATGTTATTAATAGCGCCTTGTACATAAGTTAGATTTGTTCTAGTAACATCATTAATTGTTACTCTTGCTTTATTTTCCTTGGTATCAATCTTAATCGTAAAATTAACTTTATCGTTGCCAAACGCCCCACAATCAATAAAACCATCACAAGGATACGGAATATTACCCTTCCCAATTATTGAACCAGTACTTTTATCAGAATACTGGATAACATTATTTGCAGACTTAAAAGACTGGGCTATCCAAATCTTTGAATCTTCAAAAATTTGGTCTTTTGTTTTATTAGGAACTTCTATTACTTGTGATATCTCTGGCATTGCTTGTTGTGTAGATGTCATTGGTGTCATACATCCAACTAACCCTAAACTAATTACAGTAGCTGCTATGATTTTCTTCACTAATTTTCACCATTTGTTATAAAGTGTACCAACTTTAACAAACTGGTTACTAAATGTCACATAAAGAAAAACCATCCGAAGGTGATTTTTAAAAGCTGTTTAATATTCTTTTTTAATCAAAAGTATTTAATTTATCTGAGAAAATAAATTGAGAAGTCTTTCGTATAGGATATGGATAACTATTAACAATTAAAAGTAGAATATCTCTTTCTTTCTAAATTCTTCCAATCCATAACTATCTAGTTCAGGCACGCCACTACTATTCTTAATCTTTGCTAAAGTTATATTTCCATTATTATCTGTCTCTGAATAAATCGTAATTTTTCGATCCTGCCCTTTAATATAAATTTTAAAGTGCTTAAATTATAAATGATTTCCGCCACAATTAACGTCAAAAGTTTTTTATAAAATTCAATAACCACTTAACTTACAAAGTAAAAAATTAAGCCATTCATATTGTGAGAACACTCGATAAATATACCAGTTCAAATTTTAAAAGTCTGACACTTTCAGAAAATTCATTAGAGAAATAAACGGCTGTTAAGAAATGAGGTTTATTTTTAACTTAAAAATTATCTATTTTTGCATAACACCAAAGCCATAATCATAAGACCAAGTAGGTATTTCATCTCTATTGTAAGGTGTTAAAGATATACGGCAGCCTTGTTCATTGGCAATTTGGTACTCATAACAGTAATCTTTCATTTGTTGTGGATCGAGAGCTAACCATGCTTGTGGTTTAGCAGGAATTTCTTCGAACTTCACTTGATCCCATACCAAACCATATTTTGGATATTTTAAAGTTTTAGTCGCTTTTTCATCAAAACCATAAACTTGTTTTCTAACAATCAATCTATCAGTCCACTCAAACATATAAGTTTCTTGATAATTACGTTCACGTAAAGGCGTTAAATTATAAATATTCTCAGTCATGATACTTGCATCTACATCCGCCCGAGAAAATAACTGCTCTCCTTGATCATTAAAATAATTTTGGCAAAAATTTCCTATTTGTTGGTCATCATGTTTTGCAAATAAACAATTTACCTGATCAAAACGCAATCGGGCATTAATGACTAATTGAGATTGATGATCCCACGGCAAAAGCTCGCTTAAATCTTGAGATGAATAAGTTGATGTTACAGATGAACCATACCCTTCATAGCCAGGGTATACAAATACAGGGCGACGCTGTTTACTTTGTTGCTTAAGTTTTTCAATATCGCGTCGTTCACAATAACGATAATTCCACTGTGGAATCATAATATTGGGTTGCTGTACTTTTTCCAACCTATGACGATTAACACGACCCGCTGTTTGTACAATTGATTGTACACTTGATGCATCAATGATAGCCCAATCAAAATCATGATCTCGTCCAACTTCTTCCACTGGTGTTGCAATTACAATAAATGGAATATTTAGAGAATTAGATTTTTGAATGAGGTCAATCATTTCATCATCTTGCTCAATCTGCTCATTACCCGTTTTTCTTTTTTTACCGTCTTTATGGCGTGTTAAAAGCTGATCTAAACGTTGCTCTTTATAAAATCTTGAGATAAGCCAATCATTTGCATGATAACAAGCGACATTTGCCTCAGGTAAATGATCTGATAAAAATTGGGCAAGTCGAATTGCATGTTTAATATTGGCAACCCGTATAAGCCCCAAAGAAATTTTCTTTTCGGTCTTTTTAAAATTCCATGCGTGCTCTTGATGAAGTTGCTTCGCTGCTTCTAATACTGACTGTTTCCACGATAAAACTGTAGTTTCAGGTAATGAAAGCAACTGAGCCAGTCGATGGGTAGGCTTAGAGAGCAAGTGAACTTGTAAATTATCTAAATGCTTTTGGCAGTTTGTATTAAATTCTGATTTTTGATTTGATCGTTCTAACCAGACCTGTGGTTTAAGCTCATTATCAATAATCGCAATGATTGATTTTTTCTCGGTACCATAAAGGGCTGCCCGCATCTGTATACCCGACTCAAAAGCCCGATGAATTGTTTTGGCAACTGTAAGTGATAAGGTTGCTGACGAACAAATAACATTTCGACCATACATTGCAGCTAACTGGACTAAGCGCAAAACAGCGATCAATGCTTTAGGTTCATAGCCATCCACCTCATCTAAAATCAAATCACTACTCATCATTCTGAGTAATGCTTTAACATGATGTCCTTGTCTATGTGGTTCACCCGCTGCAATCAGATAATCAATGGTTGAAACTAATAATGGTGAAGCAAGGATGGTCGTTTCTTTTTGATCTAAAACTTTACGTCCATTTTTTTCAACCGTAAATAATGGATGTAACCATTCAGGTAAAACGCAGTCCTTACCCCAAGCATCAAAAATAGGTTCTGGATAATTTTCATCTTCATCAACGAACTCACTTTTCTCTTTACTTTGATCGAATAAGGTCTGGGTAACAGTGTCCCCAATAATCACGGCGATTTCATCATCCGATAGATTCATTGACGTTTTAAGTGCATGCCCAGTCTGCAAAGTTAGAGAACGCAAATTAAGCGCAATCGCTATTCTTGGGTCATCTGGTCTTAAAGTACAAGCCGCCCGCAAATTCATACGGGTTTTACCACTTCCTGTCCCTGCAATATTAAATACCAGTGCCGGTGTTTCAGGATGCTTCTGTATATTTTTTTGCAATGTATTTGCTGCAATATTTTGCCATTGGAAACGCGGGTGAGTTGTGGGCTGGCAAATATATTCAACTGTTTGCTCAGATAGACCAGATAAACTCAAATCAGTCATCATTTGAACTGCAATGCGTGAAGCCCGATCTCCGACTTGGTGTAAGTGCCATTCTAGTGGTTGATCTTGTAATTTGGCTTTTTTGTCTTGGTCTATAGTTTTAAGCTTTGTATTTGCAAATAACGATACATTTTCAGGTTTTTGCAAAGAATATTGTTGTGCCGAGACAATATGATCGGCATGAATCAGAGCTGCTCGTGAATGTAGTGCTAAGGCTTTCCAGTACAAAAGCTGGTCTATTTTTTGTTTTGGTATTAATGCAGTTAAACGCTGCATACGTTTTTGGTGGCTTTTAAAAATAGAGTCTGGCAATTCACCTGCACCGCTCATTTGTTCAAGGCTTGGAACCAATGTCCGGACATGATTTTCATAGTGAGGTAAGGCTAATGGATCATTTTTTAACGTTTCTTCAACGCCTAATAAACCATGATGTGTAACAACTAAATAATCGACTGCTTCTAATTCGTTTTGGATTCCCTGTTCAATTTCTTGCCGATCACCTAAAGTAAATTTCTCTAAACCTTTACCTAAATTCTTCCAAGCAAGCTGCCAGTCCCATCCATTTTTTCTGAGTTGTTGTAATAGTTTTAAAGACAACCATTCATGTCGAATATCATCTCTAATTTTTTGTCCCGCCATTTCTGGACTTAATTTTTTCTGAAAATGTTGGGATGCCTTACCAATATCATGCATGTCCCCTGCTGCACCTGCCAATAAGCTACTTACTTTGACCCATTCATCTAGCATCAATAACTTTTGCTGTTTCTTGGTCGATGCAACTGGATATGCACCGTCATGGGCAAATTTATGTTTTGCTCCTACAACCCATGCAAGCTTCATTCTTCGCACACCAAAATTAATGTAAGCGGCCACCGCAGTTTGTCGGGTGGCTACTTTTTTTAATGCACTACGAATTTCTTTTAAGCCGTCCATTGTCATTGGTGCTTGCCAAGACGAATGTCCTGTACGAATAGCATAGCTATCCAGAATCGCTCGAGTTTTCTTTAAAGCTCTTTTTTCACAAGCCGAGATGAGAATGACATGCATAATTTATTGTTAAAGTTTAAATATCATAAAAATATAATCTTTTGTTTTAAAAAGAGAAAGTTTTAATCAGCTTAATATGGCCTTTTAACGACAAAATATGTCGTCTTAAATTTTGGAAGGAACTCTTTTAAATCATCTGGGCGATGACGAACTATAACATTCAAGAAGCCGGTGAGTGGATGATTTTCTAAATCGTCTATGCGATGAATAACGCAGAATTGAATGCCGATATCACGAGCGTAATTTTCTAAATCATCTATGCGATGAATAACTCGTCCGTCCTGATCGATGAGGAAGGCTGTAATTTCTAAATCATCTATGCGATGAATAACCAATGAAACCAGAACAGTTTATTCGTGAGTTTTTTCTAAATCATCTGGGCGATGAATAACTTCACTTTCTTTTTAGAATCAAATACACGATATTTCTAAACCATCTATGCGATGACGAACGTAATACATGCGTTATTGGTACAACGGGTGTTTTTCTAAATCATCTATGCAATGACGAACTCAGCGCTTGCCAAGGCCCGCATGGAACGATGTTTCTAAATCATCTGAGTGATGACGAACGTAGCTGTAGCACCATACAGATTAATTACAGGTTTCTAAATCATCTCAGCGATGATGAACTATGACTTAATGATGGCGAACCCCTATCACATTTTCTAAACCATCTATGCGATGAATAACAAGATTAAGTGTTTGTAGCCCTGTCGTTTGACTTTCTAAATCATCTATGCGATGAATAACTTACTGTGATTTTTAGCAAGCCGTAAATTCGGTTTCTAAATCATCTATGCGATGAATAACGTTATTGAGGCAGCAACTGCACTTTTGATTTGTTTCTAAATCATCTATGCGATGAATAACCTTTTTGGAGGTTCACATGCTCCGAATCATCATTTCTAAATCATCTGGGCGATGAATAAACAGGGCTTTTTTATGCTTGGAGAAAAGTAATTTTCTAAATCATCTGGGCGATGAACAACCTTTTGCGTTCTTCCGCTATCCGTACGCCAACTTTCTAAATCATCTATACGATGAACAACTTTCAAAATTACTTTTGAAGGAAAAATGAAAAATAGGGCTTTCTAAATCCGTTATATAGTGGCTAACATAAATACTTAAGATCAGAATTGCCCTATCTTCTAAACCATCTATGCGATGGTAAAACCACATATCAATCAATGCTAAGCATTAATTTCTCAACTATCTATTCGATAGTAAACTATGTAAGAGCTGTATCATAACAAATCTTAATCAAGAATACTTAATATTCATTTAAAAAATTACTACCCTTAATACTTAGATAAGATTGATAGTAAAATTATATTTAAATAAAAATAATGTTTGACAAGGATTTTGGACAAATATATTTTAATTTATGAAAAGGCATAAAAAAAAGCAGGTATTCCGTGACCAAACTTCATACCTGCTTTTGTCCATTTTCAAAGCTATTACTACTTAAATAAGGACTATCCAAATGATAGCACAACATTTCAAAATTTTGTCTCATCCTGCTAT
>Ga0209795_10002538_pt1 | contig 10093 bp, 6 predicted proteins | sample AgamicOrMarz_FD_187166 | JGI IMG/M metagenome (GOLD analysis project Ga0209795, IMG submission 187166) | Agave microbial communities from Guanajuato, Mexico - Or.Ma.rz (SPAdes) (version 2) | ecosystem: Host-associated > Plants > Phyllosphere > Phylloplane/Leaf | place: Guanajuato, Mexico...
ACATTTCTCAGCAATCCAAAGCGAAGGCTTCAAATCTTTAGACGAAGGTCAAGCTGTAACTTTTGAAGTAGAACAAGGTCAACGTGGACCTCAAGCTACTAACGTTCAAAAAGCATAATTAATACAACTATATATAAACAGACTCTACAAGTAGAGTCTGTTTTTTATTTCCTTGAAAATTTTAAAACATTTAAAACAATAATAAAAACCCTACTCACGAATGAGCAGGGAATATCGAAACAAAAATAGTAACTGGTAAAGAAAATGGTAAGCTCAGTATAGCATAGTATCCTTGTAATACCTAATTTTTTATTATTTAATGTTTTTCTAATTATAATTCAATAAAAACCATCCTTTCTGGAGGTACTTTTTACAATAACAAGAGGGTATTCTAATAAGCTAATTATTAAATTAAACATCAATCTTCTTCTTTAAATCTATAAAATAGCTTCTGTCTCTGCTCCTTTACCCTCAACTCTTACAGCACACTTTAACACCATCGCACACACACTCTATATTTCCAACTATTCAAATTTGAGTAAGAGTGCAGGAGCGGTAGAGCTTATACACTATTCATCGTGCAAATCAGTAAAATTGGTTATAAGTCACCCCCCTATACCCCCTTTCTTCACACGGTATGCACACGTAAGAACCTGTTTATTGACGCTATTTCATCCCTTTTCACACGTAGATAAAATTTAATGTGATTGAGGCTCTACGTGACTGTTCCACCTACCATTTACTTTAAATATGTTCAATGTTACTTGTGAATCAATCTTGATTATAAAAGCGTTGAAGAAACAAGCCAGCATATAAGTTCTTTTACATAAATTAGAAGAGTTTTTTTTAGTAGGCTTATACAGTTTGCCTTCTTTAGACTCTAACTTTTAATAAAAGATTTGAGAATAATAGAGTTTAAGATATCAAAAAATATGTATCCCCATTATCGTTGCACTTTTACCATAAGAAATTTAAAAGCACCGTATCTAACCCCACTAAAATTAACGTAATTTTCCCAGGTCAATGAATATTCTCCGTTTAAAGATAAAGACTCTCCTAACTTATTAGTGGTACTTATAGCAGTGTTATCCCTCCACTTTAGAGTTCCTGTTAAAATCCTTCCCTGTTGTAAACGAAACGCTTTATCCTTGGTATCCTTCACCTTCCAAGCTTGCCAATATTCTTGATTATTTGTAAGAAATATTACATATCCAGTTGTTCTTGGTACTTTTTTTACGACATGTTCAATACGATGAACATCTTTAACAACAAGAAATCTATTATTCGCTGGCGCACCATGGTTTTGCAATTCAAAAACTTCTTCTTTTATTTTAATTTTTGTGTTTTTTGTCTTATATTTAAGTTCAATTGCAATATTATCGCCTGTATTAGTTCTAATCCAAATATCTATGTAAGTTCTGCTATCAAAAACTTGTGGATTATATTCTAAACGAATATCATAATGTGGAAAAGCACTTTGAATTTCCCATGCTAATGCATGTTGAAAGTCCGCTTCCGAATGGAATACAGGTCTTCTCAATGCAAGTTTAGCCAAAATCTCAGTAAGTCGCATCTTGTTCTCACTCCAATTCTATAATATAGAAATACGTAACCATCTCCTCACTTCTATTGAGAGCTAACATTCCTTTTAGTACAGTGCCACTCAGTGTTACCTACTCGGGACTATGTTCTTCTACTATTATTTTTTTAGATATTTTACTTTGACATTTGTACATGTAATAGGTTAGTTGCTCTTCTGCAAGTCGATAACATTCATCATTCTTCCTATGCATCGCATTCCTCTCCTCAAATAAAGATAAATAGCCTTGTTGAACTTTTTATTAAATATCTAGATTCTTCGACCTAAATTTAGTTTTAGTTTTTTAATCTTTCTTTAACGCACCTTTTACATCTTTGCCCTTGTTTGAATTTACTGAAAGTAATATAACTTTCATTCCCACAAGAACATTGATATTTCATTTTAGTTGTTGAATTAATATAATCTTTTTCAAACAACATGCAATTTTCTTGACGAAATAACTCCTTGACTTCATTTATTGTTACTATTCCCTTACCTCTACCTGAGCAAATTCCACATCCTTGTCCTCTTTTGGTACGATGTGCTACTGTGTTTTCCCATTCATGTCCTTTAATACAACGCCACCATACTCTTTTATGTGAACCAAATACAACCTCTTCGGGTTTCAAGTCTTCATTCTTATAAGGGTGCCATTCTTTTGCTATTTCGGGAAATCTATTAACCAAACTGTTTCCAAGTTGAATATTGTTGTCCAAAATAGAGTGATAGACTTTCTTGTTGCTACAATAAGGGCAATTTTGACCTTGTATAATTTTGCTAACTGTAGCTTTCCACTCGTGACCTTTAGAACAAACCCACCATACTTTAATTCCTGACCCATAACTAAGATTCTTAGGTGAAACTATATTTTTATTCCAATTCCACAAGTTCATTATGTTAGGATGTGTATAAAATATACTTTCTTTTTCTTGTATGAAATAATAATTACTAAGAATTTCATTTTTATCGTTTTGAATATCTACTTTTATACTACTCATTTCTATAGGAAAGTAATTATTACTAATAAACAACAATATTTGTTCAATAACTTCTTCTAATGATTTTTCACTTCCCCCTTTACACATATAAACTAAGTCTTTTACATTATCTAGAGATGGTAATCCCTCTTCCCTAACCCTAATTAATAAGATTTCGTCCCTCGCTAATGAAATACTCTTATTTTCATCTGCATTCTTCTTATCCTTATGGTAAAAATATCCGTCATACTCAATACCAATATTAAAGTCTTTTAAGAATATATCTATTTCATAACCACTAGTTCTATCCTCTGAAGAAAATCTATTTTCAACATTTGGAAATAATTTACTTAAATAATAGAAAATTGCCTGTTCAGGGAATGACGTCTTTGGATTGCATTTAGGACATCCCCTTCCATGACTTCTTTTACTAACGGTTGCCTTCCACTCATGACCCTTTGGACATAGCCACCAAACCAATTTATGTGAACCTTTGGTGACTTCTTTAGGAGTTAATTTATTTTTGGTAGGATGCCATTCTCTAGCTAATTTGGGATTAACAGTACTTAGACAATTATCCTCAGCTACCCTGTGTCCACTACAAAAAGGACATCCTAAAACCTCTAAATTTTTACTTCCTACAACTCTTAATCTAACTGATTCTTCCCACTCATGACCTCTATTACATTTCCACCATACTTTTTGTAATGTTGAATAATATATTTTCTCAGGTGATAATTCCTTATTTTTCACAAAATCCCATTCTCTTATCAACTGAGGATATTTTGATTGTAAGGAATTGTTTTTGCCTACCTTCTTTCCAGCACAAAAAGGACACCCTTTTTCCCCATTACTGTTTATTTGTCTATTACTAACTTGTGCCTCCCATTCTTCGTCGCACGTACTACATCTCCACCAGTACTTTTTATTTGTATAAGCAGAAATCTTATCTGGTGTTATGTTCCCATTCTTTGTGGGGTGCCATTCTTTAGCCAATTTGGGGTTACTTAATTCTAAACTTTTCTTCCCCCCAGGAAGCCATGCTTTATTGAGCCTAGGGTTACATTGAAGGCACTTGTGGTGACCATTATATCTAGAGCTGACTTTTGCTTCCCATTCAAAATCACACTCTTTGCATTTCCACCATACAAGTTTTTTAAACGAAAGAGAAATATGTTCAGGTCTTAAATCCCCATTTTTAATTGGATGCCATTCATCAACCAGTTCTAAAGAGCTTTTAAACCACCTTTTTTTTGTATTAACTAACTTGTCAATATTACAAATAGGACATTTACCACCGTTCGTTCTATTACTTATAGACGCTTCCCATTCATGTCCCTCTCTACAAATCCACCATGCTTTCTTTAATGTTCGAGATGTAACTTGCTTTGGAGAAGTTCCCTTATTTTTAGTGGGATGCCACTCTTTAGCTACCTCAGGGTATAGAAATTCTAAACAATTATACATGGATGCTTTCTTTCCAGCACAAAAAGGACATCCTCTCCCTTTGGTTCTGTTTTTAACTGTAGCTTCCCATTCATGTCCCTCTTTACAAATCCACCATACTTTCAAATTACTACCATATGTTAGCTTATCAGGTTTTAAAGTTTTATTGCTGTTATAATTCCATTCGTTTAATAATTCAGGAAACTTATTTTTCAACAAATTACTTTCTCTCAATTACATTCCCTCCAAATTAAAAATAAGAATTTAACTATTGAATTACTTATATTATAGTACAGGAAATTAAAGGTAAATGTTTAATACATTTTTCACCGCTATTAAACTACTATTTTATTCAGAGTATAGGAGTCATAGAGCTATTATACTATTTATTCTATAAATCATTTAAAATGGTTATAAATTATCCACTCATTCTTCTACATACAAAGCGCACATGCCGTAATAGTCTTTATCGAGAAGTTGTTTCCAAATTTCACTATCTATTGCATATTCCATTTTTTATAATAATTTCATGGATATGTCACCTTTAATAATAAAGACCTCATATTTTCATGAGGTCTTTTTGCGTTTGAATGCTCGATTAGCATTAAGATTTCCCTTGTTAGGGTTTATGTTTTTGCGTTCTATCTTAAGGTTAATCCAGTATCAAACTTTCACTTACCTTAGATAATTATAGCTCGTTCTAATACATTATTTATATAAGCGGTTTTATTTAAAAGAGTAACCATAGTATTCTTGTAACTCTTTTATTCTTTGTGCGTACAACCTATCGAAATATAGAGCATAGTATTCTTTATTATAAGTATAATCTTCTCTGTTTGGTCTGTGAGCAACTTGTCTACCACCTAGTTCCTCCGCGTATAGATTCGCCTTTACTCTTGGTTTGAGAAACTTATCTTCTCTTTTCTGGGCATTGCTTATCACGTAATTGTTTCTTTTATTGCAATAAGCAACTTCATTTTCAATTAAGAATAATTCTTCATCTATCTTAAACTGCTCAATTGCTTCTTTATTGTACTTCTCTAAATAACTAATAATCCTTTTCTTTCTTGCTTTCAAAATAATAGCATAAGCAGTGTACCAATAACTTAAACCCAAAATAGTTCCATTTTCATCCGTGACTTCTTCTAATCTCTTATTCCACTCTTCACGATATTCACGAGCCTTTTTTGTATTGTCGTAAGTTCTTAAATACCATTCGTTTACATTATATAATTCCATCAAATTCCTTTGAAGCGATAAGATTTTCTTTACCGTATTTTCGTGTAAATTAATCGTCTTCCCACCTTCTTCAATAAAGCCTTTGTAAACAGGGTAGTATTCAATAATCTCTGCTTTTTGCATTCTCTTTAATGTGCCTGCTAATTGATTTTGTAGGGTTTTCATCTCGTATAGGAAGTCATTTAGGATTCTATCTTCACCTTCACGAATAATTTTGTTATCTTTTAACTCTTGTAAGCATTGCTCCATATAATGCTGATTATATTTAGCAGGTAGTAACTTAAACATTTCAGGTGTAATTAATCCAAACTCTAAGCACCATTTGCTTAATACTTGAGCAGTTTCAGTTACTAAACCTTGCTCTAAAACTGAAACAACCATGATATCCATATTTTTTGTATATGGATTACTCCAAGCACCGTTATTGATTCTCCCATCTTCTTTGGGTGTAATTACATCCTTTTTTCCACTAACTTCGTACACATAACCACGACCCTTTTCTGGTTTGACCACTTCAACAAAATCATAATATCTTCTCATCTCTTTAATTAAAGAAATTTCTAAATCCTTGTTAGTGAATTTTTTATATTTCGCAAAATGGTTCTTGCACTCCTCTGACCCAAATAACTCTACTGCTTCTTTTTTTGTAATTATTGTTTTTTTCATTTTTTCACATTCCTTTTTAAAATTATTTCATAAGGTAAAGGTGATTACTATTAATAATAATATTTTTATATTATAAGTGATTACCTTTACCTTATAGGCGTATAGTATCTTGTACTTTTTATCACCATCCTTTAGAAAACTAACGTTTTCCAAAGCCTAGCCGAAAAAGTACCAAAACGGCTCGCTAAAATTTAGATTTTTAATTTTCACCTCCTTAACATCATTTGCTTTGTACATTCTGAAAACAAAAAAACACAAAGTAACCTCATTAATAAATGAGGAAATTTGTGTTTGGTTTGTTTATTTTAATGGTTTTATTTAATTTTATAATGTTATATGTTTGTGGTTATAGTCCCTAAAACATGACCTTAATGATATTATAACATAAATAATAAAAAAAGTCAAAAAATACACCGTATAACTATTGACTTCAAAATAAAAAAGTGTTAATGATATTTCAATCTACTCTAAGTAAGAATAGGCGAGGTCCAATCGAACGAAATACAAAAACAGATAAGGTAAAGCAAAGCGACTACCTCTTTCTACCTTTATTTCATTTCACTATATCATTATATCTTCTCTATAATGGCGTTCTAATGCTTCTTTTAATTTCATTACATCTTCCTTTAGGTCTAACACGTGCATTTTATCATGACAGTTCGGGCATAAGGCTACAGTATTAAAAATACTATCTTCTCCTCCCCTGGAAAGCCAATCAATGTGATGTGTATGAAGGTGAGGTTCATCCTTCTTATTTCTATAGGGTGCTGGCTTCTCACATAATTGACATATTCCTTTCGCCCATCTTTTTGCATATTCAGTTACAAACGGGTTTCTCTCATAATTCTTAGTGGTAACAGTTCTATTTATCGCTTTTCTACGTGCACTTTTTGCTCTTAGGGTTAGCTCCTCATTACTCAACTTTCTAGCAAGTTTCTCTCGTTCTGCTTCTTTAATTTCAATAAGCTTTTTTGGTATCTTAATTGGGCTCTTATTGTTAACTAGCTTAAGCGGAAAAACCCAAACGGTTCTTAACTTTCTATCTTCACCAAATTGTTCTTCTTGATATGGCTCTTCCACGAGAACTACTTGTCCCATAAAGATGTACTCTTGGTGTTTTAACACTTCAAAGAGATAAACATCTACACCATTATCATTTGATTCAGATAAAGTTTTGTTTTGATGAAAAGAAAGGCTTTGAGGACCATTTTTCCCCATTCCTGTATAGTGAAATATGTTACCTTCCCATCTATCTTCATAGAGTTTTGTATGGTCGGAAACAAGAACAAGAGTATTTGTTTCAAGTGACCTTCTCATTCCCATATAAATTGTACTTTTAAACAGTTTACCTATTTGAGTATTAGTTAGGATTTGCCCTATTTCTAAATCTGGATTAAATTTCATGCTATCTCCCCTTATGAGCCAATACAAAAACTTGTCATTATTATAATAAATTAATACTTTTATAATGTCATCTAGTAGCATAATCTTTAGCTTTTCTGTTAAAAATCACTTACATCATATTAGTTATCCAACTTCAAGTAAGTTTTGTATTGAGCTTTCTTTCATTGCCAAACAAACGATATATGAAAAGAAGTCCTGGCACTTCGGGGTTCGGGCTTTTTTATTTTACCCAGTCTTTTGTTCTGTATAACGCTCTTGTGCTACCTAATCCCTTACAAATAGATAACTTAGCTTTGTAGATAATGATTCTTACTCAGATTGCGATGATAGTATAGCTGATACTTTATATATCATATAAAGTAATCAACATGGTTAGATGTCCCCCTCATATTCTTTTCCGTACGGTATATGCACACTGTACACACATAGACGTATTTTCTTAGTTTGAGTGTACGAATGTGAAATAATGATTAAAAGGAAACAAAGAACTACCCATTGTTGCCTTTTAGTCTTTTAACCTAATTTTTCGCATAAATTATAATGTCCAACAAATAAAAGGAGGAAATTGACATGAATGTTTATTTTCAAGGAGAATGGATAAAATGCAACTCTATTCTTGAAGAAGATTATGAAATTAAGGAAATTTTGAATATACTTAATGACATCAATGAGGGCAATAAAGAAATAAATTTAAAAGAAATAGGTGCAAGTCTTTTTCATTTAGCGTCAAGCCACTCTTGTTTACACCAAATGGGTTCTATACAAATTCAAGCACTGGCTAACTTAGGCTATATTTTATTTACTGAAAATGAAGAATCAATCTCACGTAGACATCTTTATGAAAAAATTTTTTTAGCATTTTTCATTCCGCAGACTTCAAGTGAAAGCGTCTGATTCCCAACTAATGTCCTTATTCATTATTTTAGTCAGTTACATTTGAAAATAAGATACCATATTATAAAAGCACTCCTCTTTCACAAGTGAGTGCTTTTATTCCTTTTCTCTTGATATAATTAACAAAATATAATATCGATTTTTTATCAATTTTCACCCACAAATTGTTTATACATTTTCCGAAAGCAATCCTCTAGGTTTGTTAATCTATCATACTGATATACAAGTTCATTAATCTCCTCCAATTTTAATTTTATCGATTGATAATAATCATCCTTCCAAAATTCATTAAATTTTTCGTCTTGAGAGAAGACTTCGTAGACTAGCCACATAGATTCATATAAAATTTCATTCTTTTTTATATTCTCTTCAATTTTAATCTTTTCTTTTTCGCAATATCTTGAGAAAGCATTCATAAATATATTTCTAAATTCTTTTTTATTAGCAATTTTTATACTGTTATCACTGAATTTCACCTTATCTAACTCAATATAATCTAATAATTTTTCAATATTAGGTAATACAAAATCTTTCATTTCTTGAATCCCCCATTCATTTTCCTCTCTGTTTCTAACAATCGAAAAAGGAATACTTAAAGAATTAAATTTATTCGCTCTGTATTTCTCATATTGCTCAAAAGTCAAATTTAAATTCTCACAAATATATTTCCATCCTATTTCATCCCATTCATATTTGAATAGACCATGCCCTGAAACCGAATATTCTGCATTAAGCAGTGGTTTTAATTCTTCAATAAACTTTTTTTCCAAATGTGTTGGAACAAACGAACAAATAACCTTTTTAAATAGATGCCTAAACTTCCATGTATTGGTATAACTATTAAAATGTTCATTTACTCTTCTCTTTAAATCAGTAGATTTACCAATATAAAGCAAGCGGTTGTGACAATCATATATTCGATATATACCTTCTTTTGAGGGTATTTTATTAATATGTGACCTCTCAACTACTAAATCATCAGTTAGTGTTAATGAATGAAATTTGTCCAAAAAATTATCCCTCACTTATTAAATAATCAGCTGTTTTAATTAATTATTAGTAATATTAATTTATTTTTATGCAAATAAAATTATTTCATACTTCTGTACTAAATTTATTAATTTTAACTTAACTAATAATGTATTATATTAATCACATGGTCTACCTGCATACTAATTTAATTTTTATAGTCCATCTCCTATGTTTTATACTTATAGAAAATGTTTGATGATTGTTGAAAATAGGACGATTTGCATTAAAAAATAACCATTATTAACTTTAAAATAGATAATAGTTGGAATAACAATATAGATATAAGCTTTTTTCATTTTGCTGTCGCTTAATAAAATTACAGTTTTATAAAAATTTGTTTTTTACAATTCACTATTCTTCATGTATCCAATCTCTATTCTACTACTTCTCATAGAATCCACATGTTAAAATATATTTAGGAAACCCCTTACAGCCTTTAAGACTAAAAGTGGAGGTCTTAAAGTTATGAAAGGAAGTATCAGTAAAAATACTAAAACAGGTAAGTGGGACTTTGTCTTCAATGTTGGAATTGACCCTCTGACTGGTAAACGTAAACAGATTCGAAGAAGAGGTTTTGAAACCAAACGTCATGCTATAGATGAGATGACGAAACTAAAAGCGGAAATCCTATCAGATGATTTTCTTGATTTAACGGCAATGACCTACGCAAAATATATGGATGAATGGTTGATAGAACGACAAAATCATTTGCAAAAAACAACTTTTGAAATCCATTCTATTTATTATCGAAGTGTGATAAAACCTAAACTAGGTCATTTCAAAATTCAACAAATGACTCCGCTTCATATTCAAAAATTCATTAATGAGTTAGTTAATCAAAACTCTTATTCAGAAC
>Ga0209795_10002539_pt1 | contig 10090 bp, 9 predicted proteins | sample AgamicOrMarz_FD_187166 | JGI IMG/M metagenome (GOLD analysis project Ga0209795, IMG submission 187166) | Agave microbial communities from Guanajuato, Mexico - Or.Ma.rz (SPAdes) (version 2) | ecosystem: Host-associated > Plants > Phyllosphere > Phylloplane/Leaf | place: Guanajuato, Mexico...
CAGCAAGGTCGCCTCAAGCACTGCCGCGAGGTAGAGGTTGAGGTTTTGCTCGGCAATGTCCGGCAGGCCGAATTTGAAACGAATCATTTCGCCCTGTTCCGTGGTGCGGAAACGCCCCGCCACCGATCCCGGTGGCTGGGACAGGATCGCCGCGTGGGCCGGGCCGCCACCCCGGCCCACGGTGCCGCCACGGCCGTGGAAGAGCAGCAGCTCGACTTGCTGTTCGCGGCAGATGTCCACCAACCGCTCCTGCGCCCGGTATTGTGCCCAAGCGGCCGCCGTGGTTCCCGCGTCCTTGGCGGAGTCGGAATAACCGATCATCACTTCCTGGGGCCCTTGCAGCCGGGAACGATACCCGGGCAGCAACAACAACCGCTCGATCACCGGCCCGGCGTTGTCCAGGTCCGCCAGGGTTTCGAACAGCGGCACCACCCGCATCGGCCGCAACACGCCCGCCTCTTTCAACAGCAGCTGTACCGCCAGCACATCGGAAGCCGCACCCGCCATGGAGATCACATACGACCCCAGTGACGCCGCCGGCGCCGCCGCGACTTCCCGACAGGTCGCCAGGACTTCCGCCGTGTCCGCCGAAGGCTTGAAATTGGCCGGCAGAAGCGGGCGACGGTTGTTCAGCTCGCCCAGCAGGAAGCCGATGCGCTGCTCCTCGTTCCATTCCTCGTAGCGGCCCAGGCCCAGGTAATCGGTGATTTCAGTCATGGCGGCGGTATGGCGCGTCGAATCCTGGCGCACGTCGAGGCGCACCAGGAACAGCCCGAACGTCACCGCCCGGCGCAGGCAGTCGAGCAAAGGCCCGTCGGCGATCACCCCCATGCCGCATTCATGCAACGACTGGTAGCACAACTCCAGGGGATCGAGCAGTTCGCGATTGCTCTGCAACACCTCCACAGGGGCCGGCGTGGCAACCTTGAGGGATGCCTGGGCCCAGTTGCGAGTGGCCCGCAGGCGCTCGCGCAACTGCTTGAGCACCGCGCGATAGGGTTCGGCGCTGTCGCCGGCCTGGGCACGCAAGGCGTCGCTGGCCTTCTGCATGGACAGGTCGGCCGCCAGTTGATCGACGTCGCGAAGGTACAGGTCGGCTGCCATCCAGCGCGCCAGCAACAAGACCTCGCGGGTGACGGCGGCCGTGACATTCGGGTTGCCGTCCCGGTCGCCGCCCATCCACGAAGCAAAGCGCACCGGCGCCGCCTCCAGAGGCAGGCGCAGGCCGGTGGCGGCGTGCAGGGCCTGGTCGGCCTTGCGCAGGTAACTGGGGATGGCGTGCCACAGCGAATGCTCGATCACTGCAAAGCCCCACTTGGCTTCATCGACGGGGGTCGGCCGGGTGCGGCGGATTTCCTCGGTGTGCCAGGCTTCGGCGATCAACCGTTGCAGCCGCTCGTGGATCTGGGCCCGTTCGGCGGTGGTCAAGTCGCGATGATCCTGGGCTGCCAGTTGTGCGGCGATGGCGTCGTATTTCTGGATCAGGGTGCGACGGGCCACTTCCGTGGGGTGTGCCGTGAGGACCAGTTCGATTTCCAGTCGGCCCAACTGTCGCGCCAGGGACTCGGCGCTGTGTCCCTCGGCCCGCAACCGCGCCAGCAACTCCGGCAACACACGCGCCTCGAACGGCGCGGGCTTGGATTCGTCGCGCCGGTGGATCAGTTGATACTGCTCGGCGATGTTGGCCAGGTTCAGGAACTGGTTGAAAGCCCGCGCCACCGGCAGCAGTTCGTCCTCGCTCAACTGATTGAGACTGGCGCTGAGCTCGGCATCCTCGGAGCCCCGCCGATCGGCCTTGGCGCCCTTGCGGATCTGCTCGATCTTGTCGAGAAACCGGTCCCCGTACTGGTCGCGGATGGTATTGCCCAACAACTCGCCAAGCAGGTGAACATCTTCGCGCAAGCGTGCATCGATATCGGTCATCAGCAGTTCTCCAGCAAAAAGGTCCGGACAGCTATCGGGTAAGACGCATGAGATAGAGAGTGCCGATGCCAGTCGTTTATGACAAGCGACGAAGGGTCTTTAAACCTTGTAGGACAAAGCTAGTCTCATGAATAAGCCACACGACGGCTTGCCACTCACCGCGCCTGCCACAAGCAGACTGATTGAGGCCATCATGAAAATCCGTGAGCTTGCCCAGCATTGGGAAGAAAACGCCAAGGGTCACCTGACCCAGACCGGCTACACGATTCATCTGGATGTAGAAGCCGCTGCACGCCTGGCGGCGATCTGCGACATGTACCCCAAGCGCCAGCCCGAAGAACTGCTCGGCGAACTGATCGGGGCAGCCTTGGAAGAACTGGAAGCGAGCTTCCCGTACGTCAAGGGCTCGCAAGTGGTCGCCACCGACGAAGAAGGCGACCCGCTGTACGAAGACGTCGGTCCGACGCCGCGATTCCTCGCTCTGTCGCGACGTCATCTGCACCAGCTTTCGTCGCAGAACGACAAGTCGAAACACTGATCTTCCTCCTTCCGTGCCGCCTCCCAGCGCCGTGATTTGACGCTGGGAATACCGCTGCGCGCCTTGAAAGTTCAGCTTTTCTCACCTTGACCGATCGGTCAGCAAGACTTTTTGGCGATTGGCCATCTTTGCTGAACTTTTGAAAAACGCCTCGGGTCACACCGAGTAACCATACTGGAACGGTTGTTTAAATAAACGCGCCCTGGCACCCGCACCAAACAGACGCCAGGCTTGGCGTTTCAGCATGGATTTGTAGTTTTCTCAGGAGTTTTCCAATGGAGTTGAAGCCTATGAATACCTGCACTGCCAAACCCTCAGCCAATGGCCTGCGCGGCCTGAAATTGGCCACCCTGGCCATCGGTAGCAGCTTCATCCTGGCCGGTTGTGCCGGCAATCCACCCTCGGAGCAGTACGCGGTGACGCAATCGGCGGTCAACAGTGCCGTCAGCGCCGGCGGTACCGAATTCGCCGCCGTGGAAATGAAGTCCGCCCAGGACAAGCTCAAGCAGGCCGAGATCGCCATGCACGACAAAAACTACGCCGAGGCCAAGCGTCTGGCCGAACAGGCCGAGTGGGACGCTCGCGTAGCCGAGCGCAAGGCCCAGGCCGCCAAGGCCGAACAGGCTCTCAAGGATTCCCAGAAAGGGGTTCAGGAATTGCGTCAGGAAGGCATGAACAAGGTTCAGTAAACCCGTTCCCGCCACGACGTATTGCCCATTGATAAAAGGACGACAGACTATGACGCACAAACATTTGATGATGCCCGCCCTGCTCGCCGCCTGCGTAGCACTGGCCGCTTGCTCCCATGACCCGAACGCCAACCTGGAACAGGCTCGCACCAACTACAACGGCTTGCAGGCCGATCCGGCCGCCACCAAGGTCGCTGCGCTTGAAACCAAGGACGCTGCCGATTTCCTGGCCAAGGCCGACAAGGCCTATCTGGACAAGGAAGACGAAGCCAAGGTCGATCAACTGGCCTACCTGACCAACCAACGCGTGGAAGTGGCCAAGCAGACCATCGCCCTGCGCAACGCCGAAGCCGCGTTGAAAAACGCCGGTGACGAGCGCGCCCGCGCCCTGCTCGATGCTCGCAACGCGCAGATCAAGCAACTGCAGGACAGCCTGAACGCCAAGCAGACCGAACGCGGTACGCTGGTGACTTTCGGCGACGTGCTGTTTGCCACCAACAAATCCGACCTGCGCGCCAGCGGCATGACCAACGTAAGCAAGCTGGCGCAGTTCCTCCAGGAAAACCCGGACCGTAAGGTGATTATCGAAGGTTACACCGACAGCACCGGTTCGGATTCCTACAACCAGTCGTTGTCCGAGCGGCGCGCCAACTCCGTGAGTCTGGCCCTGGTGAAAATGGGCGTCGACCCGTCCCGTATCGTGACCCAGGGTTACGGCAAGGAATTCCCGGTCGCTGACAACACCAGCGTTTCGGGCCGTGCCATGAACCGTCGGGTGGAAGTGACCATTTCCAACGACAACCAACCAGTGGCCCCGCGTTCGACCATGAGCGCCAACTGATCGGCTGAGCGCAATGAAAAAGCCCCGCCTGACTGCATCAGGCGGGGCTTTTTCATTGCATGTACTTCTCAAAATGGGGGAGCGAGCTTGCTCGCGATAGCGGCAGTACATTCGATAACGATATCGACTGATCCACCGCTATCGCGAGCAAGCTCGCTCCCACAGGGAATAACCGTTGCTCAACAATCAGTGTTCAGGGCTGGAGTTTTTGCGGCGTCTCCTGCCCCATGCACCGCACCGCGCGTTTCTTTTCATTGATCAGCACGCCGGTCAGGCCTTTCTGTTCGGTGTCGAACAGCACCAGCACGCCATCGATGCACTGTGCCACCTGGGGCGCCGGCTCCAGGGAGACCTTGTAGTCTTCGCCCGGCACGGTCTTGAGCATGGTGAATTCGTTGAGCAACAACGCATCCTCGGGCTTCGCGAAGTGCAGGTAGCCGTAGTACCAGAGCACCGCGACGGTGCCGAGGATGCTGCAGATACCGGTGATGATCAGGGGGATGGCGTTACGTTCTTCGCTCATTGCGGGCTCTCAGGGGTTTCAACGGATGTTTTCGGATAATTCGGGACCTCACCCAGGCGGCGCAGGCCGTCGAAATGCCGGGGGTCGTCAAGGTAGCGCAGCATCACCGTACGCCAGGTCGGGTCGGCGAACGTCTGCACATGGCCCCCGCGGGTCAGTTGCAGGACCCGCGGCGGCGGTGCAGCTTGATACAGCCGGATGCCATTGGAAAGCGGCACGATCGGGTCATCGAGGCTGTGGTAGATCAGTTTCGGTACCTCGTTCAGTTGCGCGATAGAACCGATGGCACTGTCGCCGTCCGGCACCAGCCAGGACAGCGGCACCTGGAACGCCCAGGTCAGCCACGACGTGCTCAAGGCGAAACGCCCGACATCGCGATAGCTGGCAGGAACGCCATCGAGCACCAGCGCCTTGAGCTGCCGCTGGCGCTGCGGATGCTCGACCAGGTAATGCACCGCCAGCGCGCCTCCCAGGCTCTGGCCGAGCAGCACCAGAGGCTTGCCCTGGACCTCGGGGGACTGGTCGAGCCACTGGAACGCCGCATCGATGTCCCGGTAAATCGCCGGCAGGCCCGGCTCGCCTTCGGATAAGCCGTAGCCCCGATAGTCGACCATCAGGACCTGATAGCCCTGCTCCGGCAGCCACCAGCTGCCACCGAGGTGCCAGGCCAGGTTGCCGCCGTTGCCGTGCAGGTGCAGCACCGTCCCCTTGACCTCGACGCCTTTCTTGACGGGCAGCCACCAGCCGTGGAGCCGCAGGCCGTCTGCGGTGGTCAGCGTGACGTCACGGTAGTCGAGCCGGGCCCGCTCCGGAGTGAAGGGCTGGCCGCGCTCGGGGTAGAACAACAGGGAACTGCAACCGCTCAGGGCCAGTAGCAGGCAGATGATGCCGAGGATTCGCATCCGGTGAAACCTCGCAAGAAAATGAAGTGAAACACAATTTTCTGTGGGAGCGAGCCTGCTCGCGATGGCGGTGGAACAGTCAATATCCATGGTGACTGACACACCGCCATCGCGAGCAGGCTCGCTCCCACATTGTTTGACCGCGTTGTATTCAAAGGATATTGGAATAATCCGCTTCGATCCGGTCCAGGCTCAGATGGTTCAGGAAGTTGGAAAAACACATCCAGGCCGACAGCGCGTTCATGTCGCGAAACTGCTCGGGCAGGTACTTGGGCGGCACGACCAGGCCTTCGTCCACCAATTGCCGCAGGGTGCGCATGTCCTCCAGGGTGGTCTTGCCGCAGAACAGCAACGGCACTTGCTCCAGCTTGCCTTTGCGCACGGCCAGCTGAATGTAGTTGTAAACCATGATGAAGCCCTTGAGGTAGGACAAGTCTTTGGTAAATGGCAGACCGGTCGGCACCGAGCCGCGGAAAACCCGACTGGCGTTACCGTAGCTTTCAGCCATTTCGAAGCCCTGCTCGCGAAAGAACTCGAAGACCTGTAGGAAATCAGCGCCCTCTTCCACCATATGGATTGCCCGGGTACGGTTGGTGAGTTTGCGCAGGCGACTCGGGTAGGAGGCGAACGTGATGATCTCCATCAGGATCGCCAACCCTTCCTGGGTCACCGTGGATGAGGGCGGTCCTTTGGACAGGAAAGTGCAGATCGGCTGGTTCAAGCCGTTGAGGGTCGTCCCTACGTGAACCAAGCCTTCGTGGACCTCCAGGGCTCGCACGTCGCGCTCGTTGAACATCGCGTCGGTGCGGATCTTGATGTAGTCGGCGCCCGCCGCCGCATCGGCCACGATGCCGTCGGACTCGAACACCCGGATGGTTTCCTCGGCCTCGCCGAACACCCGGTTGAGGCGGTGTTGCAACAGGTTGACCGCATCCTTGGCGCTGAGGATTTTAGGCTCGTCCTTCAGATCACCACGGCCATCGATGTTGTTCAGGTAATCGGACAGCATCAGGCCCAGGTCGGACAGGGTCGGGTCACCGGCATGGAAGGCGTCGGAGGCAGCGCCGTACAACTCCTGGGAAATCAGCCCGAAATCCTCGGTACCACGCGCTTCAAGCATGCGCACCACCATGCGGTATTCCTTGCACATGCGACGCATGATCTGGCCGACCGGGTTGAACTGCCCCAGTTGGCGGGTAATGTCCCGCTCGATGTTCTGGAATTCCAACTTCACGCCGCTGGAGTCGAAGGACAACGGCCGGTTGAGGTAATAATCGCGGTCCACGGCAGGCAGTTCCTTGCCCTTGGCCTTGAGAAAACCCTTGCGGATGTTCTCGTCCCACTTCACCGCGTCGAGAATGCGAATCGGCGTTTGCGCCAGCACTATGCGATCGGACAAGGTGCGTATCGTCTGCTGGTAATCGTCCACCCGAAACTCCTGATAAAAACGTCCGTTGAATACAGTTATTGGGCTTTGAGCCGTTGGTAGCGCACAGCCTCGGAGAAGACATCGGAATTGGCCGGGTCGTCGAGGTAACTGAAGACCTTGCGCATGTCGCTGTCCACCAGTACACCGTCCCCCTCTTCGCTGTGGTTCGGCTGGCCGCTGAGGAGGCTCTGGCCGATGGCCTGGTTGATCTGCTCCATGTCCAGGTTGTAGACCACAAGCTCCTGCTTGTCGGTCAGCTCGAATCCGGCAATGACGAAATGCCCGCCGTATCGGGCCGGCACCTTGGCCGACAGGTACCAGCGACTGCCGTGGCGGGAGACGGTCAAGGGGATGGCTTCGCGCTCATGGGGCCGGGCCCTGAAGTAACTGATGGCCTGGTAGCGATGTTTGCCGACTTTCGTCAGCTCCAGGTTCAGCGGCTCACCCCAGGCGTTGGTACTGGTCCAATGACCGAGCAGGCCTTCGGGCGCGGCCTGGCTGTCGGGCAACGGCGCCTTGAAGGATACCAGGCAGCCGCTGAGCAGCAGGGACACGGCCAGTACAACGGCACGCCAGGCTTTCATTGGAACTCCTATGGTCGGCGCCTCGCCCTTGCAGGCGGGAGCCGGCTTTGCTCCCCACATAGCCTACTCCCGCAAGGGACTACACCGACGCCAATACCAAGTGCATGTAACGGGTCAAAATGCCGAGCATGTCCTCGTCGGCGACCGGCTCGGCGCCATTGAGCAAGCCCTGATATTCCATCCGTCCGATAATCGCCGTCAACACTTTGGCATCCTGTTGCGGCTCGCGTGAGCCCAATACCTGGAAAAACTGGCAGGTGCCGTGCAAGAGGATCTGCTGGTGGGAACGCACCAGTTCCGCCAGGCGGGGGTTCAGCAGCGCTTCCTGGCGAAAGGCCTGTTCCGCCATCAGGTAGTCGCGCCGGCTGTTCAATTGATGCTGCACATAATCGGCGGTCAGCCGGGCGATGTCGTCCGCCAGTTGCGAACGGGATTCGGGGCTGCCGTCCCCGTAGGCGACCATTTCACGCAGCAACCCCTCGTTGTTGGTCCACAGCTTGGCCATGAACGCCGCGCTGCGTTCCACGTACTGGGCGAAGGTGTCGGTAAGCAGGTCATCGATGTCCTTGAAATAGTACGTGGTGGCCGACAGCGGCACGCCCGCCTCCGCGGCCACCGCCCGGTGGCGCACCGCCCGCACGCCATCGCGCACGACAATGCGCATGGCCGCATCGAGAATCTCCTGGCGACGCTGTTCACTGCCCTGTCGGCTGGCCTTGCGACCCTGGTACTGAACACTTTCAGCCACGGCAGTGGCGACGCCCGCTGCACCTTCTGGAGACATTGCACGATTCACGACAGGTCTTTCCTCGCAATTTCAAAAGTAACCAATTGATACGTTTGTACCAGACAGGCAATAAAAAACCGCCCTTCCAGGCGGTTTTTTATTTGAAACATTTACGCTTGAGGCCGCATGTGCGGGAACAGAATCACATCCCGGATCGACGGTGAATTGGTCAGCAACATCACCAGGCGATCGATACCGATACCTTCGCCGGCGGTCGGTGGCATGCCGTACTCCAGGGCCCGCACGAAATCGGCGTCGTAGTGCATCGCTTCGTCATCGCCCGCGTCCTTGTCGGCCACCTGAGCCATGAAGCGTTCGGCCTGATCTTCGGCGTCATTGAGCTCGGAGTAGGCGTTGGCGATTTCGCGGCCGCCGATGAACAGCTCGAAACGGTCGGTCACGTTCGGGTTCTCGTCGTTGCGACGGGCCAGCGGCGACACTTCGAACGGGTACTGGGTAATGAAGTGTGGCTGTTCCAGCTTGTGCTCGACCAGCTCTTCGAAAATCATCACCTGCAGCTTGCCCAGGCCTTCGAAGCCGAGCACCTTCGCACCGGCTTTCTTGGCGATCGCACGAGCCTTGTCGATGTCGTTGAGATCATCGGCGGTCAGTTCAGGGTTGTACTTGAGGATCGAGTCGAACACCGACAGGCGCGCGAACGGCTCGCCGAAGTGGAACACCTTGTCGCCGTAGGGCACGTCGGTGGTGCCGAGTACCAGCTGCGCCAACTCGCGGAACAGTTCCTCGGTCAGGTCCATGTTGTCTTCGTAGTCGGCGTAGGCCTGGTAGAACTCGAGCATGGTGAACTCGGGGTTGTGCCGGGTGGAAACGCCTTCGTTACGGAAGTTGCGGTTGATCTCGAAGACCTTTTCAAAGCCACCGACCACCAGGCGCTTGAGGTACAGCTCCGGCGCGATGCGCAGGAACATTTCCATGTCCAGGGCGTTGTGGTGGGTTTCGAATGGCTTGGCCGCCGCACCACCAGGGATGGTCTGCAGCATCGGCGTCTCGACTTCGAGGAAGTCACGCTTCATCAGGAAGCTGCGGATGTGCGCAATGACCTGCGAACGCACGCGGAAGGTCTGGCGCACGTCTTCGTTGACGATCAGGTCGACGTAGCGCTGGCGGTAGCGCTGCTCGGTATCGGTCAGGCCGTGGTGCTTGTCCGGCAGCGGGCGCAGGGATTTGGTCAGCAGGCGCACGTCGGTCATTTCGACGTACAGGTCACCCTTGCCGGAACGGGCCAGGGTGCCCTCGGCGGCAATGATGTCGCCCAGGTCCCAGGTCTTGACCGCGGCCAGGGTTTCTTCCGGCAAGGTCTTGCGATTGACGTAGACCTGGATGCGACCGGTCATGTCCTGGATCACCATGAACGAACCACGGTTGAGCATGATGCGACCGGCCACCTTGACCGGAATCGCGGCCTCGGCCAGCTCTTCCTTGGTCTTGTCCGCGTACGTCTTCTGCAGCACGTCGCAATAGGCATCGCGGCGGAAGTCGTTGGGGAAGGCCTGGCCCTTGGCACGCTCGGCAGCAAGCTTTTCCTTGCGCAGGGCGATCAGGGAGTTTTCTTCCTGTTGCAGGGCTTGCGGGTCGAGTTCTAGGTCGCTCATGTCTTTAAGGATTCCATCACAGGTTCGTTGCCACCGGCCGGGGCCGCGCTTTCATGAAAGCGTGCCCGCGCGCCGCATGGGTGTCGCGTTACAGCCCTTGTTTGAGGCTTGCTTCCAGGTATTCGTCGATGTCGCCGTCCAGCACCTTGTCGCAGTCACTGCGTTCGATGTTGGTGCGCAGGTCCTTGATGCGCGAGGCATCGAGCACATAGGAACGGATCTGGTGACCCCAACCGATGTCGGACTTGCTGTCTTCCAGGG
>Ga0209795_10002542_pt1 | contig 10080 bp, 7 predicted proteins | sample AgamicOrMarz_FD_187166 | JGI IMG/M metagenome (GOLD analysis project Ga0209795, IMG submission 187166) | Agave microbial communities from Guanajuato, Mexico - Or.Ma.rz (SPAdes) (version 2) | ecosystem: Host-associated > Plants > Phyllosphere > Phylloplane/Leaf | place: Guanajuato, Mexico...
CAAAAAATAGTAACTGAGAAAAATATAAAAATGGAAAACTATCACCCTTTTAATTGAGCTGCTTCAGGTCTAATGATCTGAAGCAGCTTTTTTTAATTAACTGCTAAATATGGGCGTAAGATTTTCTCCTATTCAATAAATCATAGGGTTATGCAATTTTGAATAGTATTGATTCGAATTTCTTGAAAGATCATTATTTTGGTAGGTTTTATTCGTTGGCACGGTTCTTGCATCTATAGTTATTGAGGGTGAATAAAGGAGGAATTAAAATGGTCGAGGTAAAAAAACGAGTTGTAAACCTTAAGATGTTTATTGATGGTGAGTGGAAAGATTCCGAAAATCAAGAAACACGCCCAGTAATTAATCCTGCAAGTGGTGAGGTTATATCATATGCGCCTGAAGGGACAGTCGCTGATGCTCGTGCGGCTATTAATGCAGCACGGAGAGCCTTTGAAGAAGGCGTGTGGTCCGGAATTTCTGCTCAGGAGCGAGCCTCCTATTTATTAAGAATTGCGGACAAAATTGATGAAAATGCTGATGAATTAACCGAGTTGGAAACGATGGATAACGGGAAACCATTAAGAGAAGCGGGCTTTGATGTCGGGGACGCTGCTGCATGCTTCCGTTATTATGCAGGACTGATTACAAAGCCAGATGGACAGACCTATCATGTTGCCGATCCAATGCAGGCAATGGTTGTCCGTGAACCGGTTGGGGTATGCGGTTTGATTGTTCCTTGGAACTATCCACTGTTAATGAGTGTGTGGAAAATTGCCCCTGCCTTGGCTGCAGGAAATACCATTGTCTTTAAACCGTCCGAAGTGACACCAGTTACACCGAAAAAGCTATTCGAAATATTTGAAGAAGTCGGTTTGCCTAAGGGGGTTGCCAATCTGGTAATGGGAGCTGGAGCGGTTGTTGGAAATGAAATCGCTTCCCACCCTGAGGTCGATATGATTTCGTTTACCGGCGGTACGAAAACAGGCAAGCATATTATGAAAACAGCAGCCGACACGATGAAGAAGGTTTCGTTAGAGCTAGGCGGTAAATCGCCGAATATCATTTTTGCTGATGCTGACTTTGAAACAGCAGTTGATTATGCGTTATTTGGTATCTACGCAGGTTCTGGTCAAGTATGTTCCTCTGGTTCGAGGATCCTTGTTGAAGAAAGCATCTATGATCGATTCGTCCAGCGCTTTGTTGAACGGGCAGAGCAAATTCAAGTAGGACCTGGTGAAGATCCTGCAACAGAAATGGGCCCGCTTGTCAGTCAGGAGCACTTAGAAAAAGTTCTTTCTTACATTGAAATAGGAAAGCAGGAAGGTGCAAAGGTTGCTTGCGGTGGAAAGCGGATTGTTGCTAACGGGTTAGGAAAAGGTTATTTTGTTGAACCGACCGTTTTTGTCGATGTAACCCAAGAGATGAGAATTGTTCAGGAGGAAATCTTCGGTCCTGTTGTAGTCATCCAGAAGTTCAAGGACGAAGCAGAAGCTATTAAACTTGCAAATGGCACGGTTTATGGGTTAGCAGGTGGTGTGTTTACCAATAATGGTGCAAAGGGTCTGCGGGTCATTAAGAAGCTGCGTGCAGGGATTACTTGGGTAAATTCCTATCATCCTACCTATAACGAAGCACCGTGGGGCGGCTATAAGCAAAGCGGAATTGGCCGTAGTCTTGGTACATTTGGACTTGAAGAATTTCAAGAAATAAAACAGATAAATATTAATTTGCAGGTTGAACCAATTGGCTGGTTTTCTAATTAATCAATTAATAGGAGGAATAAAATTATGAGCATCGATTTAAAAAATGAATTAAAAAGTGATCAAAATCAAAATGTAAGTGAATATATTAATAAGGTTTTAAGCTTAATAGAAAAAGAGGAAATTAATGAAGTGGAAGCGGCTTGGATTACTAAAGAAACGGTTGACGGCTTCCGTGAACACGTAAATCCGGGATTCCTAGAATACCGCAAAACAGTTACTGAAGGCGGCCAATTTGCAGCAGTGGAATGGTCTGATAATGGATCTTGCTTTAAGGATGTCAATGGTAAAGAATATATCGATTGTCTTGGCGGATTTGGCATCTATAATGTAGGTCATCGCAATCCGAAGGTGGTTAAAGCGGTAACTGACCAGTTAAAACGCCAGGCGCTCCATAGTCAGGATTTGCTGGATCCACTTCGTGCAATGTTAGCAAAAATCTTAGCCGATATTACTCCAGGAGATTTAAAATATGCCTTTTTTACAAACAGCGGGACAGAAAGTGTGGAAGCAGCATTAAAACTCGCGAAAATGTACAGCGAACGGACAACGTTTATCTCTACTACGCGTGCGTTCCACGGGAAAAGTTTAGGCTCGTTGTCAGGAACGGCGAAAGGTATGTTCCGTAAACCATTCTTACCGTTAATCCCAGGCTTCCGTCATGTGCCATTCGGTGATATTGACATGATGAGAAAAACGTTTGAGGTTTGTGCTTCTGTTGGTGAAGATGTGGCGGCAGTTATTTTAGAACCGATTCAAGGTGAAGGTGGAATTATCCTACCACCAGAAAACTATTTAAAACAAGTCCGTGAGCTTTGTGATCAATACGGCTCCTTGCTCATATTTGATGAAGTACAGACAGGAATGGGCCGAACAGGAAAAATGTTCGCCGCAGAATTGTATGAAGTTGTTCCAGATATTATCTGTCTGGCTAAGGCCTTTGGCGGCGGCGTGATGCCAGCTGGTGCAGTTGTAGCTACCGAAAATGTCTTCAAGAGCTGGTTTGATAATCCATTTATGCATACCACAACCTTCGGTGGAAATCCGTTAGCATGTGCGGCAGCGATTGCGACGATTGGGGTTTTAATTGAAGATAAGTTACCAGAAAGAGCAGCTGAAGTCGGTGCTTATTTCCTTGAAGAACTGAAAAATGCTGCAAAAGGTCATGAAGATAAGGTTCTAGAGATCCGTGGTCAAGGCTTAATGATTGGTATTGAATTCCATCAAGATGAAATCGGCTACGATGTCTCAAAAGGAATGTTTGATAGAGGGGTTCTAGTTGCTGGGACATTGATTAACTCGAAAACCATTCGCATCGAGCCAGCTCTAACCATTAGTTTTGAAGAAGTCAAAAAAGTGGTCTCAACCTTCAAAGAAGTGCTGGAACAAATATAAATGATTAACGATTTACTTAAAAGGGGGAGCAAGAAAGTGGAAAAGAAATATGTCAAGCTCCAAACAGAGATACCCGGGCCGAAATCAAGGGAAATATTGGAGCGGAGAAATAAATATGTCCCAAAAGGAATCAGCAATAACTGCCATTCCTTTGTTAAAAAAGCCCAAGGAGCCATGGTAGAAGATGTGGACGGTAATTGTTATATTGATTTTGCTGGTGCTATTGGAACGCTAAATGTTGGCCATTCCCATCCTAGAGTAGTTAGAGCGCTTCAGGAACAAGCTAGTCAATTTATTCACACGGGTTTTAATGTGATGATGTATGAATCATATATCGCTTTAGCTGAGCGGCTTTGCCAGCTTGCCCCGGGTGAATTTGACAAGCAGGCTGCCTTTTTTAACAGTGGTGCGGAAGCCGTTGAGAATGCTGTAAAGATTGCCAGGAAATATACCAAGCGTCAGGGAATTGTTTCGTTTACAAGGGGATTCCATGGCAGAACATTAATGACAATGACGATGACAAGTAAGGTGAAACCGTATAAATATGGCTTTGGACCATTCGCTCCAGAGGTTTACAAGGCGCCATATCCCTATGTATACCGCCGCCCAGAAGGAATGAATGAGCAGCAATACAGCGCTATGATTATCGAACAATTTGAACAGTTTTTACTGGCCGAAGTTGCTCCTGAAACAATTGCTGCTGTTGTGATGGAACCTGTGCAAGGAGAAGGTGGATTTATCGTACCTGACAAAGCCTTTGTAAAACGGGTAAGAGAAATCTGTACAGAGCATGGCATCTTGTTTATTGCCGATGAAATCCAAACCGGGTTCGCGCGGACTGGAAAATACTTTGCCATTGATCATTTTGGTGTCGTTCCTGATTTAATTACGATATCGAAATCTATGGGAGCTGGTGTACCGATCAGCGGTGTGATTGGCAGGGCAGAAATTATGAATGCCGCTGAAGTTGGTGAAATCGGTGGAACTTATGCTGGAAGCCCGCTCGGATGTCGGGCAGCGTTGACGGTATTAGATATCATTGAAAATGAACAACTTAATGACCGGGCCAGTAATATAGGAGACCGCGTTCTTGAAAAAATGCAACTTCTTGCGGAGCGTTTCGAAGGGATTGGTGATGTCCGCGGTCTCGGTGCGATGTGTGCAATGGAAATCGTCAAGGATAGACAATTGAAAATACCAGATAAAGAGGCAGTTGGAAAAATAGTGAAAGCTGCTGGAGAACGTGGCTTGATGTTACTAAGTGCAGGGATTTATAGCAATGTGATTCGCCTTCTTATGCCAATTACGATCACCGATGACCAACTTGAAGAAGGATTACAAATTCTTGAGGAAGCAATGGAAGCAGTGTATAAAAATGATCCTGCCATATCAGTTGGAGGGGAATGAAAATGGATATTATAAAGCAAAATTATCAAATCTATCCAATGTATCTTAATGGAGAATGGGTGGGCAATGATTACGAGATTTTAACTGAAATTATCAATCCTGCAACAAAGCAAGTTATCGGTGCTGTGCCAACAGGCGGCGCTTATGAAGCAGAACAAGCGGTGGATGCCGCCCATAAAGCCTTTAAAATCTGGTCGAAAAAAACAGCGGATGAGCGGTACCAACTCTTGATGAAATGGTTTTACTTAATTGAGACAAATAAGCATGAAATTGCTCGGATCATGACAATTGAGCAAGGTAAACCACTCAAAGAAGCGCTTGGGGAAGTTCAATATGCCAATGGCTTCATCTCTTGGTATGCCGAAGAGGGGAAACGGGTATATGGTGAAACGATTCCAGCAACCCATCCAAATAAAAGAATACTAGTTAGAAAAGAACCGGCTGGGGTGATCGCAGCGATTACCCCGTGGAACTTCCCAGCTGCAATGATTACTAGAAAAGTTGCACCAGCACTTGCAGCAGGCTGTACAGCTGTTGTGAAGCCGGCAAACCAAACACCTCTTACGGCATTAAAAATGGCTGAGCTTGCCCATGAAGCTGGAATTCCTGCTGGTGTGTTGAATGTGATTACTGGGAGGTCGTCAGAAATAGGCGAAGCGTGGCTGAAGGATCCCCGCGTGACAAAAATTACCTTTACAGGGTCAACAGAGGTTGGAAAAACGTTAATGCGCGGTGCTGCGGAAACTGTCAAGAAGGTATCGCTTGAGCTTGGTGGGAATGCTCCATTTATTGTGATGGATGATGCAAATCTAAAGAAAGCCGCTGAAGGGCTTGTGCAGTCGAAATTTCGAAATGCGGGTCAAACCTGCATTTGTACCAACCGCGTGTATGTGCACGAGGGGATTGCAGATGAATTTATAAAGCTTTTTCAAGCGGAATTAGAGATGCTAAAGGTTGGTAATGGACTTGAAGAGGGAACGGATATTGGCCCATTAATTGATCAAGCCGCTTATAAAAAAGTAGATGGTTTAGTTAAAGATGCAGTTGAGAAGGGTGGTAAAGTCACTTATAGCGGGCTCAAACCTGATGATGACAACGGCTATTTCTATGCCCCAACGATTTTGACCAATATTAATGATGAAATGGAATGTATGAAGGATGAAATCTTTGGCCCACTCGCTCCGATATCCACATTTAAAACGGAAGAGGAAGTTATTGAACGGGCCAACAATTCTTGTTACGGATTAGCTGCCTATGTGTATACAGAAAATTTAAGCCGCTCCTTTAGAATCACGGAACAGCTGGAGTACGGAATTATTGGCCTGAATGATGCCCTTCCTTCCGTCGTTCAAGCTCCATTCGGTGGCTATAAGGAAAGCGGTCTTGGACGTGAAGGTGGGCACTTTGGGATTGAAGAGTTCTTAGAAGTAAAATATATATCGATTGGTTTGGATTTATAGTAGCCTTCTATAAATTTCAGCTTGTCGGCTCCTCGTTAAAATTTTCAAAAACGCCTGTAAAAATTGATACTCATCCACCAATGCATAATGGATAGATTGCAATAGGTAAGAGGAATATGTCATGTAATGGGAAATCCAGCACATGGCATATTTTTTTTAGTTTACCAACGAAAATAAATTTCCACTTCAAATAGTTCGTCCTACTGTGTTACGATAGCGTAATAAAGTGAAAATGAAAAGAGGTTGGGGTAGTTGATAAAAACAATTTTATTTGACGTAGATGGGGTACTTTTAAGTGAGGAGCATTATTTTGATGCTTCTGCCTTAACCGTTTGGGAAATGTTGATCAGCTGTAATTACTTGGGGCTTGCACCTGAGAAATTTAAAACGAACTATAACGAAGAGGAAATCAAAGAATTAAGAGAGCAAGTATTTGAAAAAGATAGTATTCTAAAGTTTATGAAATCACGCGGACTTAACGCCAACTGGGACATGATCTATCTATCATTCTGCCACCAGCTCATCCACCTGCTCTCACAAGTTAAGGATTATGAATTTGAGAAAATCAACAAATGGTGTCAGGCACCAATCAATAGAGAAACATTATTAGAGGTTGGCAGGGTGTTAAGCAATTATCGTATACAGATGGATTTCAGTTTGTTTGTGGAGGAGTTTGCACGCTCAGAGGCAACCAAGCAGGAACTGTTTAATTATTTGAATGAATTGGCAAAGGAAAAGCTTGGGATCGATACTTCTATTTTCAAAAAGGGGGAGTTGTGGTCCGTTTGTGAGCATGTCTCCCAGGAATGGTACGTTGGAGATAACCATGTCTTTGCTTCAACCGGAAGACCATCCGTGCAAACCGGTAAAACAGGGTTTCTTGCAAATGAAACCACATTAGCACCAAGGCGGGAAATTGATGAGTTATTTCAATTCCTTAATGCAGAAGGATTCACGATTGGTATCGGGACTGGAAGGCCAGAACTTGAAACCATTCAGCCGTTTCAACATTTAGAGTGGTTGAGGAATTTTGATGAAAATCGAATCATAACTGCTGATGACGTGCTAAAGGCGGAAGAACAGCTTCCAGAACGAATGTCGCTATCTAAGCCGCATCCATTTACATATATCATGGGTCTCCTTGGAAAGGAAACTTCGCTAAAGCAGTGTTTAAATACGAGATTGCCGCTTGAAAATGCGGAGTCGGTTTTAGTAGTCGGAGACTCCTTGGCTGACTTGTTAGCGGCAAGAAAACTTGGCTGTCAGTTTGCAGCAGTGTTGACCGGCCTCTCTGGAAAAGATGCCAGAAGTGACTTTGAAAAGCATGCAGCAGACTATATTCTAGATTCGGTACTCGATATTAAAGGAATTCTATAAGTACAAAAAAGAGGGATTGCTTCTCATCGCGATCCCTCTTTTCTGCCTAAATGCTTTCCATCTTCTCTAATTCCATACGTCCGGGTTCAAATGTATCCACATTCGTTAACTCCAGTACTTGTGCTTCCTCGAGTCCATCAATTAATTTTAAGACATGAATGACATTGGCATTTAATGTTTTATCCACGGTTAATACCATGATTGCCTCACCGCCGACTTCCGTCCTGCCGACCTGCATCGTTCCAATATTGATCTGATGGTCGCCTAAGAGTGATCCTACCTTGCCGATCATTCCTGGAACATCACGATGCTTGATATATAATAGGAACTTTTCTGGTTTAACATCAATTCGGTATTGATTGATTTTTAGAATTCTCGCTCCATATCCGTTTAAGACCGTGGCGCCAATTTTTGCAGTTTCAGAACCATTCGAGACGCTAAGTTCCATATAATTGGCAAATCCTTTATTCGTTGCATTTTTAACGACATTATAAGAAACCCCTTGCTCTTTCAATAAGTGAAGAGCATTAATTAAATTAACAGAATCACTTAAATGATAAGATAAGACACCTTTTAACAAGGTACGAGTCAACAATTCTGTATCTTCATCGATTAGATCACCATAATAGTTGATTTCTATTTTGGCAGGGGCCTGCTTTTTTAATAATTGAATCACGAGCTGCCCCATCTGATCGCCAAGCAGTAGGTATGGCTGCAGTTTTGCCTGGGTTTCTCCTGACATTTGCGGCATATTTACTGCGTTTTGAATCGACTGAGATTCAAAAATCTCAATAATCTCCGCGCTTACTTCTTGTGCCACCTTTTCTTGTGCCTCTACTGTTGAAGCCCCGAGATGTGGTGTAACAATGATATTTGGATTCTCCAATAATTCTGGGTCTGCGACAGGCTCTTTTTCAAAAACATCCAGTGCAGCCCCTGCAACCTGTCCGGACTGAATGGCTCTAACTAATGCCTTTTCATCGATCACACCGCCGCGGGCACAATTGACAAACCGGACACCTTTTTTGGTTTTTCGTAAGTAGTCATCATTGATCAATCCTCTTGTATCATTCGTAAGTGGGGTATGGATCGTAATAAAATCTGATTCTTGAGCAATGAAATCGAGGCTTGCTTTCGTCATTCCTAGTTTCTTTGCTCGTTCTTCGGTCAGATAGGGATCGAACCCTAAAATGTTCATCCCAAAGCTTTTTGCCCGTTTTGCCACTTCCGTTCCGATTTTCCCCATGCCGATAACACCAAGCGTTTTTTTGTATAATTCTACCCCTTTAAAAGAGTTACGGTCCCATTCTCCGGATACTGTCTTTTGATGGGCTTGGGGAATTTTCCTTGCCAATGATAGCATCATCGCCAAGGTATGCTCGGTTGCTGCAATCGTATTAGCGCCTGGAGCATTGATGACAATAATTCCTTTTCTCGTTGCCGCATTGACATCAATATTATCTACACCAACCCCTGCTCTAGCTATCACACGAAGACGGCCGGCTGCTTTGAGCAGTTCTTCACTTACTTTTGTTTGGCTACGGACAATCAGAGCGTCGTATTCACCAATAATGGTCTTTAGTTCCTCCGTCGGCAGCGTTGGCTTGCGGTCTACTGTAAAATTAGGATGATCAATTAAGCTCTTCAACCCCGTATTGCTAATTCCATCGGTTACAAGTACTTTATACATGTTCGTAATCCTCCTTTATTTTCTAATAAAAAACGCCCCTCATAACAGACAGATTCGTCTTGTTATGAGGGACGTGAATAATCGCGTGGTGCCACCCTCGTTTGCTGCAAAATGAAAGCAGCCTCAACAATTTTAACGGTTTCAACCGGGCATGACCTACTCAAACTTTCAGCTGCCAGTTCAGAAGGGCTGGGCATTTTAAGAACCTGCACCGGTTCACAGCAACCACCGGTTCTCTGAAGCATTTTCTTAATGCCGTCTTCGTCATCACTTTTCATATAGAATTTACCTAATTGAGTGAAATTTCAAAAATCAACAGAATATAGGGATTATTCTACAACCATACCTTCAGAATTGTAAAGGGATAAAGAAGAAAAAATTTATAAATTTATGATGGAAAATTTTCCTCAGAAATAGTAATCCTTTGTTGGCGCGTCAGTAAGCGTTTACAGCGTAGAATAATAGAAACATATCTATTGTAAAAAAATAAAGAGAATCATATAATGTCTACAAGAGAAAAACATTTGTGCGTCTTACAAGGACATATATTGGAGGGGAAAACATGAAGGCAATCACGATTGGGTTATTAGGTTTAGGTACTGTTGGTTGTGGTGTAGTTAAAATCATTAAGAAAAATCAAGATAAATTAATCCACCAAGTGGGGTGCCCGGTTGTTATAAAAAAGGTCCTTGTTCAGGATTTACATAGAAAAAGACCAGTAGATATCGATGCAAAGATTTTAACATCAAATGCGGACGAAATCCTTTTTGATGATGAAATTGATGTAGTTATCGAGGTAATGGGCGGGGTCCAAGATACAAAAGATTATTTAATAACTGCCCTCCGTCAAGGCAAGCATGTCGTTACCGCAAATAAGGATTTAATGGCTTTACATGGATCAGAGTTGCTAACCGTTGCTTCGGAACATGGCTGTGATTTGTTTTATGAAGCGAGTGTTGCTGGGGGGATCCCAATTCTCCGAGGATTAGTC
>Ga0209795_10002546_pt1 | contig 10056 bp, 8 predicted proteins | sample AgamicOrMarz_FD_187166 | JGI IMG/M metagenome (GOLD analysis project Ga0209795, IMG submission 187166) | Agave microbial communities from Guanajuato, Mexico - Or.Ma.rz (SPAdes) (version 2) | ecosystem: Host-associated > Plants > Phyllosphere > Phylloplane/Leaf | place: Guanajuato, Mexico...
TTGATGGCTGACCTTTTTTTCTTAGTTTACTCCTACTTGTGTCCAAGCAGATTTTACGGCATTGTATTGTGTGCTGCCTGATCCATAAAGGTCTGCTGCTGCTGCAAGGAGTGCTGCACGGGCACCACTAAAATTACTTGTTGGAGTCAGATAAACTGTTAGTGCACGATAGTAAATTTTTTCAGCAACGGCTGTCCCTAAACTTGAAATCGTTAAATAAGCTGCTTTGTTCGGAATACCGCTGTTTGTGTGAACTCCACCATTATCAGAGGTTGTATTTACATAGGCGCTCATAGTCGATGGCTGTCCATAAAGTTCAGGGTTTGATAGACTACGAAGAGCATCGCCAGCTTTATTAGGTGTATACACATCTTCGCCCATTAAATAATCACCTTTATCAAGGAACACTCCAAACGTATCAGAAATTGACTCATTTAAAGCACCTGATTGGTATTGATATTCTAGCCCTGCCGTTCTTTCAGTAACCGCATGTGTTAATTCATGGGCAACGACATCAAGCCCGCCTGACAAGGAACGGAAGGTTGTTCCATCACCATCTCCATAAACCATTTGTGATCCATTCCAGAAGGCGTTGTTGTAATTTCTACCATAGTGGACAGTGGAACGAAGAGTGGCACCATTATTGTCAAAACTATTTCTATTAAATGTATTTTTATAATAATCATAGACGACACCAGCATAATAATGTGCATCAACATCGGCTCTTTGTGATGTTGAGTTGAAATTATTATCAGGATCAACTGAATAATTCCCTGGCAGGAATGATTGATTTCTAGCTGTCCTTGTTTCAATGACACCCGTCATCGGCTTGGTAATATCATATAAATAGTAAGTTCCGCTTGAGTAATAGGTGTTGATTGTTTTCGTATCCCCGAGTACACCAACCCCTGTGCCATCTGCCACAGCATTATAGGACTTTAAGATATTCCCATTTACGGCATCCACATAGACTACCCAGTTGGCAGGGTATGGCTGAATAAATTGTAGATTAGTTTTGTAAGCCAGATTAAATTGATTGCCATTCTTATAAACCACTAATTCTGCCTTTTCAACGGTATCCTCTACCTTTTTTCCCGTAGGACCAGCTTCCGCATTGGTTAAGGTTTCTGCTTTCGTTATTTTAATAGATTTCCATGACTTGTCGAGGGCAGTATCTTTCGATAGCTGCGCTTTTAGAGCCCCCTTGAAATAGGAGGATGCTTCTGGGAATACATCTCCATTGACTGCTGTGACGAGTCCATTTTTATCGGTATGGACTTTAAACTTTGCTCCATCAACTGGAATCCCCTGAACCGATTGAACAAAATTATAGTGCTTGCTGCCAAGTTCGTCCGTCTGAACATCTAGTAAAGTTAAATCTTTAGCTGTATCTAATTGATATAGCTCTTTATTTTCTTTTAAAAATTGCTTAATGGCATCTTTATCTTTATAAGCTTTGGTAGATAACTTACCATGAACGAAGGATGGTACTGATTGCCCTTGTTTCCAATGAACCTTTGCATCCTGACCAAACTGCGCTGCATCTTTCTGAACCGTAACATTATACGGAACAGTTTTTGCCGCAGCCGTAATCGGCAGTACAGATCCCATTGTTAATCCCAATGCTAATACAAGTGATGTTCTCTTTTTCATCGCCAACCGCCTCCTAATTTCTCTTTGTGTAGAATTTTCAAAATAATCATAACATGATGAATCTATTAGGATAATTGGGAAAAAGTGTGGGACATGGTGTCAGGCACCAGCGAAGACACTTGCGAAGGCACTTGCAAAAATAACCTATTCTATTAAAAATCCCAACGCCGGGTTCTCAGAAGCGTTGGGAAAATTTAATGATTTATTATTTTGGGGGACTAAATTTTATTTTATTTTTTGTAACTTTTTATATAGTTCCTAAAGATTACTCGATTTCAATTTTCACAGGGTCTAGTTCAAGCGGCATATTCATTGCCAGTGAGTTCACACTCACTCTAACCACGAATTGATCTGGATGGAACTCCCCCAAATTACTGATATCAAACGTACTTCTGAAACGTAATTTTTTCTTATCAAGGGTTATTATCGTATGTTTGATTGGCTTTTCATATATTTCTTTTCTGGATTCCTTCACTAGTGTCACATCATTGCGAGCAAAATCATGAAAGAACATGAACCCTCTATCTCTTTTATCGCCATTATTCACTTGAAAATCCACCGTAAAGCGCTTGTCTTTGACAGTCATTTTTTCGACCATTACCGAGAGATTTTGTCTGTGGGATTTGATTAGAGTTGGTGTTTTCTCATCTAATAAAACAAATTGATTGGGCTCTGAAATAGCCACTTGTGGATGAATTTCTACAAAACCAGTTTTACCTTTCAACGGCTGTAATATATTCGTCCTTCCTTTTACCATCATCTGATCCCCAGTCTGTCTCCTTTCAAGAGAACTGCTGGATATCGGATGGATGGGATTACCCTTGTCATCCTTTAACTCCATCCTTATTTGATCATGCTTTCCTTTTCTTGGATAAATGGCAGTGTAGTTAATCGCGGTGGACGCTTTTCCATTAATGATAGAATCAATCCGAACCTCAAAATCATCCTTCATACTAACCTTATTTATTGTTACTTTTTCAAACGGTAATTGCTTGATTGGAACATTAAATCGCCAAGACCCCTTTTTTTCACCAATACTTAAAAATTCAATAGGAAATGTGGTATCTGCGGGTAATGATGTTTTTGGGTAACTAAGCTGGATGTGCCCATTAAATCCTTTTTCAACAGGCTCTATTAGGACAATTTCTTTCGTTTCTGCGATACTTTTGTCCCCATCAAATATCTCATAAAAGCCAGCTAGACGCCCTTCTTCATCTGCTTCCACGCTTCCCTTCACATCAAAGGTAACCCCAATTACAGCCCCATCATAATAAGCACTTGTAATCGCTACATCAATCCCTCCATAACTAGCCTTTTCATTTAATTGCGTGATTAATTTTTGAGAAGCTAAATTTTCACCAACCAGGTCTCTAAAAAGATGACCAACCAATGGCATACCCGCCAATACGTTTGACATGGTAGGAAACATAAAACCGGATGAAATAAAGATGGCTGCTGCAGCTGCGGCTGAAAAAACAATGACCCGTTTCTTTCGAGGTTTATTTGCCAAATTGGCGCGTTTTACCCCCTTCTTAATTGCCCGAATAACATCCTCTTTTGGTACTTCTATCTTTTCATATTCCTCAGAAAAAAGATTCTTCTCCATGATATTGATTCCCTCCTAACAGCTTTTTCAACTCGCTTTTCCCCCGATATAAGTAGGTTTTGACAGTATTTTCAGGTATGTTCATCAATTTAGCCACTTCACTTATCGAAAAATCTTGGTAGTAAAAAAGAATAACGGCATTTCGATAATGATCATTTAAACGATCAATTGCATCTACTAAATCTAGTGCCACCTCCCGTTTGTCCTCTTTAGCTGGCGTCCGTTCAATCATTTTATCTACTGAAATTTCTTTCTTTTTCTTTTTTATTGCATCATAAGCACAGTGGATCATGATTTTGGTTAACCATGTTAAAAAATACTTTTCATCCCTTAACTGCCCAATAGCTCGTAGTCCCTTATAGGCTGTTTCTTGAATTACATCCAACGCATCTTCGCGATTCCTAACATAAAGGTAGGCTGTACGGTATAATTGATCACTATGTAAAATTAAAAGCTCTTCGAATGCCTTCTTATTGCCCTTTATCGCCTTTTTCACTAGTTTTATTTCCTTCATCTCTTAACCTCCTTCCTTTCACTCATTAGAGAGGAGTACCCAACCAAAAGTTTCAAATTTTTATGATTAATAACTTTATAGTATCAAAGGTGGTCTTTACTTAGTGACGTGTACAAGAAAAAACCGCCATTGAAACAATGACGGTTACGATTAATATAGAATGTTGAACTAAATTACCCTAACTTTTTATTAAAACATCACGATCATCTGCTTGAGGAGGTTCCTCCAACCATCCGTTTTTGATCATAATTTTCGCCCCTGCTTCTGCATAGAGTGTTATTTCTGGAATTAAAGCTGCATACTTAAGTCCAATATCCCTTCTTGGACTTGCTGCCACGGCCATTCCATAATTACCGATTCCTGCAGCAATCATTGTTGAAATATTAAACATGATGAGTTTATCCGAAAAAACGGTTGAGGTGGAATCGGAAACAGCTGAATCCCAGCTCATTGGAGCAGGAAGATCTTCCTTTTTTAATATATCACTAAATAAATCTGCGTGTTGCTGTGCCATTTGAATTCCTCTTTGCAGAAATTGCTTCACCTCTTTATCCTGTGCCGTCTGAGCGTACCCTGTTATTAATGCCTTCCCAATCATATTAGTTTGAATATTTAAGAATAAATGCGTGATTTCTATAGAAGTAATCGGTCTCCTATGACCGAAAAAGCCAGCTAAAAAATGATCTCTTCTTACAAAATCCACATTATCTGGTGTGGAGATATAAGGCGGTTTAATGTATGTTCCTTGTTTCAACATAAGATCCCTGGTCAAATCCTGAAGATTAACCGCTGCATTTAATATACGTTTAAAAAAGATAACCAAATCTGGACGTGTTACCAATCCTAGAGCAGCACTGCCTGCAGTCATGGCAAGTATAGACATATTACGATAAAACATTAAAACAAAAGTGTCTGAAAATAGTCTGGGAGCTTTCGGGACTACATCTTGTTCTGTAAAGCCCAACGGAACAGGGAAACCCTCCTTTATAAACAGTTCCTCCATTATCGAAATATTTCCTTTGGCCACTTCCAAAGTAAATTCAATAATCGGACGTACTTCCTCATCTTCCACTTTCTCTAAGTAATGGCTGCTCACACAAACAGCTAGAGTGTCGCTCAAATATTGAGTCCATAACGTAGACATCTCGGCGGCTGTTAAGCGAAGTTTTGTCTTATCTTCCATTTTGTACCTCTTTTTTCCATAGTATGAATAATCCATTTGGTATTAGAATCCACCAAATGAGAACATTTATGAAATATACACAAAACTATTTTCAATAATTTTATTTAAAATTTGTTAAAGAATAAGGAGGAAGAAATATTACCAAAAATAAACAACAAAATATATATTTTATTGCTTTAAAAAATAGTAGAATAATGATATACAACATTATGAGGAGTAGATTCCACTTGGTTTTCATTCGTGTTTTATCGTCCATCCTGAAGAAAAAATTTCTACTTTATCTACTTCTCACTTTGATCCCCGCTTTGGCCGTTAGTTCTGTGTTAGCACAACACCAAGTGAAAATTTTGGAAGCACAAAATAAAAATAAAGCCTCACGATATGCCACCTTCCACACAATGAACATAGAAAATTTATTTAACGAAACGGTTGGCAGATTAGAAATGCTCGCCACTTCGCTCAAGTTTCAGAACACCAGCCTAACTAATTTAGAAGAATTACTTCGGGAAACAACAGGGAAAGATCCTCGTCTATCTGGTTTCTTTTGGACAAACAGCCAAGGTGACTTATTAATCAGTACGAATACAAATTCTACAAATGTAAATATAAACGATCAACCTTATTTTCAGCGTGCCATACAAACGGAGAAAACAAGTTTTTCGGACGTACATATTGGCCGAGTTACAGGCAGGCAAATCATCACAATTGCTACTCCGATTGTCGATCATGGAAAAGTTCAGAGTGTGCTTGTTGCCAGTTTACGTACAGATAAAATTGAAGCAGCCATTAAAAACCTGGTTAATGATGAAATGGTCATTATCACCGATGATTCAAACAAAGTTTTATTTAAAGCAGGTTTCCTTCCTGAAAAGAATTCGGTCAAATCCAGTATGAAATTAGCCAATGTACCTTGGAAAATTTCAGTCTATGTTCAATCGGAAAATGGATTAGCTTTTTGGAAAACGTTTGTTAAATATTTGATGATTTTTCTAACCATTTCCAATATCATCTTTTTATGGGCCCAATATTTTCTTTTAAAAAAGAAAGTACAAAGGGAAAATGCGCAAACGGAACATCATAAACTAGAATTAGTTGGAAAGCTTGCGGCAAGTACAGCTCATGAAATACGAAATCCGTTAACCGGTATAAAAGGCTTAATAAAACTTTTAAGCGAGGAATATCACGATCAAAAGGCTCAATCCTATTTCGAAGTGATTCAAACAGAAATCGATCGAATCAATGTCATTGTCAGTGAATTGCTCGTACTAGGGAAACCCACCGCACACACGCTTAAAACGGATAATGTCAATACGATTCTGACTGAAATCGAGCCGATCATTCATTCCGAAGCTAATTTTATGAATGTGGAGTTAACCATTAATTACTCTAAGGAAAATCTACCCGTATCTTGTGTCAAAGATCAGTTAAAGCAGGTCATTCTTAATTTAACAAAAAACTCTTTGCAAGCCATGCCTTTTGGAGGCAAACTTTCTATCGCTCTTGAGAAACAGGCAGAACAATGTTTAATTACCGTCACGGATAACGGAGTGGGAATGAAGCAAGATCAAATCAACCAAGCATTTAACCCATTCTTCACACTCAAGAAAGATGGATCTGGATTAGGATTAACCGTTTGCAGACGGATTATCGACTCCTATGGCGGGAAGATTATAATTAACAGTATTCCAAATGAAGGAACACAAGTAGTCATTACACTCCCATTAATATTCAACAAATAAGTGTAAAAAAGCTGCCCTCAAAAACAGGGCAGCTTTAAAAATTATGCTTCCTCACTCTTTTTCAAAAGATTAACGGAATTCTTGAAGAGTGGAAAGAGGATAATTACTCCTACGATAAAAAGCAGGGCCGATAATTCGTACATTGTTACCAAAGAAGTGGTTTTCTTCAGCCAACCGCTCGCTGTCATTGTAATAACCATGGTCCCCATAAACATCGGATTTAATATGCCATTGACTCGCCCGATAAAAGCTTCTTCTGTGTTTTTCAATATCATCGTGTTAATTCCAATGTGAATACAAGGCATAAACAAACCACTAATAAATTGGGCCGTCAATGTCAGCCACAATTGTTCTGATAGCCCCATCACAAAAAATCCTAGTGCCGAGGCGCTCATTCCAATCGCAAGCAAGATTTGTGGAGGAGTCTTTTTGGCTAACCCCATCGTGAGGCCCCCACCTAAAATCATCCCCGCTCCAAATGCTGCCATCAACCATTGCAGATCTTCTTTTGGCAAACCAAGTCTTTCCGTAATAAGGAAAACAGAAAGTGGCTGCGTCAATCCCAGCCCTAAACCAGCTGCCGCAAAACAGCCGCCAAGCAAGGTTAGCGCCCGACTGTTCCAAACATAACGGAATCCTGCCTTCATTTCGTCCATAAGTGTCGTTTTCTCTGGGCCTTCCTCAATTTCCCGGTCAGGTGGAAGCATAAATAGAATCGCTGCTGAAAGCATAAAAGCAATCCCCATAATCGCAATCGCTGCATTTATACCGTAATGCTGATACACAAAAGTTCCGATAATTGGACCTAAAATCATAAAGAGAGCAAAAACCGTTTGGTACATCGACATACCCATTTGAATTAGTTCTTCCTTTACATGAAGCTTGAAAAGTTTCATTCCAGAAGGCTGTGAAAACTGCGAAAGGATCGATGACACGAGTGTTGCGAAGAAAATAACCTTCCAGCCCCCAAATACCAGTGTTAACAAAACAATAAAAATAGACACCGCACTGAGGAAATCACACCAAATCATCGTCCGTCTCGGCTTCCATCTATCTGCGAACGTACCTCCAATAAAGGAAAATAGAAAGATTGGCGCGAATTCTGCAACAGAGATCAGTGAAACCGCAACGGGGTCTTCATTTGTCTGTTCAATTACAAATAATAAAATGGAGTAGTTACGTACCCATATACCAATTTGCAAGAATAATGTCGAGAGCAAAATGGTGCGTATGACTCGATTTCTAAATAAGTCCCCCATAGTAATGTTTGTTTTTGTTTCTTCCATAAAAAAACCTCCTCATCCATTCATCTGGACAGGAGGTACTTATGCAGCAAAAGGGCACAGTACACCAAGTACCTTTTACTCCCCTTTGTCTATAAAAGCCCGCACTAACCCTATCCAGAAATATGTTCGTTTGATTATCCGAATTTTTTTCTTTTAATAGGTTTAGTGAATCATTGGCTTGATGGTCACCCTTTCATTTATCGTAGTTTCCATACTACTCGATTCAATTCGAAGAATCAATAGCGAAGTTTGTCATATGGTGTAACCAATAATAACACCTTAACCTAAAACTTAAATATCTTACCTAAAGCTTTCAAAGACTCGGGACTGCCTATCTTAATAAAATGATTCTTAAGTGCACCTTTCGCTTCACCCATTTCCATATCCTTTAGGTCCACCTGATTATTTTCTGACCAATAGTCAAGCGTTTCAAAAGAGGTACTGCTCCAACCATTCCTCTCACCGGATACGTTTGTTTTTTCCTTGGTCCCTGCGACGACAATATCCATTGAGCCTTGTAACTCCAACAGTGCGTGATCAAACGGCTTTTTCTTTTCTTTGTTCTTCATTCCTGCTTTAGCCCTTAACACTCTCGTATCGATGCCTTCTTCCTCGCTTATCAGAGTATATATTTCGAAGGCTTCTCTTGATACAAGACCATCATGATAACGTTCCGCAACTGACTCCTTGGACCCTAAAACCACATTAACCAAAGGGAGGAGTTGACGTGAGATTAACACTGATTTTTTCTTAATAAACTTTCCATAAGCTGCCACACCATCAACAGGGAACTGTGCCCTCCATAACCATGGGTCCAAATCGGAGCCCGAATACCAATGTTCTTTGGATGTAATGCTATCAAGCGAAGGATAGTTAGGAATAAGTGGCGAAAGTGGTAATAAACCCACTTCCTTAATGACCTCAAGTGCATCCTCATATGTACCAATTTGATAATCTACCAATCCAACCAATCTCCCTTTTTCCCCGAATATGTCTCTCTATACTTCCCTATTAGTTTAGGTAAACCCTCTAGTATCTAAACGTGTTTATATTAAAAACTTTTTATTAAATATAAGAGACTAGTAACAATGACAATCTAAAAAAACATTTTTTTATATCAATCGTATGATACAGTGCCCCCTCATTTTTCGAAATAAAATATAACGAGCTTCATGAAAATTATGGTAAATTCTTATTATAGAAAATTCAGAATGTAGGTGGACAATCGTGTTAGAAAAATTCCCTGTTTATATGACTTCTTTCAAGCAAGAACGAATGATTCGTGTATACCTGCCTAAAAGTTACAGAGAGAAAAATAAAAGATTCCCGGTTTTGTATATGCATGACGGGCAAAATGTATTTGAAAATGATGGGGCCATTAAAGGAGTATCTTTAGGAATGAAAGATTACTTGGATAAGAGTGGGCTGGAGATTATTGTCGTTGCGATTGATCAAAATCCTGAGGGGGAAGAAAGAGTCAACGAATACTGCCCATGGATGAATGGGGTTGTAAGTAAACAAATCTTAGGCTACGCCAGTCCATCTGGCGGCCGTGGTGAAGAATATTTAGATTTTATTGTGAACGAGCTGAAACCGTTAATTGATGAGAAGTACCGTACCATTGAAGATCATACTTCAATGGCTGGAATTTCACTAGGTGGATTAATATCCACTTATGCGGCCTGCCGTTATCCGCATATTTTTAAACGAATCGCAGCTTTATCACCTGGATTTTATCGAAATCAAGAGGAAATCGAAAACCTATTAAGGTCCTCCGACCTATCTAAAATCGAGAAGTTCTACATGGACTTTGGCACCAAAGAAGTGGGTGTGGATGAAGAAATGAATCAAGTTTTTCTTGACCTTACTAATCGTGTATACGAGATATTGAATGAAAAAATATACAATCTTCACTTTCAGCTTGTCGAGGATGCGGAACATGCTTATACTTTCTTTAGAAAAAGAATTCCTGACGTGCTGTCTTACTTATTCTCAGATTAATACGAAGAAGTACGAAAAGAAGGGTGTCAGGCACCATGTGAAAAATTCACATGGTGCCTGACACCCTATACCCT
>Ga0209795_10002548_pt1 | contig 10055 bp, 12 predicted proteins | sample AgamicOrMarz_FD_187166 | JGI IMG/M metagenome (GOLD analysis project Ga0209795, IMG submission 187166) | Agave microbial communities from Guanajuato, Mexico - Or.Ma.rz (SPAdes) (version 2) | ecosystem: Host-associated > Plants > Phyllosphere > Phylloplane/Leaf | place: Guanajuato, Mexico...
CATCAATAATGTGCTGAAGCATCCGTCTCGCAACGCCCTTTCTCAAATGTTGCGACGACGTCCGCATCGATTTGACCTCACCATGCTGGTTATCCAATTCTTTCAGTGCGCCGCATCCAAGTAACTCCTTACCTTCCCATGCACTCCAGAAGGTAATCTCTGGACTTCGCAGCTTTTCAAGACCTAGGGCGTGAATACTCTCAGGCGGTGAATTCAATGTCATACTATGTAGATGCTCTCTAATCAATTTTGCGACTTCAGGCCCCGTTAAATCATCTATTTTTATTAACATAAAACACCACCCTATCTTGGGTCCGGTCTCACACTTTTATACGTATTAGTCTTCATACCCATTCGGATTATTTTTCTGCCATCTCCAAGAATCCTCACACATTTCCGTAATTCCCTTTGAAGCCGTCCAGCCAAGCTCATTTTTTGCTTTGGATGCGTCAGCGTAACAAACAGCAACATCTCCTGGTCTGCGGTCAACTATCTTATAAGGTATATCGACGCCAGAAGCCTTTTCAAAAGCAGCGACAATCTCAAGCACACTATAGCCTGTACCCGTTCCAAGATTATAAGCCTCCACACCTGTTGCAGGAAGAATTTTTTCAAGCGCCTTTAAATGGCCAATAGCTAAATCGACGACATGAATATAATCGCGGACACCTGTCCCATCGACGGTTGGGTAATCACTGCCAAACACTTGTAATTGCTTTAACTTGCCGACTGCTACCTGAGTAATGAACGGCATTAAGTTGTTAGGAATTCCGTTCGGGTCTTCCCCGATTCTGCCGCTAACGTGGGCCCCAATTGGGTTGAAATAGCGTAATAACGCAATACTCCATTCAGGGTCAGATACATACAAATCTCGTAAAATCTCTTCAATCATCAGCTTAGTTCGGCCATATGGGTTGGTTGCCCCTAGCGGAAAGTCCTCCGAAATCGGCACCCGCTCAGGCATTCCGTATACAGTTGCTGAGGAACTAAAGACCAGATTTTTGACACCATACTGCTTCATCACTTCACAAAGAATCAGTGTACCAGTGATATTATTATGGTAATAGTGAAGTGGGATTGATACCGATTCACCCACTGCCTTTAAACCGGCAAAGTGAATGACCGCTTCAATTTGATTTTCGGCAAAGACCTTCTCAAGGCCAATCCGGTCAAGTAAATCCACCTCATAAAAAGCAAAATCCTTACCAGAAAGCTCTTTTACTCTTTCTAAGGATTCCGGTTTACTGTTTGAATAGTTGTCAACGATGATAATTTCATGTCCGGCATTTAACAGTTCTATACATGTATGGCTGCCGATATATCCAGCTCCGCCCGTTACTAACACTGCCATATGATCTCTCCTTTGTTTCGGCTTTCTAAAAACCTTCTAATTCTATATCTTCTTGCAAACTACATCTATATTACCAAAAATTTTGTCAAATAAATACAAATACTAAAAAAATAGGGGCAACTATGCCCCATTAACTTAAATATTAAGACCCTTCCTGAATAAATAACTGACAAAATCAATTTTTCCCGCTCCGGCAATTCATCAATCAATGCAGCTAATATCGTTTTAATGAATGATCTTCTTTATATCGCTTGAAAGCTGATGAATATTGATGTTCTTATCACGAACATTCAGCAAAATCGCCATAATAGTTTGATCCTTAAAAAATACATGCAGCGTTTCCCATCCGCCAACTACGCCCCTGCTAAAAACCTGATTGTCGTAAATGTAGACACCCTCTCCATACTTTGATCGAGATCCAGGTGTCAGCATTTCCTGTAAACTCCGTTTAGAAAGCAGCTTTCCGCTTAGTAATGCCTCATCAAACAAGCAGAGATCAAGAGCCGTGGAATAGATATCCCCACAGCCGAATAGCTTGGACAAATTCAGTATGTTGACTGGCAGCGCATAATCCCCCGTCTTTATATAACCTTTCGAATTATAGGGCACCGGCCTGTTTTGCGTCATAAATCCGGAATGCTTCATCGAAGCTTTGTCTAAGATATTTTTTTGTATATAGTTATGTAATGATTCTCCTGATGCTTTTTCAACAACTAGTCCTAACACGAAATAATTGATATCATTGTAATCCCACTTCTTACCGGCAGGAAATTTAACGCTAATTCCTTTCAGCATATCTTTTGATTTTCCATGGAAGAATAGATTCTCTTCTATTCCCGACGTATGGTTTAATAATTGGATTAATTTAATACGGCTGCCATTTGGGAAGTTAGGAATAAACGTTGATATGGAATCCTCCGTGCTCAGCTTTCCTTTTTCCTGAAGCTGCAAAATACAGGCTGCCACAATCGCCTTAGTGATGGATCCAATCGGAAAAGTCGTAGAAGGCAGGTTGACTCTCCCAGTAGCTCGATTCGCTAAACCAATACCCTCGTTAAAAATCACCTTATTTTTCTTCACTACAGCAATGCTCCCATTGACATGTTTGGAAAGCAGATAAGCTTGAATCTTTTCCTGAACTTTTTGGGTCTGGGCACCAGTATTCCTTACACCAATTTTTGAGCTCACGGAACAGCTTTGAGCGATTAAGAAAAGGGTTATGACAAGATATTTGAATTTCATGTAATCACATCTTCCCTTAAGTGTCCATGTGATTATTATGCATGAAAAGATGAATAAATAACAAAAATATCTGGAGAATCCTTATCCTTAAAGAAAACGCTGGAATTCCAAATATCTATTGTTTTACCTAAATATAAATAGTGCCTTTAAAAAATAAAAATCGTTACGGAAGCTGGACTAAACCAGCCTATGATTCGGTGACTTTTGGAAAGACGTTGAGACAGAAAAAAAACACGAGTATAATAGGAAGAAGTTTGACATTAGTTACGCATCATAGGAGGAATAAATGAAACAGGAAGGTTCAAGATCGATTGCCCTGCCGCTGACGATTTCGATTATTGCAATTTCATTTTCGGCTATTTTTGTGAAGTGGTCAGACGCGCCGGCCTCCATTCTCAGTATGTATCGGATGTGGTTTGCCAGTATCTTAATGCTGCCAATCGTATGGGAAAAGCGTCATGAATTAAAAAAAATCGTAAAAAAAGATTGGTATTTTCTATTTTTTTCCGGCCTCTTTTTGGCGTTTCACTTTGTTCTTTGGTTTGGTTCGTTAAAATTAACAACGGTCGCAAGTTCCACTATTATTCTGGCATTGCAGCCGATTGTTTCTTTAGTTGGTGGATTCTTTTTATATAAGGAACGCACCACCCTGTCAGCCTTGCTGACAATGGGCATTGCCATCATTGGCGCGATGATGATTGGCTGGGGTGACTTTGGTCTGAGTAAAGGCGCAATCATGGGGGATATCCTCTCCTTTTTTAGCGTGATCTCTGTTGTCGGTTACCTATTAATTGGTCAGACGACAGTAAAAAAGGTTTCTCATTGGCTATATAGCTTTTGCGTCTTTTTCTCCGCGGCGATTGTGCTTACCATTTATAATCTTTCAGCTGGAGTTGAGGTTATCGGCTACCCGGCAAAGGAATGGGGCATTTTTCTATTGCTCGCAACGGTTCCAACCGTTAGCCATGTCATTAATAACTGGCTATTAAACTATGTAAATGCAACTACGATTTCGATGAGTATTTTAGGAGAACCCGTTGGGGCGACAATATTAGCATTTTTCTTGTTGCACGAACATCTAGCAGGCTGGCAAATCGTCGGCGGTCTACTTGTATTGGCTGGAGTCTTTTTCTTTTTGACCCAGAAGCAGCAAATGACTGTCCCGGAAGTGGTAAAGGAAGGAACATATTAGAAAACTCGCCGATTGGCGAGCCCCTAAGGGCGTAGACAGAGGCGTAGTTGCACTTATGCCTGATAGGAAAGTTATACTTTCCTATCAGGCAAAAAGGACGCTTAGGTGCGTCCTTTTTAGGCAGCCCCATTTCCTGCCAGTGTTTATTTTGTTTACACGCTTGCGCACACCCATTCTCCAATAGAAATAATTATCATCTTTTAAAATGACGATAAACTCATCGCCGCCCTGACTAAAGATTAAATCATGATCTGAAAGGGCTTCCCTTAAACGTTTCGCAACTTTTTTCAAAAGCAGGTCACCCATGGAATGACCTAACGTATCATTGACAATCTTGAATCGGTCAAGATCGATGAATAATATGGCTATACTTTTAAAGCTAGAATCAGGTCTATTCACATTGTCAAATTATTTCCATGGCATTTTAACTTGCTAAACATAGAAATAGAGGCTGTCATGAATTCATGACAGCCTCTTACTCATTAGCTATGCATCCTGAACAATCGGCTGGTCAATGAAATCCGAATCAGCGGCATTTGTTGCACTACATCCGTTTATCGTAATAATTTTCACACCTGTATTCGAAGATCCTGAGCCGAACGCTGTTTTCGAAGCACTTTTCGGAGAAACAAACAGTGCCCCGCCAAATTGCACGATCCCTCCGCTTACGGTATCAATCTTGACTGGAGGATTAAATGACATGGTTGAACATCCTTTACAGTTGGATTTCTTATCTTAATTTATGTCTAACTGGATTCTTGTGTGCTCATTGTTGTTTTATATTCTGTTGACTAAGCGGAAATCAACAATCGGATTTTCACAGCAAAAAAAGAATACAACTTGCCAATTCATTTCCCTATAATCTTCCATTGTAAACTATGATTCTAATAAAGTATGATTTTGTAAGTAAATATATGATTTATGAGCGGAGGAGAATAATTGAATAGAATAGTAGTAAGTTTTCTTTCCTTTTTCTTACTATTTAATCTTTTTATTTCAGGTGCTTCGGCAGACACGATTGAACCCAAATTGCAGGTTAAATTGGTCAATTATATAGGAAACCAAACCCAATTAACCATTAAGCCTACAGGGGATTATCTTGTCCAAGGTTCAAATCTACGTTTAACAAATGGAACTTCTTATGTGGTCAAATATGATAATAATAGAATCATATTATTAGAAGGTTCAACCACTCTTATTCAAAGTGATTCCGTAAACCTAATTCCTTCATTAGAAACAAACTATTTAACCATTAACAATCGTCCCTATTTAGGTTCATTTCGGTTTATCCTTGAGAATTCAAAATATGTTCGGCCCATTAATGAGGTTTTTATAGAAGATTATTTAAAGGGTGTTGTACCTTTTGAAATGATGGCAGGCTGGAATAAAGAAGCATTAAAATCTCAGGCAGTCGCTGCTAGAACCTATGCGCTATCTTATTTAAATAGAGTGATGGATGACACGATCAATTATCAAGTTTACGGAGGCTACGCCTGGCACCCTAACAGCACAGCAGCTGTAGATGAAACGAAAGGTGAAGTTTTAAAATCAAATGGACGCTTGATTAGTGCTGTTTTCTCTGCAAGTAATGGAGGGAAAACTGAGTCAAATGCAAATGTATGGGGAACGTCACCTGTTTCTTATTTGACAATCAAAACAGACGAATTTGATGCCAAAACAGCATGGAAGTTTTCTTTAAAAACACAGCAAATCGATCCAGCGATTCTATCATGGACTCAAATGAAAGAATTTGATACCACAATTACTACCTCAATTAAATCCTGGATGCTTACACACGGTTACGCAGGGAAAGAAATTAAGATAACCGCCATCCCTATTTTGTCTTTAACTACACCTACCTCTGGTGGTCGTGTGTCAAAAGGAGATATTACAATTGAGTTTTTAACAAAAGATAAAGTAGACGAAAAAGGCTTATTCTTACCGCAAAAAATCGAGTACAAAAACGTGTCCGCTGCGCAAATACGCGCGATGGTTGGCATTCGCGCCATGTTGAGTTATTTAGTTACAAATATTACTCAAACATCCGACAACATCACGGTTTCCGGACTTGGTGACGGCCATGGGGTTGGTTTAAGCCAATGGGGTGCGAAAAATCGCGCAGATGCAGGTCAAAAATATAACGAAATCCTTGCGTTCTATTATGATGGCACAACTATAACAAAAGAATACATGGAACGACCTCAATCGGTCGTACAACCTTCACCGGAACCGATCGATCAAGCAGAAGTTCCAACGACTGCACCTATCGTAATTGAAACTCCGCCAGCAGACACGACAGCTCCACAAATAAGTGCTGTGAGTGTCAATGTCGATAATGCAAAAAGCAAGGCTGTAATTTCTTTTAAAACGAATGAAAAGGCGAAAATTTCCGTTTATATCAAAGATAGCACCGGAAAAATTCTAACCTATTTATCTCAAGATGTTTTAACTGAACCTGGAACAATTAACAAAGAGTACAATACCTCTACTTTAGCAAATGGTCAATATTATGCAGGCATCATTGCGATTGATGGCTCGAATAATCGCACATCAACGTTGCCATCATTTGAAGTAAAGAAAATCGTCCCAATAAAAGATACAACAGCTCCAAAAATCAGCAGCGTAAAAACAAGTGTTAATAACACAACTAACAAAGCTTCACTCACTTTTAACACCAATGAGACCTCGAAATTAACGGTATATATTAAAGACAGCAAAGGAAAAATCCTTACGTATTTGAAAAAGGATGCCTTAACGAAGGCTGGTGCGGTTAAGCTGGATTACAGCACCAATTCCTATGCAAACGGAAAATATACAGTAGCGATCCTTACGGTGGATACAAGCAATAACAAATCTTCTGCCACAGCTGCTTTTGAAGTCAAAAAGGTGAAAACAGGGAAAGTATTGGTTTCATTATTGCACGTACGTACCTCTGCTTCGTCTAAAGCAAAAATAATTGGGACAATAAAGAAAAACCAAACCGTTACCATTCTTTCCACAAGCCGTGGCTGGTATCGAATCAGCTATGGTAAACTAACCGGTTATGTCCCTCAAACAGCTGTTAAATAGCAAAAAAGGTTGTATCCCTTTTCAATAGGGTATACAACCTTTTTTTATTTAATAATTTTCCGATTACTCCTGTTGATCTTCTTTTTAAAAAAGTAACTAATTAAATACTTAAATAACTTCCTTGTTGGCGGAAAAAGCATCAGAAAGCCAACGATATCGGTAATAAATCCTGGAGTTAATAAAAAAGTCGCTCCTATTAAAATGCAGACGCCATCTAAAAGTGCATCCCCAGGAAGCTGGCCGCGGCTCAACTGTTCTTGAACCTTCCGAATCGTTTGTAGTCCTTCCCTTTTCGCTAAATAAGCGCCAATAACTCCTGTCAAAATAATAAGCAATATCGTAGGCCATACACCGATGGTTTTACCGGATAATAGCAAAAATCCTATATCAGCTGCTGGTATGATGATGATTAACAAAAATAAATACCGCATGAAATGCTCCTTCCTCTTATCCTCTTTCAAGCTAGAATCCCATTACACCTTCTTGTACATAATAGTACCAAATTAACTGGAGGGACAAAACTATGGGGACTTGTGAACTTTGCGGACGGCAACAAGTGGAAACGACAGTTCATCACCTGCTTCCGAAAGAAATGGGCGGAACATTCGGGGCCACCGCCAACCTTTGAATTCCCTGTCACAAGCAAATCCACGCTCTCTACACCAATGAGGAAATCGCCGCCCTGCTGACAACATTACCTGAACTGAGAGCGGATGAAAAGCTTGCCAGCTTTATTAAGTGGATTCGTAAACAACCACCGACCAAATTCATGAAAATTAAAAAGTCGAGAGAACGAAGACAAAAATAATTGCTAAAACCCAATCAATCGTGTACGATTAAATTGTACACGATTTAAATTTACTTTGGGAGGGAAAAACATGACAACCGTTTATGATTTTAATGTAAAAATGCCTAACGGTGAAATGAAGTCATTGAAAGAATATGAGGGGAAACCGTTAATTATTGTCAATACAGCCAGCAAATGTGGCTTTACACCACAATTTAAAGGCCTTCAAGCACTAAATGAAAAGTACAAAGACCAAGGCCTTGAGATTTTAGGGTTCCCCTGCGATCAATTCAACAACCAAGAATTTGCTGATATCGACGAAACCACTCAATTTTGCCAGGTGAACTACGGTGTAACCTTTCCGATGTTTGCTAAGGTTGATGTAAACGGAGAAAAAGCAGATCCGTTATTTACTTTTTTGAAGGATCAGAAGAAAGGCCTTCTCTCAAGAAATATTAAATGGAATTTCACGAAGTTTCTAGTCGATGCCAATGGCCAGGTCGTCGAACGTTACGCCCCAACTGTCGATCCAAGCAGGATGGAGCAGGATATCAAAAAATTATTTTCTTAAAGGTGATTATTTGAAAGACTTCTTCACGTTAAAAAATCAACTGTGTTTTGCCATCTATGAAACAGCTAGTGAATTTACAAAACTGTATTCGACCGTACTTCAACCATTCGGATTAACCTATCCGCAGTACTTAGTCCTCTTGGCTTTATGGGAAAAAGATGGGGTAACGGTAAAAGACTTAGGCGAAAGATTAAATCTCGGGACCGGCACCTTAACGCCGATGATTGCAAGAATGGAGGGGAACGGCTGGCTCCATAAGGAACGTTCATCTGAGGATGAAAGAAGGGTTTTTATTTTTTTAGAAAAGAAGGCCTATGAACAAAAGCAAGCAATCACCCAAAAGGTCGGCGAAAAAATTGAAGCATGTAACATTGAGATAAGCGAGTATGAGCAGCTGATGGAACATTTAAATAAGTTACACCACAAGCTGCGACTGCAAAAATATTAAAGAAATACGATCTAGGCTGGTGCCCGCCCATTCACTGGACGTCTATCATGCATTCATTATAGGTAGTAAGTAGCTATTCTTGCCACTTAAACATAAAAAGGAGATGTATGCGCATGTTTGGAGGACACGGCGGGTACCATGGAGGCTACTATGGCGGCTATCCTGGAGGATATCATCACCATCATCATGGATACTATCACGGGGGTTATCCAGATTATGGATATGGATATGGCGGCTTCGGTTCACCGTTTTTAGGCGGCTTCCTCGGTGGGTTAACAGCCGGTGCCTTAACGGGAGGATACCCTGCACCTTATCCGTATTATGGCGGTTACCCATATTATTAAAAAATGAAGAAGATCGGTGAGGCGTAATTCAATATGGCAAGCTGATCTTTACTTTATTGGTAAATGTGAAAAAACAGGCAGAGGGTAAAGCCCTCTGCCATTTTAGTAAATTCTTTTACTAGAAAATTACGATTCACCTTCTCTGCAATCTCTTGATGTTGGGAAAAAAACTTCATGTATGTAAATACTTATGCTGTTAGTTCTTCTATTAAACCCATTTGGAGGTTAATTAATCTATCAAGTCTTTCACTAAGTCTTACCGTTTCCGCTGAGGTAAAACCCTTGGAAAGCCCTACTGTTATCATTTTTAATCGTAGATTTTCAATTTGTAAAAATAGATCCTCATTCGTCATAATCGATAACCCCTTATATTAAAAACTCCCTGTGAAATAAGTTTACTAGTTGTAAGCGTATTCAAGGAACTTGTTTTCATCATCAAATATCGACACTTTTTATGTTGATTATGTTGATAATTGGCAAGAAAAGTCCACAGCCCCTGATTATGCTATAAATCTTAACGAAGTACCTCAGAATTTGGCGGAACTTGGGAAAATTTTTATTCTATGAATTTGATTGCTAGAGTTGGTAAGGTTGATATTATTCCTTGGTGCTTGCTGTCACATGAATATTATGGTCAGAGCAGAATACATACATAAGAAGAAGGGTGCTTTTTGAATGTGATCACAAACTGTAAACGGAGGTCTTAGCTATGAAAAAATGGTTGACTGGTTTGTCTGTTGGTCTCTTATTTCTTCTCAGTGGCTGTTCTTTCTTCAACCTTTCGTATGACACGCTTGACTATGCAAGAGATGCCTCTAATTATCTAGACAAGGTGACCCAATTTGCCGCTGACACCCCCTCACTGGTTAAAAGGGCTGTCAACAATCAACAAGCAGCAGATGAATTAAAAAGGGAGCTCCAGCAAATGAAACAGGAGATAACAAAGTTTAATAATCTGGATGCCCCTGAAACGGTTAGGGAGTTTCATCAACAGCTAATCGAACAAAATAACCGCTTAGTTTCCCAAATTGACCTATACCTAGCACAGCTA
>Ga0209795_10002550_pt1 | contig 10053 bp, 8 predicted proteins | sample AgamicOrMarz_FD_187166 | JGI IMG/M metagenome (GOLD analysis project Ga0209795, IMG submission 187166) | Agave microbial communities from Guanajuato, Mexico - Or.Ma.rz (SPAdes) (version 2) | ecosystem: Host-associated > Plants > Phyllosphere > Phylloplane/Leaf | place: Guanajuato, Mexico...
GACAGGTCCTTGATGGTGTTCAGGATCGGGTTGATTTCCATGACGGGCAGCACTCGTTGGCGAACTTTTGAAAGCCGGCGAGTATAACGTAAACAGGCTGTCGCGGCAGCCCGTCTGGCGGGTGTGGGGGTGATTCACTTGACACTGACCTGACGCGATCTCCTGTGGGAGCGAGCCTGCTCGCGAAGGCGACCTGCCAGCCGCCGGCAATGTCGAGTGCACAACCGCTTTCGCGAGCAGGCTCGCTCCCACAGGTGGATTGCATTTTCAGGAAAGTTACTCAATCCCGACCTGATTGCGCCCATTGTTCTTGGCCAGATACAACCCGCGATCCGCCGCCGAGATCAGCAGACGGCAATCACTCCCCGCTTGGGGCACCATGGTCGCCAGACCAATGCTGATGGTCAGACTGGAACCCTCGGCCGGTGTGTTATGCGGAATTTTCAGCGCCGCCACGGTCTGGCGCAGTTTTTCGGCCAACAGCCGCGCGCCGCCCGGCGAAGTGTTCGGCAGGACCAGCACAAACTCCTCGCCGCCGTAACGCGCCGGCAGATCCGATGGCCGCGAGCTGGCGTCACGGATGGCTGCGGCGACTTTGCGCAGTGCTTCATCGCCTTCAACGTGTCCGAAACTGTCGTTGTACGACTTGAAGTAATCGACGTCGATCATCAGCAACGACAGCTGCGTCTGATCACGCAGCGAACGGCGCCACTCCAGTTCCAGGTACTCGTCGAAGTGGCGGCGGTTGGACAGCCCGGTCAGGCCATCGGAGTTCATCAGCCGTTGCAGCACCAGGTTGGTGTCGAGCAATTGCTGCTGGCTAACCCGCAACGCACGGTACGCGGCGTCGCGTTGCAGCAATGTCATGTAGGAACGCGAGTGGTAGCGGATGCGCGCGACCAGTTCGATGGTGTCCGGCAGTTTCACCAGATAGTCGTTGGCGCCAGCGGAGAACGCCGCGCTCTTGATCAGCGGGTCTTCCTTGGTCGAGAGAACAATGATCGGGATGTCCTTGGTCGCCGGATGATTGCGGTATTCGCGCACAAGGCTCAGGCCATCGAGGCCGGGCATCACCAGGTCCTGCAGGATCACCGTCGGCTTGATCCGCACCGCCTGGGCGATGGCCTGCTGCGGGTCGGAGCAGAAGTGGAAGTCGATGTTTTCCTGATTCGACAGCCCACGGCGCACCGCTTCGCCGATCATCGCCTGATCATCCACCAACAACACCATGGCGGCGTTTTCGTCGGTTTTAATGTCGTCGATCTGTAAATCATTCATGAGCGGTCACCTGAGTACTGCGGGGGCCTGGATTGCCGATCAACCTGTTCATTTGGGGAAAATCTCCAGCAATCGTGGCGCTATCTTTTCCAGCGGGCGGATTTCCACCGCGGCATCGATCGCCGCGGCAGCCTTGGGCATGCCGTACACCGCACTGCTGTGCTGATCCTGGGCGATGGTCAAATAACCCTGCTGGCGCATGAGCTTAAGCCCTTGCGCGCCATCGCGCCCCATCCCGGTCAATAAAACCCCGACGGCGTCACCGTTCCAGTAACTGGCGACGCTCTCGAAAAACACGTCGATCGAGGGGCGATAGATCTCGTTGACCGGTTCGGCGGTGTAGGCCAGCGTGCCGTTTTTCAACAGGCGAATATGGTGATTGGTCCCGGCCAGCAGCACCGCGCCACTTTGCGGCGGCTCGCCTTCACGGGCCAGACGCACATCGAGGCCGCTGGCACTGGCCAGCCATTCGGCCATGCCGGCGGCGAACACCTGATCGACATGCTGCACCAGCACGATCGCGGCGGAAAAATCTCTCGGCAGGCCTTTGAGCAACACTTCCAGCGCCGCCGGCCCACCGGCAGACGAACCGATCGCCACCAGCCGCTGACGTGACGGCGAACTGCGCGGCGAACTCGGCGCCGGGCGCGCGCGTGGCGCCTTGTCGCCGATCAGCCAGCCGATGTTGAGGATCTTGCGCAACAACGGCGCCGCCGCTTCCTGGGCATTGCCGGCGCCGATCGCCGGCGTGTCGACCACGTCCAGCGCGCCGTGGCCCATGGCCTCGAACACGCGATGCACGTTCTGTTGACGATCCACGGTGACGATGACAATCGCGCACGGCGTCTCGGCCATGATCCGCCGCGTGGCTTCGACGCCGTCCATGATCGGCATGATCAGATCCATCAGAATCAGGTCTGGTGTGCACTCGGCGCAGCGTTGCACCGCCTCGGCACCGTTGCTGGCGACCCAGATCACCTGATGCGCCGGCTCGAACGCCAGCGCTCGGCGCAGGGCCTCCACCGCCAGGGGCATGTCGTTGACAATTGCGATCCTCATGCCCGCGCTCCCCCGATGAGCTCGACCACTGCATCGAGCAGGGCGTCGTCATGAAAACTGGCTTTGGCTAGATAATAGTCGGCGCCGGCATCCAGTCCACGGCGGCGGTCTTCTTCGCGATCCTTGTACGACACGACCATCACCGGCAGCGATTGCAGACGGTTGTCGCGGCGCAGCAGCGTGACCAGCTCGATGCCGTCCATGCGCGGCATGTCGATGTCGGTGATCAGCAGATCGAAGTTCTCCGAACGCAGCGCATTCCAGCCGTCCATGCCGTCCACCGCCACCGCGACGTCGTAGCCACGATTGAGCAGCAGTTTGCGTTGCAGCTCGCGCACGGTCAGCGAATCGTCGACCACCAAGACTCGTTTGCGTGCCGCTTCGGCAGCTTGATTGCCGTGGCGGGCAATGCGCTCCAGGCGCCCGGTATTGAGCAGCTTGTCCACCGAACGCAGCATGTCTTCGACATCGACGATCAGCACCACCGAGCCGTCATCGAGCAAGGCCCCGGCGGAGATGTCCTGAACCTTGCCCAGACGCTCGTCCAGCGGCAAAACCACCAGCGTGCGCTCACCCACGAAGCGCTCGACAGCCACCCCATAAATCGCCTCGCGCTCGCGGATCACCACGACTTTCAGGGTAGCTCCATCGTTCTGACTGGCCGGGCGATTGAGCAACTGGCTGGCCGCGACCAGCCCGACATGCTGGCCTTCGTGCCAGAAATGCTGACGCCCCTCGACCTGCACAATGTCTTCCGGCGCCAGATCGCACATGCGTTCGATGTGCGCCAAGGGGAATGCGTAAGCCTCTTCGCCGACTTCCACCACCAGACTGCGCACCACCGAAAGCGTCAGCGGCACTTCCAGATGGAAACGACTGCCCTCGCCCGCCGTCTGCTCCAGCACCACGGCCCCGCGCAATTGGCGAACCATGTGTTGAACAGCGTCGAGACCGACGCCACGCCCGGACACTTCGGTGACTTTGTCGCGCAGGCTGAAGCCCGGCAGAAACAGGAAGGTCAGCAGTTCCTCTTCGCTCAATTGCGCTGCGGTTTCGGCTGGGGATAACTGCCGTTCGACGATGCTGCGGCGGACTTTCTCAAGATCGACGCCACCGCCGTCATCGCTCAATTCCAGCACCAGCAAACCGGCTTGGTGGGAAGCGCGCAGGCGGATCAGGCCCTCTTCCGGCTTGCCCTTGAGCAGGCGTTGTTCCGGGGATTCGATGCCGTGATCGACGGCGTTGCGCAGCAAATGAGTCAGCGGCGCTTCGAGCTTTTCCAGCACGTCGCGATCGACCTGGGTTTTCTCGCCTTCGATCTCCAGGCGCACTTGTTTGCCAAGGCTGCGCCCGAGGTCGCGAACCATGCGCGCCTGCCCGCTCAACACGTCGGCGAACGGGCGCATGCGACAGGCCAGCGCGGTGTCATAGAGCACTTGCGCGCGCTGACTGGCGTGCCAGGCGAATTCGTCGAGCTCGGCGTTTTTCTCGCTGAGCAGTTGCTGCGACTCGGCGAGCAAACGTCGCGCATCTTCCAGCGACTCGAGCGCTTCCAGGCTCAGCGCATGCTCCTTCAGGTGCACATTGAGATTTTCCAGCGCGCGCAGACCGTTGTTCTGCATGCGCTTGAGACGCTGCATGGTCGCCAGATGCGGCTTGAGACGCTGGGTTTCCACCAGCGATTTGCTCGACAGATCGAGCAGGCTGTTCAGGCGCTCGGCGGTGACGCGCAAGACGCGCTCGCCGCCCTCGGTGGTGCGTTTGTTTTTACGCGGGGTCGGCTCGGCGGGCTCGTCCATGATCGGCGCTGTCACTGTTGGCGCGGGCTCGATCTGCAACTCGGCCATCGGCGGCGTGGCAACCACAGCGGCTGGCGCCGACGGATCGAGCAAACGCCCCATCAGCGTCACGTAGGCTTCAATGTCCGCAGGTTGCGGCGCGTTAGCCGGCGTGGCGATGCGCATCAGCAGGTCGGTGCCCTGCAACAACGCGTCGATGTGCTCGGGACGCAGCAACAAACGCCCTTCCTGCGCGCTGACCAGACAATCCTCCATGACGTGGGCGACGCTGACGCCGCTGTCGATACCAACGATCCGCGCTGCGCCTTTGAGCGAGTGCGCCGCACGCATGCACGATTCCAGTTGATCGGCCTGGGTCGGATTGCGCTCCAGCGCCAGCAGCCCGGCGCTGAGCACTTGGGTCTGGGCCTCGGCTTCGAGGCTGAACAGTTCGAGCAGAGAGGCGTCGCGCATTTGCTCGGGGGTCATGTCAGGCTCCGGGTCACGGCGGACAACAACTGTTCTTCGTCCAGCCAGCGCAGGCTGCGACCGCGATATTGCAGAACGCCACGGGTGTACTTGGCACTGGCCTGCGCGCCGGACTGCGACGCCGCGTCGAGGATGCGTTCGTCGATCGCATGAATGCCGTCGACCTCGTCTACCGGCACCACCACCGGCCCGCCATGGGCAGCGATGATCAGCATGCGCGGCATGACTCGCCCGCCGCTGGCCGGCGCAACGCTGCCGTCGAGGTCGAGCAATTCCACCAGCGACAGGCACGCGACCAAGGCGCCACGGACATTGGCCACGCCGAGCAAGGCCCGCGAGCGCTGGTGCGGCAGCGAATGTATCGCCTGCAACGGCGCAACTTCGACAAGCGTGCGCGTGGCCAGTCCGAGCCATTCCTCGCCGAGGCGAAACATCAGCAGCGAGCGGGTTTTGACATCGGTTTCGGCCTTGCTGACCATCGCTTCACGCTGGTCCTGCTGCAACGAATAGCGGTCGAGCAGGCGCGTGGCGGCGGCGGAATATACCGAGCAGTTGCGGCAATGGATGTGCTCTTCCAGCAACGGGCAGGACTTGTCGCCATGAATGCCGATGCGGTTCCAGCAATCGTCGATGGCCCGGGCGTCTTCGTGGGTAACGTTCAAGGTGTCGGACGCGCTCATCGTTTACGCTCACTGTCGGCGGTGCGGCCGCTGCGGGCGGCGCGCTCCTGCAATCGTCGGGCACCCGCCGTGTCGCCCTGGGCCTGCAGCAACGCGGCCAGGTGCATCAGCGCTTCGGGATGTTGCGGTTCGAGGTACAAGGCCTTGCGATAGAAACTCTGGGCCTCGAGGCTCAGGCCGGCGACATCGCTGAGCAGGCCGAGCCAGTAGAACACCTGCGCCACGGGTTCATGGCTGCGCAGATAGTCTTCGCACGCGGCACGGGCCTCGGCGCTTTTGCCTTCATTGGCCAGTGCAGCGATTTGCGCCAGCAGCGTCGCGGCATCGGGGTTGGCAGTTTTTTTCGTCACCGGCAAAGCCGTCACGGCAGCGAACGGCCGATTGCGCACTGGCGCTGGCGGCGGCGCGCTGCGCAGTGGTTGGCTGACCGGCACGGCAACCGGTTTGGGCGTCGGCAGCGGTTCGGGGTGCGGCTCGCTGTGACGGCTGAAAGCGAACGACTGCGGGATGCCGATCGAGCGCATGCCCAAACGCCCGAGCAGACTGCCCTCCGCCGGGCCGATAAACAGCACGCCGTCGACATGAGTCAGGCGCTTGAGCACTTCGAACACCTGCTTCTGGGTCGGCTGGTCGAAGTAGATCAGCAGGTTGCGGCAGAACACGAAATCGAAGGCAGGCTCGCTCGCCAACAGCGTCGGATCGAGGACATTACCGACTTGCCAGCGCACCTGTCCGCGAACGTATTCGTTGACCCGGTGGCCGTCCTGCTCGGCAAAAAAATGTCGTTCGCGGTATTCCAGATCCTGACCGCGAAATGAATTTTTGCCATACAAGGCACGCCGCGCCTTTTCCACCGAGAGCGGGCTGATGTCCATGCCATCGACTTTGAACTGATGCGGCTTGAGCCCGGCATCGAGCAAGGCCATGGCGATCGAATAGGGTTCTTCGCCGGTCGAGCACGGCAGGCTGAGGATGCGCAACGCGCGCATGTTGTTAAGTTCTTTAAGCCGAGCTCGTGCCAGTTTGCCCAGCGTCGCGAAAGATTCCGGGTAACGGAAAAACCACGTTTCCGGGACGATCACCGCTTCGATCAGTGCTTGCTGTTCATCCCGCGAGCCTTGCAACAGCTGCCAGTATTCGTCGGCATGAGCAGCCTGGGACAACGTGGTGCGCTGGCGCACGGCACGCTCGATGATCGCCGCGCCCACCGACGCGACATCGAGGCCGATGCGTTCCTTGAGGAAATCGAAAAAGCGCTGATCACCGCTCATGGCTGCGCCTCTAACTGCGCCGGATCACGCGGCGGATCGGGGAACAGCACACTGCGCACGGCGTCATCGAGCAAGTCATCGACCCGCACCCATTGCAGCAATCCCTGCGCATCTTCGCGCACCGGTCCCAGGTACGGCGCCTCGCGGTTGTCGAGGCCGTAGGGCTGGAAATCTTGCGGATGACAGCGCAGCGTGTCGGTGGCCTGCTCGAGAATCAGCCCGAGCCACTGCGCTGCTTGCGCTTGTTCCGGCTGATAATTGACCAGCACCAACCGCGTGCTGGTGCGCGCCTCGGCGGGCTGACCAAACGTCAGCGCGCTGAGGTCGATCACCGGCACCACCGCACCACGATAGGCAAATACCCCGGCCACCCAATGCGGCGCTCGGGCGATCGGTTTCAACGGCAGGCGCGGCAGCACTTCGGCCACTTCGGTGGCGCGCAGGGCATAGCGCTCGCTGCCGATGCGAAAGAGCAGAAACAGCGCCTGCTTCGCCACTGGCGCACTGCCCCGTTTGGCGATGATTTCGCTCATCAGACTTTGAATCGCGAAACGCCGCTGCGCAGGCCGACGGCCACCTGGCTCAGTTCGTCGATGGCGAAACTGGCCTGACGCAGCGATTCGACGGTCTGGCTGCTGGCATCGCCCAACTGCACCAGCGCATGGTTGATCTGCTCAGCGCCGGTGGCCTGGGCCTGCATGCCCTCGTTGACCATCAACACCCGCGGCGCCAGCGCTTGCACTTGATGGATGATCTGCGACAGCTGCTCGCCGACCTGCTGCACCTCCGACATACCGCGGCGTACTTCTTCGGAAAACTTGTCCATGCCCATCACCCCGGCCGACACCGCCGACTGGATCTCGCGGACCATTTGCTCGATGTCGTACGTGGCCACGGCGGTCTGATCGGCCAGACGACGGACTTCGGTGGCGACTACGGCAAAACCGCGACCGTACTCGCCGGCCTTCTCGGCTTCGATCGCCGCGTTGAGTGACAGCAGATTGGTCTGGTCGGCGACCTTGACGATGGTCACCACCACCTGATTGATGTTGCCGGCCTTCTCGTTGAGGATCGCCAGTTTGGCATTGACCAGATCGGCCGCGCCCATGACCGAGTGCATGGTGTCTTCCATGCGCGCCAGGCCTTGCTGGCCGGAGCCGGCGAGCACCGAGGCCTGATCGGCAGCGGTGGACACTTCGGTCATGGTGCGCACCAGATCGCGCGACGTGGCGGCGATTTCGCGTGAGGTTGCGCCGATTTCGGTGGTGGTCGCTGCGGTTTCGGTGGCGGTGGCTTGTTGCTGCTTGGAAGTGGCGGCGATCTCGGTGACCGAAGTGGTCACCTGCACCGAAGAGCGCTGGGCCTGGGACACCAGCGACGTCAGCTCGGTCATCATGTCGTTGAAGCCGGTTTCGACTGCGCCGAACTCGTCCTTGCGATCGAGGTTCAGGCGCGAACTCAGATCACCGGTGCGCATGATGTCGAGGATGGTCACGATGCGGTTCATCGGCGCCATGATCGCGCGCATCAACAGCAGCCCACAGAGACCGGCGGCCAGCACCGCAACCAGCAGGGAAATGACCATGCTGACTTTCGCCGTTGCGACCGCGTCGTCGATGTTGGCCATGGCCTCGTCGGCGACGCGCTTGTTCTCGCCAATGATGTCGTTGAGTTTCATGCGCCCGGTGTACCAGGCCGGGGTCAGTTTTTCATGGAACATCCTGACGGCGTCGGCCTCAAGATTGCGCTTGTGCAGGTCCAGCACGGCATCCTGAATCTGGACGTAGGTGTCGTGGTACTTCTCGAACAGGGCGAACTCGGAGCGGTCTTCATCGGTGGCCATGGTCTTGCGATAGTTGGCCATCTGCTCTTGCAGACGCGCCTCGAACGCCTTGTAGTCCGCCGCGTCTTCGCTGGAAATGCCCTGGCCTTCCTTGAGACCGAGCAGCTCTTGGGTCTGCAGATAACTGTCGACCCATGCGCCGCGAATCATCGAACTGTAGTAAACGCCGGGGATGGCATCGTCGCGCACGCTGTTTTCGCTGGCCTCGATCTTCAGCAATCGTGAATAGGACAGCACCACCATCAACAGCATGATGGCGATAATCACCGCAAAGCTCGCCAAAATGCGTTGGCGCAACGTCCAGTTCTTCACAGTGAATCCTCGTGCCTGATCGAAATGCGGGGAGTATAGCCGAGCGCGGTGTTTCATTTATAAGACGCTTTCGCTGGCAGCACTGTCCCTGTGGGAGCGAGCCTGCTCGCGAAGCAGTCACCTCGGTCCCGGCAAATCCCCTACTGCGCAAGAAGTTGCGCAGCAGGTCGTAATATTTCAGGGGTTAAATCCTCTGCAGCCCACAGCGTTCAAGCCCTGCAGCCAAGTGCGCAAGAAGTTGCGCAGTACTGCGCAACTTCTTGCGCACTTTCTCCCGACTTTCCCGCTAGAAATCCCCCCGAATGATGACCAACCACCGCGCCGCCCCCGCCATCCGGGCATCGCACAAAACCTGGCACGCTCCTTGATAACTCTCAGCCACCCACCGGGCGATTTCGCCTCCGGGCACCCTCAATTTATCCGCAAGGAGAGCACCCCATGGCAACACCAGCGTACATGTCGGTTACCGGCGAAAAACAAGGCCTGATCACTGCCGGCGCTTTCACCGCCGACTCCGTTGGCAACACCTACCAGGAAGGCCACGAAGACCAGGTCATGGTTCAGGCTTTCACCCACGACGTGATCATCCCGCGTGACCCGCAATCCGGTCAGCCAACCGGTCAGCGCGTACACAAGCCAGTTGTGATCACCAAGGTCTACGACAAGGCTTCGCCACTGCTGCAAGCAGCACTGACTTCCGGCGAGCGCATGAGCGAAATCGTTATCCAGTGGTACCGCACTTCGGCTCAAGGCACCCAAGAGCACTACTACACCACCAAACTGGAAGACGCGATCATCGTCGCCATCAACAACAAAATGCACAACTGCCAGGATCCAGGCAACGCGCACTTCACCCACCTGGAAGAAGTGCAGTTCACCTACCGCAAAATCACCTGGACCCACGAAGTATCCGGTACTTCGGGTTCCGATGACTGGCGTGCTCCAGTCGTTTAATTACGGCTGACCGTTACACGCATCGGCCAGCTCTGCTGGTCGATGTTGTTTACGCCCCTCCAGAATTTCGCGTACGTTGAGCCGCTTTTTTGCGGTCGTCGACGAGCGCCGCTGTACAGCACGAGGAACAAGGGATGTTCGCGCCGGCCAATGAAACCCACTTTGCCCTGACCATCGAAGGGCTTTCCGCCGACTTTCAGGTATTTACCCTCACCGGTCGGGAAGCCATCAGCCAGCCTTTTGTCTTTGAGGTGGAACTGGTCAGTGAGCAGCCGTCGCTGGACCTCGAAACCCTGCTGCACAAACCGGCCTTTCTGCAGCTGTCGCCTGACGGCAGCGGCATCCATGGCCAGATCTACCGCGCCGCGCAAGGCGATTCCGGCAAGCGC
>Ga0209795_10002552_pt1 | contig 10044 bp, 13 predicted proteins | sample AgamicOrMarz_FD_187166 | JGI IMG/M metagenome (GOLD analysis project Ga0209795, IMG submission 187166) | Agave microbial communities from Guanajuato, Mexico - Or.Ma.rz (SPAdes) (version 2) | ecosystem: Host-associated > Plants > Phyllosphere > Phylloplane/Leaf | place: Guanajuato, Mexico...
TGAGCTCTTCATAGAGATTAAGGGAAGCTAAAAACAATGAACGTTTGTCACCAAATGTGTCGTATATACTTCTGCGGTGTATTCCCATATGATCCACCAAGTCTTGCATGGATGTTTTTTCATAACCCTGTTCCCAGAAAAGCTCCATTGCTTTTCTTAATACTGCTTTTTCATCAAACTCTTTACTTCTAGCCATTTTATTTCTCCTTAAAAGAATCCATGAATTAATACTAACAAATACAAACGTCACAATCTATTATAGAATGAACGTTCTAAAATAAACGTATGAATTTCAAACCATGATTAAATAATACCTTATTTAGAACGATTAGTAAAGAATTATAACTAACCAATAATTTCTAAAAAATCTGCTACATATCACAATATTATCCATTAACTTTCACTTAGGGGTACCGCCAAACATTTCTTCTATTCGTTTAGTTTCTTCAGGATTGTCTTCTCCCACTGTTTCAATTAATGGATCAAACTCTTCTACAGATGCACTCATACCAAATAAACAAGAAATAGCAAGTAGAAAAAACATCTGATCCCTTACTCAATCAAACTGCCCCTTTAGTTGTATAAGAACCTGAAAGAAGAAGAGAAAAATTAAGACAAGAAGAATTAAAAGGAAACCCTTGACTTTATTCCTTTAACGTTTTGAAACAGAATCAAATACATCGTCCGTAAAAGTATACTTTTACGGATAAAATATTTAAATCTATGACAATGTTTTAAAGTAATTATTATTTTATTTACTCTTTAAATATTTTTTGCTCCATTCACCCATACTATGCAGGATAGGAAGGAAACTTTTACCTAAGGGTGTTAAAGAGTATTCTACTTTTGGAGGAACTTCTTTATATACTTCTCTGTGTACCATTTGGTCTTCTTCTAATTCTCTTAGCTGACGTGTTAGGATTCCTTTTGAAATATTAGGTAGCAGCCTTTGAAGTTCATTAAATCTCCTGGTTTTTGTGCTTAAATGCCATAAAATGATAATTTTCCATTTTCCTGCAATTATGTCTTGAGTTTGTGTAACTGGACAAACTTCTTTATGCTCTTCTGGAGGTTGGGTGAACCAACTTCGTGCCATAATCAATACCTCTCCTTCTTTATGGTTCTATTTTTGTGACTATGTTATAAAAAAATGACTACTTTTAAAAAAACGTCTAAGACTATAATATTAGATTACCCCTAATAATCAAATGAAAGTAAATAAATACTTGGAGGTTATTTGAAATGAAACACCTTATTGTTTATGCACATCCAAATCCAGAAAGCTTAAACCATGCAATCTTGGATACAACAGTTAATACATTAAAGAAAAACGGTCACGAAGTTGTTGTACGTGATTTATATGCATTGGATTTTCAACCTGTATTGAAACCAGAAGATACTGAAGCTATGAAAGCAGGACAAACTCCTAATGATATTAAAACAGAACAAGAATTTATCTCTGAAGCAGACGCTATAACATTTATTTATCCTATTTGGTGGACAGGTCTTCCAGCCATTCTTAAAGGATATGTAGATCGAGTATTTGCATACGGGTTTGCTTATGCTCCTGGTGAAGAAGGAATCATTAAGCTTTTGAAAGGTAAAAAAGGCTTGATCATTAATACTCATGGTACTCCTAATGAAGTTTACGATGAGATTGGAATGACAGCTGGTCTGAAAATAACATCTGACATTGGAATATTTGATTTCACTGGAATTGAGACTGTAGAACACTTACTGTTTGGAAGTATTGGATACCTTGATGAAGAAGGATATAAAGGTATGTTAAATAAAGTTGAAGATACCTTTAATCGTCATTTCTCATAAAAACATAAAAATACTGCCTAATTAGGCAGTATTTTTTGATGGCACTCTTTTATTTAATGGGCTTTAAAAATTGTAATATTTAGCTCTTTAGGTTCCTAGAACATCCATTATAGCAACTAAAAATGTAAGGTTATTATGAGTATCTTTAATTTAATTTCGCTAGTTTTTCAAGACGTTCTCTGTCTCGAATGATGTAGCCTGGTGACTGCTTTTCAATAATATCTGTTTTACATAGTTGTGCTAGTACATGGAGCAGATGACGATATGATACGCCCAAGTACTCGCATACTTCAGTATGTTTCTCTTTATAAAAGTTACCATCAGCCGACAACATTATAAAAGCAGCGAGGCGGTTCTCAAGCGGATATGCCTGATTTTGGGTATACTTTGCTGAAGTTCTAGTTGCTTTCTCACTTAAAAAACTGCATAAATGCCTGAGAAATGTAACATCTGTTAAGAGCTTATTTTTACAGGCATTAATCGGAATAGCCAAACAAATGGTTTTTGTGACAGTTTGGATAGCTTTAGAATATCGTTGCGAATTTAATAGCTCTACTTCCCCCATGAATGTTGGAGCCTGTAAAAAATTAATCAAAGACACTTTTCCATTTTCGTGTGTAACATAGAGTTTTGCCTTACCTTCAACAAGATAATAAATATATTGAGGGTAGAAACCTTCCTTGTAAATAAACTCACCACGTTCAAATTGGCAGACTTGAATAAATGGAGTAATCGGAAAGGAAAAAAGTGATTGAATCGAATACTTTTCGATATAGTAACTGTGCATAGGCTCGTTTAAAAATTTCATTTTTTCTCCTATTGTTATAAAAATATGAGATATCTCACATTATTTTATACATTTACATGCTATGATGCAATAAAAGTTGATATATCAATAAGGAGTTGTCTCATACACATGATTAAACAAGACGAATATTGGAATGAAGTAGCTAATAAAAAGGAATTTACTACGCCTTTTCAACCTGAATTATTTCTCACACATGTTGACCGTGATGCTGTCATATTGGATTATGGTTGTGGTTATGGGAGAACCTTATCTGAACTAAGAGGTTACGGTTATAAAAATTTACATGGTGTAGATTTTTCGGAAGAGATGATTAAGAGAGCTAAGTCAAACGACTCGGAAATTGATTTTCAAGTTATTCAAAGTGGGAAGCTCCCTTTTCCTAATCATTCTTTAGATGCTGTTTTACTTTTTGCAGTTTTAACATGTGTGCATAAAGATGAGGAACAGAACGCTATTTTAAACGAGATTAAACGCGTGCTGAAACCAGGAGGAATCATATACATTAATGATTTTTCACTCAATCATGATAAGAGAAACAAAGACCGTTACGAAAAAGGTTTTGCTAAATATCATACCTATGGAGTATTTGAATTAGCTGATGGAGCCATTTTGCGTCATCGTAGTGAAGAGCGCATAAAAGAGTGGACGAATCAATTTGAAGAAGTAGAATACAGAAAAGTAGAATATGCGACTATGAATGGTAATCGTTCTAATGGTTTAGTTTATGTAGGTAAAATAAGATAAATATAGATAAAAAAATCCATCTCTTGTGATAAAAGAGATGGGTTTTTTCGATTGTTTAAGATGGCACCTTCTTTGAATTTCCCGAGATTTTTCTTGCTGCAAAAGAAAAAGCTTCTGGAACGTAAAAAATAACACTTAACAGTCCTCTCATAGCTAACTTAGTCAGTGAAAAAGCTAATTCCCTTCTTCATCGCCTCCTTCTCATTACATATTTTATCGTAATTCACTGAAAATTCTTTGTTCATACAGTTCCTAGAACATATTTTATATTTACTAAAAAGAAACCTTAGTATTGGCAAGGTTTCTTTTCTTATTGTATAAGGTTCATTCATATGTATCCCGCTCTGAGCGAATATTGAAGGTGAATTAAAACATGTTTTTTACTACTATATAGCATTTTCCGACGTTTTGTGATTCATAAAATAAATGGCAGCGTCAAATACGCACTTTGTAAAAGCTGATACCTAGCTTTTGTTATTAAAGTCCTTTATTTCTCTTTCAATAAGAGCTACCGAAATTTCGAATGCTTGTATTCTTCTTTTAGCTAAGGTAATTTGAGATTTATATCTATCAGCATTTTCTTTAGCTTCAAACGTTTTTACTGTCTGTCTGAGTTTGTGTAAAGTTGAATCAATTTGACGTTTTGCTTCAACTAATTCAGATACATCAAATTTCATTTACGTCTCTCCTTTTTATAATTTTTATCGGTAAGATGTCTTTCTTTAAAAAGGTTGTTTATCGGCAGAGCTACTGTTATCTATATTTCCTGCCCTGTACATGAGTAGCCATCCAAAAATGCTTATTATATCAAATACAGTGAACACAAACTTACCACTTAAAACTTCTCCTAACAATATACCTGATAAAATATTTTTTTATCTATAGAAATTGAAAAGGCTCCTTTGAAAGAAGCAGGTTTCTCTGAGGTATTAAGAGGTAACATTGATTTTTATTGAGATGCTCAGCTGTTCTAAAATAGCCTCTGCGTAAGGGTCAAGCTAAATAACCCATTCAAAATCTCTCAACGCAATAAAATTTGTCATACAAATTTTAATTTTCATCTTCACAACAAAAATAGTTTGTGATATACTTCACATGTAAGGATGTTCATATGAACTAACAAACTCTTGAATGTAAAGTAGAAAAAGCTATTTCACTCCGATGCCAATACGATTGAAATAGCTTTTTTTATGTTCTTATTTTGAGAATCTAAATAATTCTATTCCCCCTTTGTTTGCATTTTGTAATCGAGCCACTGTAGATTGCTAAAAAACAAAATAAATTTTATCTATTTTCACTATAAAAATGTAGATAGAACAATAGCTACAAAACCTAATCCTAAATATGAAAGATTAATAATTGATCACTCCAGCTATAGCATTATTCCTATGTAAAAGGTTTTACAATTAAAAACATGATGAACATAATAATGGCAAATAAAGCCCCCTGAAGAACAAAGTTAATGGGCCTATGAGTATCTTCATTAGCCTTTGCAAGCCGTTTTGACCATCTTGTATACATTGCTAATTTTGCACAAAAGCTAAATAAAACACCTGCAATGATTGAAGCGATTGCTATTTTTAAGATATGAATTCACTCCTTTCTAAACTAACAGAAGGATGTCCATAACTTAACATAAAAACCTAAATAATACAAAAACCTAAGAATCATAGGAAGTAGTCTTTCCACTTTCTGTGCCGCCACTAATTAACCGCCCTACCTTATTTTCAAACATGATTCTTGCACTTTTTCTGTCATTGCTTCGCTACAATATTCAGTGCTGCAGCTGCTTTTGGCCATCCCACGTAAAAAGCCATATGGGTTATTAATGCGATGATTTCTTTTTCAGTCACTCCATTCTTTTTTGCCAGCTGCAGATGAAAAGGCATTTGTTCTGTGTTGCCAATACTAATTAAAGCAGAAAGTGTACTTAAACTTCTTTCTTTTGGTGTTAAAGTCGGATCTCTCCACACTTCCCCAAATAAGATATGTTCTCCATATTTCACAAAGTCAGGAGCAAGATTTCTCATTTCTTCTAGCAGCTTAGACTCAATGCGATTATTCATTCTATTTTTCCTCCTTTTGATTCATCATTTGTGCGATTCCTTGCCCAAATGACCAGTTTTCAAGGGGTGTCTCGTTTAATGTAATAAAGATATTGTTTGTAGAAATATTCAAGTGAGTGGAAAGTCCCTCTGCGATGGATTGGTATAGCTTCTTTTTCTGCTCGACCGTTCTTCCTTGCCCGCACGTAATGGAGACATAAATCATGTTATCTGTTCTTTTTTCTCCCCTTTCTAAGAGATACTGTGAATCATAGAAAAAATGCTGAGATGGATACGGTAAAAACAGTTGAAAATAATCGTCTTTTGGGATGTGAAAATGTTGGATTAAAGACTGATGAATATGACTGCTTACTTCTTTTAGTTCCTTATGGTTTAACTGATGTTCTGGGTAATACACGTTCACAAATGGCATCGATCATCTTCCTTTCTATATTTAGTGTACTTCCATACTCTTCATTTGTATAATTGAAAATAAGTCTACTAATTATCGAAAAAACCGATAGAGATGAGGTTAGAAAGTGGAAATTAAAGAATTAACGACGTTTAAAACAATTGTGGCAGAAGGAACGTTTTCACTTGCAGCAAAAAAACTAAACTATGCCCAGTCTACCGTCACCACTCATATAAAAAAGTTAGAAAAAGATCTTGGATTTCTCTTATTTGAACGAGGCTGGGAAGCAACCTTAACAAAGGAAGGTACGTTATTTGTAGAAGAAGTAGATAGCTTGTTGAAGCACTGGGAGTATTCCATATCTCAAGCGCAGCGTATAAGCAAAGAGGAAAAAGGAACCATCAAAATAGGGTTATCAGAATCGATTGCTCAAAGGTTGATGCCAGCTATATTACGCTATTTAAATGAGGAAAAACCTTACATACACTGCGATTTTACTATTGGAAACACGGCACTTTTATCAGAACTATTACGTCAAGATAAACTGGACTTTGCTGTTTGCGGACAGAATACGAACCTTTCCGGCGTGACTTTTACTCCGCTTGGTAAAGAACAAATTCAATTTATTGTTAATACGTCTAACCATCCACTACTGCAACAGGAAACAGTTGAAATAGCCGATATTATCCACTATCCCATTTTAATCGGAGAAAATAGCTGTTATTACTATCAATCCGTCAATCATTTTTTGGCAGAGAATGATTTAGCCTTTAAAACCGTTTACAGCTGCAGTGCCCTGCATCTCATTCCAGAAATGATGTTTGGACATGCAGTAGGAATTATCCCTAGAGGAACTAGTGTGAAACCAAGTAATATCTCGTTTGAAGTAAAGGGCTTTGACCCTCAAATGCCTATAGGCTTATTAATTTCTACTGAAAAAAGAACTTATTTAAGCCAGACAAAAAAGAATGTTATAGAGGTAATTAAATCTTCATTATCGTAGACGGAAACTTATTTAACGTAATGAATTCATTTATACAAAAATCCTTTGCTTCCAGGGCAAAGGATTTTTTTGTAATTATAGAGATCTTTGTCCCTTTTACAGATTAATATAGTACTCATTCGCTATCAAAACAATATTTGTTGATTAGTTAAATCCCATTAAGTTTTTCACCTGTTGAACATTTTCTAAAGAAGTTAATTTCTCTAATAGTAAAAAAGCCACATCAAACCCGGTGCTAGGGTTTGAGGAAGTAATTATATTGTGGTCTACAACAATATAATCATCTTGAACAAGTACACCAAATTCTCTTAACTGTGCCCTTCTTATACTTGTAGGGTGATTATAGGTAGTAGCTTTTTTACCTTCAAGAATTCCACTTTTTCCAAGTGAAAGAGCGGCAACACAGACACTCGCAATAGGTTTTCCTGCCTCGTGAAATTCTCGAATAACCTGCAAAAATCTTTCATCGTAAGCATCTTCATAAAAATTTGCTTCTTCAAAACCACCGGGTATAGCAAGCGCATCAAATTCTTTTACATTAATATCTGATACTAGCATTTCCGGGATTACAGTAAAGTTCCATGTACATGTTAGTTTTGGATGTAAGCCCGCTGTTATTAGTTCAGTCGTGCCGTCTCCCTCAAATTTATTCCACCCAAACACATCTGTAAAAACGCTTGCTTCTACAGCTTCAAATCCATTTGCTAAAAGTAATAATATTTTCTTCATAGAATCATCTCCTTTCAGTAAATTTTATGAAATATTTATGCAATGTTATATACAAATAATTAGGTTATTTCTAAAGATAGCTTTACTAAATTAGGTAATTACTTGATAATAATTAATAAAAAAAGGTTGACGATAAAATGGACGTAATAGATAGAAAAATACTTCATGAACTGCAGGCAAATGCTAAGATTTCAATGAAAGAATTAGCTCAAAAAGTTTACTTATCTTCTCCTTCTACCATTGAACGAGTGAGAAGGTTAGAGGAAAACGGGATTATAAAAGGCTATAAAACAATTGTTGATGCAGAAAAATTGAATAGAAACATAACTGCGTTTGTTTTATTTGAAACGACAAAATGTAAGGATCTTGCCGCGTTTTGTAGCGTTCATCCCGATGTAATGGAATGTTATCGTGTGGCAGGAAAAATAAGTTACATAGCAAAAGTATGTACAGAGTCCGTACATACTTTAGAAGAATTTATTGATAAAGCTATGGAGTTTGGTACACCCTCAACAAACATCGTTTTATCATCACATACGAATATGGAACTTAAATTATCTCAAGATACTAGCAGTGGATAATTTTTAAACAGTAATTTCTAGAGCTTAAAATGTTCATATATTTAGCAGTTAACAGTATCCAAATTGATTTTTCAAGAGAGCTAACTGAATCAAATTTCATATATGAGCCTGCTGTAATAGGGATTTTTAAAAGCAAGGAGGAGGATATACGTGCAAATAAAAAAAGATGAAAGACAGTCATTTTATGCCGGATGTCAATTCGTAGATATAGAAGATCAAGAAAATGAACACGTCTTTCCTCTGCTTATTATGTATCCTACATATAAAGAAGAAACAGTTGAAAAGATCGGACCTTACACGATAAGCGTTGCGCAAGATGCTCCGCTTTCAGATGGATTATTTCCTTTGGTCATTATTTCTCATGGAGATGGAAGCACACCTTTTGCTTATCGAACAATTGCTCAGTTTTTAGCACGTCATGGTTTTATTGTAGGAATACCTCAGCATCCGTTTAATAATCGAGAGAATAATACGCTATCTGGAACAATAGGTAATCTAAAAAATCGGCCTACCCATATACGTACTGTAATTGATTGGTTTTTGAAAGAAAGTTCCTTTTCTCCATCCATTAAATCAAATAATATTTCTCTTATTGGCCATTCAATGGGAGGATATACGGCTCTTGCTGTAGCAGGTGGAGTTCCCACTTCTTTTCCTTCTGAATCTCCTGATCAAAAGCCTTATTGTTTATCTGTTGATCATGATAAGCGGGTTCAATCACTTATTCTTTTAGCGCCAGCCACCGGATGGTTCAGGGAAAGAGGAGCTCTTGAAGACGTGAATATACCTATTTTAATGATTACAGGCGAAAAGGATACGATTACTCCTTCTTTTCACGGGGAATTTGTATTAAATGGGGTTTCTGACGCAGAAAGAGTTCAGCATATAGTTATCGAAAATGGAGGGCATTTTTCATTTCTCAGCCCATTTCCCGACTTTATGAAATCTCCTACCTTCCTCCCTTCTCAGGATCCGGAAGGCTTTAATCGCAAAGAGTTTCATGAGGACCTGCAAAACACTATATTGGACTTTTTATTACGTTCTTTTTAACTATTAGTATTCTATATATTTTTGAGACTTCTAAAGCTACTAAAAGCATTTTTAAATCTTATATCAATAAAAAAAGTGATGTTAAGTAATTTCACTTACTATACCTAACCACGTAAAAACAAAAAAGAAGTAACCATATTGGTAACTTCTTTTTTTCCTATTCATACGTCAGATTTTCACCTACAAAATAAACACTTACATTCAGTCTCTTAAAAATGACAGCAGCGCTTCGTTAAATTCGTGTGCATGCGTTGCATTTAAGCCGTGCGGACCGCCTTTTATTAAGGCTAACTTAGAACCAGGAATGGCTTCATGCGTTCGCTTTCCGCTATATTCAAATGGAACAATCTCATCTGAATCACCATGAATAATAAGAGCAGGTATTGTAAATTTGGCTAAATCGTCTCTGAAGTCCGTTTTGCTGAAAGCAGCTATACAGTCTAGTGTCCCTTTAGGTGATGCAGCTGCTGCAATATCCCGGTTGTAAAGTCGAAATGGTTCGCTGACTAAGTCATTTCCGTCTTCCATCCCAAAAAATGTTTTTGTAAAATTATCAAGAAAAGCTAAACGATCATTTTTTACGCCGTTTTCAAATTCTTGGATTCCTGCATCATCTAATGCTCCTTCAGGATGATCCTCTGACTTATAAAGAAATGGTGGTACAGCTCCTGCAAATACGGCTTTTTCTACTCTATCTGTTCCGTAAGTTCCTACATAACGAGCTACTTCTCCGCCGCCCATTGAAAACCCGACTAGTGTCACATTTGTTAAATCCAAATGTTCTAGCAACTGATGTAAATCAGCAGCGAATGTTTCATAATCGTAGCCGTCCCATGGCTGAGAAG
>Ga0209795_10002555_pt1 | contig 10033 bp, 7 predicted proteins | sample AgamicOrMarz_FD_187166 | JGI IMG/M metagenome (GOLD analysis project Ga0209795, IMG submission 187166) | Agave microbial communities from Guanajuato, Mexico - Or.Ma.rz (SPAdes) (version 2) | ecosystem: Host-associated > Plants > Phyllosphere > Phylloplane/Leaf | place: Guanajuato, Mexico...
GCGGGCTGATCGCCTTTGCGTGGTACGGCATTCAGACCTGGCTGGCCGCCAACGCCCTGATGCTGGTGGCGCTGAAGTTTTGGCCTTCTCTCGCAGGCCTTACCACCGGCGCGTTTCTGGGCCTGTCACCGCTGGGCTGGATCTGCTTTGCCATCATGTGGGTACTTCAGGCCATGGTTTTCTGGCACGGCATGAGCGCCATCAAGCGGTTTATTGATATCGCCGGTCCGGCGGTATACGTGGTCATGCTGTCCCTCGCAGGCTGGATTGTATACAAGACCGGTTTTGACGGCATTTCCTTTACCCTTGCCAGCAAATCCCTGAGCGCGGGCGAGCAGACCTGGCAGATGATCACCGCGACCGCGCTGGTGGTCTCCTACTTCTCGGGCCCGCTGCTCAACTTTGGCGACTTCTCCCGCTACGGCAAAAGCATGGGCGAGATCCGCCGCGGCAACCGCTGGGGCCTGCCGTTTAACTTCCTGCTGTTCTCGATTGTTACCGTGGTAATTGTCTCCGGCACCCAGTCGCTGTTTGGCCGCATGATCACCGACCCGATTGAAACCGTCAGCCGCGTGGGCAACGATCTGGCCGTGGCGATTGGCCTGCTGACGATGATCACCGCCACCATCGGAATCAACATCGTGGCGAACTTCGTCTCCCCGGCGTTTGATTTCTCTAACTGCTCGCCGCAGAAGATCAGCTTCCGCACCGGGGGGATGATTGCCGCCGTCGGCTCGATCCTGCTCACCCCGTGGAACCTGTTCAACTCGCCGGAGCTTATCCACTACACCCTGGACGTGCTCGGGGCGTTTATCGGCCCGCTGTTCGGCATTCTGATTGCCGACTTCTACCTGATTAAGCGCGGCAAGGTGTCGGTCGACGATCTGTTCGACGACACGCCAAAGGGCAAGTACTGGTACCGCAACGGCTTTAACCCCAAAGCCATCGGCGCGCTGATCCCGTCCGTGGCCGTGGGCCTGGTGATTAGCTTTATCCCGGCCCTGCACGAGGTGGCGAACTTCAGCTGGTTCATCGGCGTCTTCCTCGGCGGCGTGACCTACCGCTGGCTGGCGCGGGAAGAGCGCGAGACGGCGGGCGCAACGCCGTTCAGCCCCCGCGTGGCAGCGCAAAAAGAGTAACCCTCTCCCTCCGGCCGCAGCGTATCTGCGGCCCGTTCATTCTGGCACCGTTCTTGCTGCGCCTTATCACCCCCGCTATGCAAACACTAAGGCAGGAACCATGATGGATTACCAGACAGCGATCCGCGGTGCATTTTTTGATATTGCCCAGGTCTGCGACAGCGCTGACGCGATTGCCCAACACGCGCGCTATCTTGAGGACGGGCTGCTGTTTATACAGAGCGGGAAAATTCTGGCGCAGATGCCGTGGCAGGAGGGCGAGCAGTATCTTGACCCCCATAAGGGCTACACCGACCTGCGCGGCAGGCTGCTGCTGCCCGGTTTTGTCGACGCCCACGTCCATTACCCGCAAACGGAGATGATAGGCGCCTTTGGCGAGCAGCTGCTGGAGTGGCTGACCACCTATACCTTCCCGGTGGAGAGCCAGTTTGCCGATGAAGCCTACGCGAAAGAGATCGCCGAATTTTTCATTCAGCAGCTGGTGAGCAACGGTACCACCACCGCGCTGGTGTTTTGCACGCTGCATCCGGAATCGGTCGAGGCGCTGTTTACCGAGGCCCTGCGCCTCAACATGCGCCTTATCGCCGGTAAGGTAATGATGGACAGACACGCGCCGGACTACCTGAGCGAAGACGCAAGGCAGAGCTACCGGCAGACGCGGGCGCTGATCCAGCGCTGGCACCACCGGGGGCGGCTGGGCTATGCCATTACCCCGCGCTTTGCCCCGACGTCATCTCCCGAGCTGCTCGCCGCGGTCAGCCTGCTCAGAGAGGAGTTCCCGGATACCTGGCTGCAGACCCACCTGAGCGAAAACCCCAACGAAGTGGCCTGGGTGAGCGACCTCTGGCCGGAGCACGAGCGCTATCTGGACGTGTATCACCACTACGGCCTGACCGGCGAGCGCAGCGTGTTTGCCCACGCGATTCATCTTCACCACAGCGAGTGGCAGTGCCTGCATGACACCGGTTCGGCGGTGGCCTTTTGCCCCACCTCTAACCTGTTCCTCGGCAGCGGGCTGTTTCGCCTGCCCGCCTGCTGGCAGCACAAGGTGCGGATGGGCATCGGCACCGATGTCGGCGCGGGCACCACCTTCAGCATGCTGCGCACCCTGGGGGAAGCCTACAAGGTCGGCCAGCTCCAGAGCTACCGCCTGCGCGCCAGCGAGGCCTTTTACCACGCCACGCTGGGCGGCGCGCACGCCCTCAGGCTGGACGATAAGATTGGCAGCTTCGCGCCCGGCAAAGAGGCGGATTTCGTGGTTATCGACCCTGACGTAACGCCGCTGCAGCGCCTGCGCAACCGCCGCTGCAAGGATATCTACGAGCAGCTTTTCGTGCTGATGACCCTGGGCGACGAGCGCAACATCAGCGAGACCTGGGTCAACGGCGAGCGGGTATGGTCAACTGCCCCGGTAGGTTGACCATCCGCCGGGCGCAATCACAAACGGCAGGTGGAAATGCTCGCCTGCCGTTTCTCCCGTCACAAAATCAATTTGCGCGCAGGGGTAGAGCGTGTCGCGTCCGGTTTCGCTAAACCACGCGCCGATCTCCGCCACCAGCCGATAGCGGCCTTTTGGCAGAAAAGGGACAAATTCGGTGATGCGACCGTTTACGTTGGTCACGCCCGTCGCCATGATTTCGCCCTCCCGTTCGAGATGAACCCTCACGCCCGCTGCGGGTTTGCCCGTCGAGATATCCAGAATATGGGTACTGAGTGTGCTCATTCGCTAATGACTCCTTCCAGCCGTAGCAGCGTAATTTCCCGCAGCTGTTCCAGCGCGGCACGGATTTCCTGCGCGTCGCTGTTCTCCAGCCGCGCGTGCAGCGCCTGTAAAATGTCCTCGCCGCTGCGGCCCTTCGCGCGGATCAGAAAGACGCGTCCGAAGCGGGCCTCGTAGCGGGCATTGCCCTCGCGCAGCGCCTGCGCAAGGTCTGCATTGCCTTCATCTACCGCGCCCTGCTCCTGACGCGACAGCGCCGCCTCCGCCTGCGGGCCCGCGGGCTTTTCCCCGATGCGCGGATGGGCGCTCAATGCTTGCGCTAATGCCGCGTCGTCCCAGGCTAGCGTCAGCGCTTTCGCCGTGCTGAAGATTTCACTCCGGCTTGAGTAAGGCCGCCCGCGAGCCAGCGCCTCGGCCCAGCCGGGGATCGCCACGCAGGGGTGAATCAGCGCTAGCGCCTTTTCGTGGGGAAGATGATTGAACTCGTGCAGTGCGATCATAGCGTCTCCTTTATTGTCTTCATCCGGGTTATTGCACAAACCACGCCACTCTGAGCGCAGGCGTGAAACAGTCGATTCCATATAGCTCAACTGGAAATTTTTGATTCAAAAAAAGGCACGCTCACCGCGCTTGCGCACCATAGCAGTGCAAAGTCACCCCTCACAACGCCGTTTTCGCCACTCTGCAGCCTGGTACGCAAATTGCTGAATGCCTTTACACCCTGCAAAAGGAGAGAAGCATGAGAGCAATCGTCATTGGCGCGGGTATTGGCGGCCTGAGCGCCGCCGTCGCGCTGAAGAAAGCGGGCATCGACTGTACCGTATTTGAAGCCGTAAAGGAGATCAGGCCCGTCGGGGCGGCCATCTCCATCTGGCCTAACGGCGTAAAGTGCATGCAGCACCTCGGCATGGGCGACATCATCGAGACCTACGGTGGGCCGATGCGTTTTATGGCCTACAAGGATTACCGGCGCGGCGAAACCCTGACCCGCTTTAGCCTTGCCCCGCTGGTTGAACGTACCGGAGGGAGGCCCTGCCCCGTCTCGCGCGCTGAACTCCAGCGCGAAATGCTGGACTTCTGGGGTCGCGACAGGGTGCAGTTCGGCAAGCGCGTCGAACGCGTAAGTGAAGACGACGCGGGCGTGAGCGTGACCTTCACCGACGGCACCACGGCAACAGGCGATTTTCTGATTGCCGCCGACGGTAGCCACTCTGCGGTTCGCCCGTACGTGCTGGGCTATACGCCGGAGCGCCGCTACGCCGGGTACGTAAACTGGAACGGGCTGGTGAAGATTGACGAAGAGATTGCCCCGGCGCACCAGTGGACCACCTTCGTTGGCGAAGGCAAACGCGTGTCGCTGATGCCCGTCTCCGGCGGGCGTTTCTACTTCTTTTTTGACGTGCCGCTGCCCGCGGGCCTGGCGGAGGATCGCACCACCCTGCGCGCCGATCTCACGGGCTACTTCCGCGGCTGGGCGCCGCCGGTGCAGAAGCTTATCGCAGCGCTGGATCCTGAAACCACCAACCGTATTGAAATCCACGACATTGAGCCGTTCGACAGCCTGGTGCGCGGCAGCGTCGCGCTGCTCGGCGATGCCGCGCACAGCACCACGCCGGATATCGGCCAGGGCGGCTGTGCGGCGATGGAAGACGCCGTGGTGCTGGGAGAGTGCCTGCGTGAAAACCACAGCATTACGCTGGCGCTGCGGCAGTACGAAGCGCTGCGCTGCGACCGGGTGCGCGATCTGGTGCTGAAGGCGCGTAAACGCTGCGACGTCACCCACGGGAAAGACATGGCGTTGACGCAGGCCTGGTATCAGGAGCTCAAAGAGGAGACCGGCGAGCGCATCATCAACGGTCTGTGCGAGACCATTCAGGGCGGCCCGTTAGGCTGAACGCAAGAGGGACAACGATGAAAAGAGAACCGATTCCACCCGCCCACTGCACGTTTGAGCCAGAGGACTGGCTGCGCCTGGCGAAATGCTGGCACCCGGTCGCGCGCGCCTGCGACGTCGGCCCGGCGCCGGTCAAGGCGACCCTGCTGGATGAACAGCTGGTGATTTACCGGATCCACGACCAGGTCGTGGTTGCCCGTGACGTCTGCCCGCACCGCGGCGTGCCGCTGACGCTCGGCTTTCACGACGAGCACGGGATTATCTGCCCCTACCACGGCCTCCGCTTTGGGGAGGACGGGCGCTGCAACCGTATTCCGTCCAGCCCCGACCAGCCCGTTCCGGCGAAGCTGAACCTGATTAACTACGCCGTGGAGGAGCGCTTCGGCCTGATCTGGACCTGCCTGGCGTTTGACCCGGAAAACCCTGCGCCGCTGCCCACCATGCCGCACTGGGATGACGCAGGCTTTCAGCAGATCAACTGCCCGGCGTTTGAGGTGAACGGCTTCGCCGGGCGTCAGGTGGAGGGGTTTCTGGACGTGGCGCACTTTGCGTGGATCCACACCGATACCTTTGCCGATCCCAATAATCAGCTTGTGCCCGCCTATCAGCCGCAGGAGACGCCTTTCGGCTTCGTGGCGGATTACTGGAGCTCCGTGAGCAACTATCCCGCCGGTTCACCCGTGCAGGTGCCAGAAGGGTTCCAGTGGCTGCGCCATTTTGAAATGCATCTGCCGTTTACCGCCACCCTGACGATTCATTTTCCGGGAGAGTCGAGGCTGGTGATCATGAACGCCGCGTCGCCCGTGTCATCGCGCGTGACCCGCATGTTCGCCCCTATTGCGCGCAACCTTGACCTGCATATTCCGGTGGAAGACGTGCATGCCTTTAACCTGCGCATCTTCGAAGAAGATCGCCTGATGGTGGAAACCCAGCGCCCGGAAAGCCTGCCGCTGGACCTGACGCTGGAAGCCCATATTCCCGCTGACAAAAGCTCAATTGCCTACCGTCGGGGGCTGAAAAAAATGGGCTTTGGCGAATTTTTCCTCGTATGACGGAGGCCGATATGCTGAGCGTAATTGTTGACGGGCTGTGGCGCGAGGGCGACAAAAGCCTCGCCGTCAGGCTGGTGGCTGAAGACGGCGAAGCGCTGCCGCCGTGGCAGCCCGGCGCGCACATTGATGTCCACCTGCCCTGCGGCGTGGTGCGCCAGTATTCCCTGACCGGGTTATGTCAGGACGAGAGCTATCTTATCTGCGTGGGGCGGGAAACCGCCTCGCACGGCGGGTCGCGCTACGTTCACGAGACGCTGCGCCCCGGACAGACGCTGGCCATCTCTGCCCCGCGCAATCTGTTTCCGCTTGGTCAGGCTGAGCGGGTTTTGCTCCTGGCGGCGGGCATTGGTATTACGCCGCTGTATGCGATGGCCCTGCAGCTGAAGGCGGCCGGAACGCCGTTTACGCTTCACTATTACGTCAGAAACCGCGAAAGCGCGGCGTTTGCGCGCGAACTCTCGCAGTACGGTGAGTGCATCATTCATACCGCCAGCCCGCGCACAGCGCTCGCAGAACATATCCCCGTGCCTGAGGCGGGTTTGCGCGCCTGGGTGTGCGGACCAGCAGGGTTTATGGAAAAAGTGCGTGAGGTCGCCACGGCCAGGGGATGGAATGACGCCCATCTTCACAGCGAGGCGTTTCAGCCCGCGCCCCCTGCCACAGGCGGCATCGCGGGCGAGATCTTTACGGTCAAACTGGCCTCCACCGGCGAGCGCTGGCCGGTGCCTGCGGATAAGTCCATCGCCCAGGTGCTGCAGGAAAACGGCGTGGACGTGCCGCTGTCCTGCGAGATGGGAATTTGCGGCGCCTGCCTGACGCCGGTGATTGACGGCGTGGCCGATCACCGGGATAGCGTGCAGTCGGAGGAAGAGAAATGCGCGGCTAAGCAGCAGGTAGCGCTGTGCTGTTCGCGGAGCCATACGGGGGAGCTGGTGATTGCGTTGTAAAACGAAAAAACCCTGCGATATTGCTATCGCAGGGTTTTTGAATTTGGCGGAAGCGTAGAGATTCGAACTCTAGAACCCTTTCGGGTCGCCGGTTTTCAAGACCGGTGCCTTCAACCGCTCGGCCACGCTTCCAGAGTGAGGCGCACTATAAACACCTATTAGCGCCTTGTAAAGCAGGAATTTTTCGATTCCTACGCGTCTGCGCAAAACTCATTCAGCCAGGGTGTAAAACGCAAGGCCTGTTCCTCCGCAGCCAGCGTGCGTATGGCAGCCTTTAAAGATAATGAAACCTTCTACTTCTGTTATTTCTCCTACACTTTAAAGGTTCTACCGGTACGGTGAACGTGAAAAAGCCGGATTAATCAGGGCGATGAGGGTTTGAGCCTTTCAGCCTGCGATCATTTTGCCTTTAACTGAGGAGTTTGCGGTATGGCATTCGTAAAAACGAAAGACGGCGTCAACATTTTCTACAAAGACTGGGGTCCGAAAGAGGCGCAACCCATTGTTTTCCACCACGGCTGGCCTTTGAGTGCCGATGACTGGGATAACCAGATGCTCTTCTTCCTCGCAGAAGGCTATCGCGTTATCGCTATCGACCGTCGCGGTCATGGGCGTTCGGACCAGGTGAGTGAAGGCCACGATATGGCTCATTATGCCTCCGATGCGTCGGCCGTGGTTGAGAGCCTGGACCTGCGCAACGCCGTGCACGTCGGCCACTCCACCGGCGGCGGCCAGGTCGCCCGCTATGTTGCGCAGTACGGACAGCCGCAGGGGCGCGTCGCCAAAGCGGTGCTCGTCAGCGCCGTGCCGCCGCTGATGGTAAAAACGGACGCTAACCCCGGCGGGACGCCCATCGAAGTCTTCGACGGCTTCCGCAAGGCGCTGGCGGCTAACCGCGCCCAGTTTTACCTCGACGTCGCCAGCGGTCCGTTTTACGGCTTTAATCGGGATGGGGCCGACGTTTCACAGGGCACCATTCAGAACTGGTGGCGCCAGGGAATGATCGGAAGCGCAAAGGGGCACTATGAGGGTATTAAGGCGTTTTCAGAGACCGACCAGACCGATGATTTAAAAGCCATCACGGTTCCCGTACTGGTGCTGCAGGGCGACGACGATCAGGTCGTGCCGTATAAAAATGCGTCCCTTTTGCAGGACAAGCTGCTGGCGAACAGCGTACTGAAAATTTATCCGGGCTTCCCGCACGGGATGCATACCACCCATGCGGATACCATCAACGCGGACATTCTGGCCTTTATTCGCTCTTAAATGTCACCTTTCTTCCGGTGACGCAGCGCTTACCCCGCCTACGTAGGACCGTGCAAGCGTAGCGCCGCCGGGCGACATTCACACTGTGAGTCGGATGGGTCAATCCAAAAGAAAAACCCCAGGTTAACGAGTAACCTGGGGTTTATATTTGGCGGAAGCGTAGAGATTCGAACTCTAGAACCCTTTCGGGTCGCCGGTTTTCAAGACCGGTGCCTTCAACCGCTCGGCCACGCTTCCTAAGTGAGGCGAACTATAAACACCTCACTGCGTGCTGTAAAGTCTGATTGCATTCGTTCGCTTTAAAAATAGCCAAAATGCGTTTAGTCGGTTGAATAGACAACATATTGGCCATTTTCTCAGCATAAAATAGAGCGTTCAGCCTCAGTGCTTTTTGATGTACATATCTTTGGTGTAGTAGTACCCGAGCTTGTCAGGCGTGAATCCCCCCACCCACGGCTTCACCAGGTGCGTGCGAACATAGTGATAAACCGGAATGGCGGGCACATCGCGCCCGAGCAGATCTTCCGCCTGCTGGTAGAACTTACCGCGCTCTTCCGGAGTTTTCGCTTTGGCAGCCTCCACCAGCGCCTTGTCGTAGTCCGGGTTGCTGTACTGGCTGGTGTTTTCGCTGTCGCCAGTGCGGAAGTTATTCAGGAAGGTTGCCGCGTCGTCGTAATCGGCGATCCAGGCGTAGCGCACCGCGTCAAAGTTGTGGGTATGCATGGTATCCAGCATCGTTTTCCACTCCTGATTTTGCAGCTTCGCCTCCACGCCGAGGTTTTTCTTCCACATGGAGCTGGCGGCGATGGCGATACGCTGGTGTGATTCAGAGGTGTTGTAGAGCAGGTTGAAGCTGAGCGGATGGTCGGCGTTAAATCCGGCCTCGGCCAGCAGCTTTTTTGCCTCGGCAATGCGTTTGTCCATCGGCCAGCTGGCGTAGTCCGGGTTCTGTAGCTTCACGCCGCCGATATCCGGCTGGCTTATCAGCCACGCCGGACGCTGCCCCTGCCCTAAGACTTTCTCGGCGATGATGTCTTTGTCCAGCGCCATGTTCAGCGCCTTGCGCACGCGGACGTCGTTAAACGGCGGTCGGGTGGTGTTGAACTCATAGTAGTAAGTCGCAAGCTGCGGGGAGACATCCAGCTCGCTGCCGAGAGTTTTCTTGAGCTGGGCAAACTGGTTGATCGGCACCGTGTAAACAATGTCGATTTCGCCCGCTTTATAGCGATTCACGTCCGACGCTTCGGACGTAACGGGCAGATAGGTGACCTTGTTGATAACGGTATGTTCGTTATCCCAGTAGCGCGGGTTGCGCTCCGCCACAATGCGCTCGTTAACCACCCACTGCGACAGCTTATACGCGCCGCTGCTGACAAAATGCTCCGGCTTGGTCCACTTATCACCGAAACGACCGATCAGGACTTTATCTACCGGCACCAGCGACGGGTGCGCCAGCATCGCCAGGAAGGCCGCGTTCGGCTGCGTGAGCGTGACTTCCAGCGTGGTGTCGTTGACGGCTTTAACGCCGAGCGTATCGGGGGCTTTTTTGCCCTGGGCAATATCCGCGCCATTCACAATGTGCATATTGCCGGGATAGCTGGCGTACGGAGACGCCGTTTTAGGGTCGACCAGACGCTGCCAGCTCCAGACGATATCCTCGGCGGTAATCGCGGTGCCGTCGCTCCAGGCGATCCCCGGACGCAGATGGAACGTCCAGACGGTGTTGTCTTTGTTCTCCCATTTCTCCGCCAGGCGTGGCTGAATGTCGCCCTGCGGGGAGACGCTCACCAGCCCCTCGAATAAATCGCTGATAATATTGAATTCGACATCGCTTTCAACTTTATGCGGATCGAGCGATGACGGTTCGCTGCCGTTATTCCTGACCAGCTCCTGTTTATCTGCCAGCGTTGTTCCTGCCGGCACGTTAGCCGCCCAGCCTGCCGTGCTGGCGCACAGAATGGCTGCGGTTAACAAAGAGAGTGTAAAGTTAGTGCGTGTTTGTGGTTTCATTTCCT
>Ga0209795_10002556_pt1 | contig 10033 bp, 8 predicted proteins | sample AgamicOrMarz_FD_187166 | JGI IMG/M metagenome (GOLD analysis project Ga0209795, IMG submission 187166) | Agave microbial communities from Guanajuato, Mexico - Or.Ma.rz (SPAdes) (version 2) | ecosystem: Host-associated > Plants > Phyllosphere > Phylloplane/Leaf | place: Guanajuato, Mexico...
CGGCTACTCTTACGATAGAATGGCTGATGATATTCGCCAAATTGTTAAAGCGCTTCGTTTACAGAACTTTACGCTGGCAGGTCATTCGGTAGGTGGGGCAATTGCTATTAGATATATGGGGCGTCATAATGGCTATGGGGTTTCGAAATTAGCCCTTTTCGGTGCAGCGGCTCCTAGTTTTATTAAGCGGCCTGGCTTTCCTTTTGGGTTAGAGGCGAAGGATGTCAATACCCTTCTAGGGCAGATTTATAACGATCGTCCAAAAATGCTCGCAGACTTCACGAATATGTTCTTTCATCAGGCACTCACCAAACCATTCTCAGATTGGTTTTTTCAATTAGGTCTTGAAGCTGCAGGTCATTCCACGGCAGGTTTACTTAACTCTTTAAGAGATGAAACCTTATTCGCTGATCTCAAAAGAATTCAAGTGCCCACATTAATTCTTCATGGGAACCATGATCAAATTTGCAAACCGCCGCTGGCTTCCGTCCTTCATCAAGGCATTCAGAATTCTAAGCTGGTTTGGTTTGAGCATAGTGGTCATGGTTTGTTCTGGGAAGAGCAGAAGAAGTTTACCCAGGAATTGGCTAATTTCATTGGATAGAATATACAGACGCTTCCTACTTTAAAAGTGGGAAGCGTTTTATTACTATTTTTCGGGGTATGTTTTTTGTAAAAATTGGATTGACTCGGTAATGAGTTCTTTTAATACAGAGACATCAATATCGGCTACTTTATTGATATACACACATGCTTTTCCCGTTGTATGTTTCCCAAAGGTTTTTAGTAATTTCTCACGCTTCGTCTCACCAGGTGCAAAATACAAACTAATTTTTGCCTTACGTGGTGAAAAGCCAACTAAAGGTGCTTCTCCTTCATGACCAGATTCATATTTATAATGATAAGAACCAAAACCAATAATACTCGGCCCCCACATCTTTGCCTCAAAACCTGTCGTTTCAGTAAAGATATCAATTAATTTATACGCATCCTCACGTTTCTTCGGACTATCTACCTGTTCAATAAACTCAACGACACTATGCTCAGTTTCTTTTGTTTTTTGTTGATAACTCAACTGGTTCACTCCTTTGGTTATATTTAAGGGATTAAATACATTCTTGTAAGAAGGACAAATAACAGACTTTTGTATTAATTAATACTCTTTCAATCCTTCCTTTCCTGCTATTTCGTTGCTTTTTCACCAAATAAAAAAGAAGAGTAGCTCTACTCTCCTTCTTCTACAACAATGATATACCCATCTTGCTTCGGGCCGTTCTCGTATATTTCGCGAGAAACTATGTAATAGTTTTCCTTACTTTCGTCACTAATGACTAATTCACTTGGACTTTTATCCACAGCTGCTGCTTCTAGGCTAAAATATGGCAATCCAAGTGTTGAAATATCAAATGGCATGATTATCCCTCATTTCTATCTATTAACATGTGCATTCCCTTTGTAAAGTATAACAAATTCTTCCTTCAGTGCCCTAATGATTTTTCTTTATTTTCAAATTATGGTACTCTCTTAAAAGAAAAATCAAAACGTTTCGGAAACGAGGGATTATTATGAACGTATTATGGGATTTTGACGGAACTCTTTTTGATACCTATCCAGCACTTGTCTCTGGATTCATCCGCTTAAGCAAACAAGATTTAGAGCGTGATGAAGTTCTAAAATGGCTTAAAATTGATTCCAAAACTGCTTTTAAACATTATGGAATCGGTGAGGAGCAGAGACTCGAGTATCAAACTTTACATAACTATTATTCAAAAACAGAAAGCAAGCCATTTGAACAATTAACAGAAGCTTTATCTTCAGTGGATAACAATATTATTGTGACGCATCGTGATAAGGAATCCACTGTATTCCTGCTTGAAAAATACCAGTTAAGAAATTACTTTAAAGACATTGTTTCTGTGGAAGAACAAGGATTTACACGAAAACCACACAGCTCCTCCTATGAATATGTTTTAAAAAGTTACCATATTGATTTGGTTGTTGGTGACCGTGATTTAGACTTAATTCCCGCTCGCAAATTAAATATTAAAACATGTGCCTTTCAAAATCAAAACATCGAAGCGGATTTCCATATTGATAATTACACTGATTTTATCCCTGAAGTTCTCAACCGCCTTTAGGTTTTTTTATAAAAAAATTTGAAACTTAATTGAAGTTAAATCGTACAAGTATATATAGGTACGATGAATGGCAGAATAAAAAAAATTATGATAGAACGGAAGATCTATATTGGGCTCTAATATTTTACTTATTGGACATTATGTTTTTGAGGCTTATTATTGGTTAATTTTAATATCCATTTTTGGTTCTTGGTTTCCTAAGTTTCAAGAAACTAAGCTTGGGATTTGGATTGGCAAGTTGGTCGAACCTTATTTAGGCTTGTTCAGAAGGTTTATTCCACCACTTGGTCCTATTGATTTTTCACCAATTATCGCATTATTTGCCTTTCAATTTATCAGGCAATTTGCAATCGAAGGTCTTCGCCAATCACTGAATGTCATTGGTGTATAATAGGGCAAAAAAAGGAGCTGCGCTGCGGCTCCTTTTTCTATATCATCAATATCTCCCTTATATCCTCTTCCGTAAGGGTAGATATAACTTTTTCATCAGAATCGATGATTTCTTCGATGAGGTGTCGCTTTTTATCTTGTAGTTCATTCATTTTTTCCTCTATCGTCCCGCGAGCTACCAGCTTGATGACCTGGACGACATTTTTCTGACCCATTCGATGGGCACGGTCCGCGGCCTGTTCCTCAACAGCGGGATTCCACCATGTGTCATATAAAATGACGGTATCGGCACTCATTAAATTTAGACCGGTTCCTCCTGCTTTCAAGGAAATAAGAAATAAATCCCTTTCACCTCGATTAAAACGCTCGCAGATTTCTACTCTTTCTTCTGATGGGGTCTGTCCATCCAGATAAAAATAGTTGGTCCCTTTTGTGGTTAACGCACTTCCAATTAATTCAAGCATCTTCGTAAATTGGGAAAAAATTAAAACCCTTCTTCCAGAGAGCTTTGATTCTTCAACAATCTGCAAGAGCTGTTCAAATTTCGCCGAATTTCCTTGATATCCTTCTACAAACAAACCAGGATGACAACAAATCTGCCGCAGCCGCGTCAATCCTGCTAAAATTCTGATCCGATTTTTGCGAATCGTGTCTTTGTCGAGATGCTTCAACGTGTCGTGCCTTAATTTCGCCAAATAAGCGGCATACAACTTCTTTTGTTCAGGGAACAGTTCAACTGATTCCAAAGACTCCATTTTTTCAGGTAGTTCAGCGAGGACATCTTCTTTTAACCTGCGTAGTAAAAAAGGACGGATTCTCCGCGCAATCGTTTTTCTTGAAAGCTTGCTATATTCCTTTAACCCGAGGAACAGTTCTGGAAAAACAACGTGAAAAATCGACCATAACTCCTCTAGGGCATTTTCCACTGGTGTACCCGTAAGCGCAAACCGATGCAGGGACTGCAGTTTTTTTACGGCTCGGGCCGTTTGTGTTAACGGGTTTTTAAAGGCTTGGGCCTCATCGAAAAACACGGTATGAAACATTTGTTTCTCAAACCAGGTGATCTCACGGCGCAATAACGGATAGGAGATTATTACGACATCCACATTTGTCTGTTCTTTCAGCAGTTTGGTCCGCTCTTGTTTCGTTCCATCAATAACAACTGCTTTTAACTGAGGAGCGAATTTCCTGCATTCACTCAGCCAGTTATAGGTCAATGATGACGGACAAACAACAAGGGCCGGCTGATTAGTTTTTCGGATATCAGACTGGACTGACACGATATACGCGATGCTTTGAATTGTTTTTCCAAGCCCCATATCATCCGCCAAAATTCCTCCGAATCCATAGTAAGCAAGAGTTTTCATCCATTTAAACCCGTTTTTTTGATATTCTTTGAGAGTAGGATCTAAACTGGTTGGCACCTCAAACTCTAACTTGCCAGGATGGTGAAGGTGATCCAGGAACTGCCGAAAGGATTCTTCTAGTTTGAACGTATCACTAATCTCAACTGTATCAAGGAGTTGAAGACTCTGCTCGATTGGTAAATCTAAGCCATTAGCGAGGTCCTTATTTTTGGCTAGTGGTGAATAAAGAAAACGCTGGATTTCTTCGAATTCTCTGGTCTGAAGCGAGAGCAGAGACCCGTTCGGCAGGCGATAATATTTCCTTTTCTCCTCTAAAGCCGCCAAAACTTCCCGTATTTGTCTTTCAGGAATACCGTCCATTTCAAATTTAAATTCAAGCCAATTGGTCCGTTCCCTTTTAAACCTTACCCTTACCTGCGGACGAAAATTCTCTCTCGAAATACGATTTCGAACAGCTGTCGTTGCGTAAATTCTGACAAGCTTTTGCAATTTTGGAACGACGTACGTTAAAAAATCATATTCCAGTTCTTCATTATGAAGAAAATATCCTCCGTCCGTCTTGGCGAACGAACTTTCTTCAAAAATCTGCAGAATTTCCTCTTCCTTCTCTACATCACGAATCACTAACGATTCCGTCGGGAGATCTCTATTTTCCAATGGATTAATGATTGTATTTTCGTATTGAAATTCGAGCCCAGCAAGCAAGCGGTTTTTCACACGATCCAAGTAGAGTTTGGCCACTAGTGGTGTGGTCATCCATTGCTTCGTGATCGCTTCAGCTATCGTAACTTGGCCAAGTCTTTTTAAGCCTGGCGCGACTTTTTCCAAAAAAAACTGAATTTGCTCTTCTGGAATCGGTATTTGGCTCATTCCTGAGGCATCAAGCATCCTTTTCAAGTCGTAAAGTCGTTTAAAGTCCTGCTCTTCCAGTTGTTTCATTTTCCCTTCAAATAGAACAGAATGATAAGCTTCAAAGAAAATCATTCGCTGCAAGTTTTTTACTTTCAGCTGATAGCCGTTTTGATCCGCTCTAGCAAAATCAAACTGTAAAGGCAGCCCATCGTCAGACACATGCAGTCCCTGATAAATTTGGCCCTCATACTCCACCAGCACATTAGGTATCTTTCGAAGGTAAGTAAGCACGCTTCCCCATGCGGATGATGGAATGGATAACATCTGCTGTGTAGTGTTATTGGTGTCAGGCACCATATAAACCTTTTCATCACGGACTACTTGGACGAGTTGCTCGAGTACGTTATTGTATTCTTTTTGGAAGCAGTGCTGACTTGGGTCAAATGTAAGTGAACTAGAAAGTGTGTAGGGCTTTCCGGCTTTAATCTGTTCCAGAAAGGCACGGATGTTTTGAACTTTGATGGATTCGAGTGTTAGTTCGATCGTGAATAAGTGGCTTCCATTGCCAATATCAATGGGTTTCAAGGTGAAATCAATATCCAGCACGGTTCTTTTTTCAAAATGAAGTTGATGACCACTAGATCGGACCGGCTGATCGGTAAAAATAGTCAATAACCCTTCAGTGAGTTCCTGATTGGTTGAATTAGCGACTCTCGGGGCCGTTCCTTTCTGTTGGTGCTCGTAAATAGCTAATAAAACGGCAGCAATATGCTGACATTCCTTCGTAAAAGAAGCCAACTTCGGGCAACTGCATTCCGTTCGAAGGTCATCATTGGGACCTGTTTCGATGGTCACATGAAAATCTTCATCACCTGTCACGGTTGCTTGACAACGATGTGGGAGGTATTGCTGAAATATAACTTTATTTGTTTGATAAAAATAATCTCCTCGTTTGAAGGAGGCAGTGCCACATATTTCTTTAATGCGTTTATGAGTTAAACTTATGTTCAAGTGTCCTGCTCCTTCCTGAGGTTTAAGACCCGCTGTCCATTAATGTATACAACATTATAGCACAAGTAATATTGTTTCTTATGATAGAAAAAACGCCTGCCCTTTAAATTTAAAGGCAGACGTTTAATAATTGAAATCTATTCTTCAAAACCAACTCTCATTGTATCCGGGTGAGAGCCCGCGCGGCTATCTTGATTTAATCCATCGATTTTGTCCATATCCTCAGCCGATAATTCAAAATCAAAAATATCCGCATTCTCAATAATGCGATGTTCCTTGATTGATTTTGGAATGGTCACCACACCATGCTGTAGATCCCAGCGCAAGATCACTTGAGCAACAGATTTATTATATTTATGGGCAAGATCTTCAAGAACTGGTTCATTTAGAAGCTGCCCTTGTTTTAACGGCGACCACGCTTCCATTTGAATGCCTTCCTTTTTACAGTAAGCAAGTAATTCCTTTTGGGTTAAATGTGGATGGAATTCTACCTGGTTTACCATTGGTTTAATCTCTGCGGTACTGATTAAATCTTCTAGATGATGAACAAGGAAGTTACTTACACCAATGGCGCGGACACGGCCATCTTTATAGAGCTTTTCCAACGCCTTCCATGTTTCTTTATATTTATTTTTTCCTGGCCAGTGGATTAAATAAAGATCCAAATAATCAAGTCCAAGCTTGTTAAGACTGGTTTCAAAGGCTGCTAACGTTGATTCATATCCTTGATCAGAATTCCATACCTTGGAAGTGATAAATAATTCTTCACGCGGCACCCCTGATTCTTTAATGGCTTGACCTACGCCTTCTTCATTTTTATAGATAGCAGCGGTATCAATACTAATATATCCATTCTTAATGGCTGCTTTAACGGATTGAACTACCTCTTCTCCTTCAGTCACTTTAAATACACCTAGCCCTACCCATGGCATTTTTACACCATTATGTAATGTAGTTGTGTCTTTTAAATTTGTTGGCATCATCTATTCCTCCTTTTTATTAAAGATCGAAACAAAGACTATGGGGTCTTGGTTTCGATACTAGAAAATAGCTCTATGGGATACAGTTTATCTTCCTCTGGCGGCTTGAACTTTTTCAATATACTGTTTTGCATATTCAGTAATCTTGTTAAATTCCCCTGTTTTAGCTGGTGCCATTAGATTACCGCCTACTCCAACTGCTATGCAGCCATTCTTAATCCACTGTTCGACATTGTCTAAACTGACTCCACCAGTTGGCATAATATTTATTTGCGGAAGCGGCGCTTTTACTGCTTTAACAAAATCTGGACCAAAGGCACTGCCAGGGAACAGTTTCACAATATCAACTCCTGCTTCTAATGCACGTTTCATTTCGGTGAGGGTCATACAGCCAGGCATATATGGTACTTGATACAGATTACATAATGTTGCCGTTTCCTGGTCAAAGGCTGGGCTCACTACAAACTCTGCCCCGGCTAATATCGCAATCCGGGCTGTTGCTGCGTCAAGTACGGTTCCTGCGCCAATCACGACATTATTATTATCTTGATAAAGGGTTGCTAATTCTTTAATCACTTCATCTGCGCCTTGGACGGTGAAAGTAACCTCAATCCCTTGAATACCGCCTTCTACACAGGCTTCTGAAATGTTAACGGCCTCTTCTTTTGAGTCTGCCCTTACAACCGCAACCACACCACATTCCGCAATTTTCGTTAAAATATTAATTTTTTTCATCATCGCAGTCACTTTCTTTCTACTTATTTTCTTTTTTAAAAAATATTTTCAAATAGTTTTCATTATTCTTATTTAAATTTACAAAATCCCACTCTTATCGTATCATATAATAGAACAGCGTTCCAAAAATATGAACTGAAAAACATTTAAAAGAGGTAGAAATCATGTCTAATGTTCAATCCCTTGAAAGAGCTCTTACCATATTAAACAAACTTTCTGAATATCCCGACGGCATCCAGATTACGCGGCTAGCGGAACAGATTGGACTGACAAAAGGTACCCTTCATCGATTATTATCTACATTATCGAATATGAATTATGTTGTGAAAGATGAAGAAACCGACAAATATAAACTTGGCTTACAAGTTCTCTTTCTTTCTAGAAACCTTTTAAATCAATCGAACATTGTCACGATCGCAAAGCCATTTTTAGAAAAATTAGTACAAGAAGTGAATGAAACCGTTCATTTATGCATTGAAGACCGCGGCGAAGTGATTTATATTGATAAAATTGAAAGCAATCAAACCATCCGGATGTATTCGCGCATTGGAAGCAGAGCCCCCATGTACCGCACCGCTGTTGGAAAAATATTACTTTCTGATATGAGTCCGGACAAATTTGAAGACATCGTTTCAAATATTACCTTTATTCCAAAAACACCTACAACGATTACATCTAAAGAAGAACTCATCAAAGAAATCGAAACGGTGAGAGTCCAAGGTTACGCCTTAGACAATGCCGAGAATGAAGAAGTATTAAGATGTATTGCCTCACCTATTTACGACCATAAAGGTAAGATTATTGCCAGTTTTAGTATTTCAGGTCCTAATAATCGAGTAACGATGGATCTGATCAACCATACATTAATTGACAAAATGAAACAGTACAGTATCGCCATTTCAAGAAACCTTGGGTATACAGGTTCTTAAACAAGATAATACAAAGGTAAAGAAAACCTGATAAAACGGATCTTCTTTACCTTTTTTCATCTTTTCTATAAACGTTTCTCCAATGATTCTTCAATAAAAGCGTCTAAGTTGCCTCGATTAGGTAATCCGTCGTTATCTCCAGGAGACATCACTGCAAGCGCACCGATGGCTGCCCCGCGTTTTACCGCTTCCTTCAAAGGCAAACCTTCTAATATCCCGCTGACCACTCCAACGGCAAATCCGTCACCAGCACCTACAGTATCAACAACTTTCTTTACTGGGAATCCCTCGGTGTAGAATTGCTCACCTTGTGAACTTGTGAACGCCCCTGCTGCTCCGAGCTTAATCACAACAGTTTTTACACCAGCACCGTGATAATAAGCAGCAATCTCATGTACGTCTTCTTTACCCGTTAACAGTTTCCCTTCCTCTATCCCTGGAAGAACAATGTCTGCACGGCAGGCCAAGTCATTAATGACCTGAACCATTTCTTGTTTGTCTGCCCAAAGGCCCGGTCGCAAGTTAGGATCATACGAAATTTGCACGCCGCGCTCTCGAGCCACTTTCATGAGTTCGTATACCATCTCTCGACACCCTGCCGATAATGCGGGTGGAATACCCGTTAAATGAATATGGTCAAATCCGTCCCAGTTCAAATGAGCGATGGTTTCCAAGTCCATATGTGAAGCAGCTGAATTTTTACGGGCTGAGTAAACTTCCGGATCACCGCACACGACCTTTTCCTTCCACTGCATTCCTGTTAAATAGTTTGCATTATACATTACATATGTTGTATCAATGGCATTCTGCTTCAGAAACGTTTCGATATTTTTGCCAAACGGGTCCATTCCTAGTTGGGTAATATAGGTAACTTCATGCCCTAAGCGTGACATCCCAATAGAAAAATTGACCTCCGCCCCAGCAACAAAACGATCAAATTGCTCAACCTTTTCTAAGGAACCCTCTTGGTTGGCTACAAATAGTGCCATCGGTTCCCCTACAGTCATAATTCTACACATACGATCCTCTCCTTAATTGAAAGAGAGACATACGCTGAATATGTCTCCCTTGATTTACTTATCAAGCCGTGGCTTTACTTCCGTCCGGCACAACTGATCCTTTGTTTTTCTTTTTCATATATTGCGACCAATAGGCAGTTAGAATCGGAACTAATATCGATGTGACAATCACAGATGCAGCACATAAAGCCGTAGCCGATTGCGCAACTGGAAGAAATTCAGGTTTCATCGTGGCAATGATCATTGGATTGGCCACTGCAGCCCCTGCTGTACTTGATGCTGCCAGTCCTGCTGTACCGTTTCCGCCACCGATAAACTTATCAGCTAGCATTAATGGAATCCCTGTGATAGCGATTACAAGAAGACCCAATAAAACTCCTGCCAAACCTGTCTTTGCAATTACAGTCAGGTCAATCGAGTTTCCTAAAGCAAAACCAAAGAATGGAATCATGGTATGTGTAGCTTTACTGAAAAATTCACGGAAATCATGATCCAAGTTACCAAGAATAAACCCTACTAGGAAAGGTAAGACAGCGCCTACAAAAGCTTGCGGTTGGAATGCAGCTAACCCAGTTGAACCAAGAATTAACATAGTCACCAGTGGACCAGATT
>Ga0209795_10002559_pt1 | contig 10026 bp, 12 predicted proteins | sample AgamicOrMarz_FD_187166 | JGI IMG/M metagenome (GOLD analysis project Ga0209795, IMG submission 187166) | Agave microbial communities from Guanajuato, Mexico - Or.Ma.rz (SPAdes) (version 2) | ecosystem: Host-associated > Plants > Phyllosphere > Phylloplane/Leaf | place: Guanajuato, Mexico...
GGTTAACTGCAACATTACAGAGGATGTGCAAAAACGCAGGCTTCTCAGTGGAGATTTTTCCATCTGCTGAAAATACAGATCCATTCCAATTTTTATAAAACGAAAGACTATGTTAAAGCTTATTGTTGATTTTGGCACCCTGTTGATTGGAGCGGAAGGCGCGAAGACTCCTGCGGGAGTACGGGGCAGGGGAGACCCCGCAGGAGCGCAGCGACGAGGAGGCTCCCCGGACCGCCCGCGGAAAGCGAAGCGCCTGGAGCGGAAATCAACAGGCAAGTTTAACAGAGCAAACGAAAAGAACCGGTCATGGGACTCGGTTCTTTTTTGTAGACTTATTCAGATTTTTTGACCTTTGGCAGTATTCTGCTTAATTGAACCTTTTTACGGCGTTCCCAGGTTGCTTCATTGTTTGGATCAAATTGCTCAAGGAAGGTAATAACTTCTTTTGTTATTGGTGTTGGTGTAGAAGCACCTGATGTGACTGCTACGTTTTTGGCGTCTTTAATCCAGTCGATTTCTAACTCTGTAATATCAGCAATCCGATAAGCCTTTGTTCCAGCAATTTCTTCTGAAACTTGGGCGAGTCGATTAGAATTATTACTTTTTGGATCACCTACAACAATCGTTACATCTGCTTCGGTTGCTTGTTCTGCAACTGCTTCTTGGCGAATTTGTGTTGCATGGCAAATTTCATTATAGACTTCAACCTGAGGATATTTTTCCTGAACTTTTTTCATTGTATCGGCAACATCCCATTGACTCATCGTTGTTTGATTTGTGACTAGCACCTTGTCACTGCCAATTGTTAATACTTCGACATCCTGTGGCGTTTCAACCAAGTGCACCATTCCAGGAGCGACACCAACGGCTCCCTCGGGTTCTGGATGACCCTTTTTTCCGATATATATTACTTGGTATCCTTGTTTTGTTTTTTCTTCAATCAGATCATGGGTTCTCGTCACATCAGGACATGTCGCGTCTAACGTTACCAGCCCTTTCTTTTTAGCTAATTCCCTTACTTCCGGCGATATCCCATGGGCAGTAAATATAACCGTTCCTGTTTCTACTTTATCGAGAATATCTTTACGATTTTTCCCGTCTAGGGTAATAATCCCTTCTTCCTCGAACGCATCTGTAACATGTTTGTTATGAACAATCATCCCTAATATGTAGATAGGGCGAGGTAATGTTTTATCTAAAGCAGCATTTCTTGCAATAACCATTGCATCAACTACACCATAGCAGTAACCACGCGGTGAAATTTTGATAATTTGCATATTTAAAGTCCCCCTAAAAAAGACATTGATTCATCGTTTTATGTATTTATTATATAAAACTAATAGATATAATACAAAGATACATTTTTCCTTAGCAGTTTTAGGGGAAAATAAAGAATGCTGTCACCAGCATCCTTCATTTTAAATATACATTTTTGGAATGGAAGATCCTTTTTGTCGTGAGGTTTTTTTGGATGCTACTGGTTGTTGATTATTTTTGCGTTGGACCTTCTTTTTTGAGGTTCTTTTTTCAGGTTCTTCATGATTAGATGATTCGGTTGAGGCTGGTTCGGTTTGTTGGCTATTTTCGTCTGAAGCCTTATCTGTATTCTTTGTAGCATTTTTAAATCCTTTATAAATCTTCCACATGGCAGGGAGATTTTTTATCATCGGACCATACTGTTGGACCATCGGACCAATGGACTGGGCCGTTTTTAGTACCTGTTGTGTATTGTTCAAAATGCTTGTTAGTCCGCCGGGGTTACTTAACGATTGAAGCAGGCCTCCACCTCCAGAAGCTGCTTTTCCTGCCGTTTGCATTCCCATAAAACCGCCGGCTTGGTTTCCTCTTCCTAATAATTTCGAAAGTAGTCCACCGCCCCCTCTATTCATTTGATTAGGTCTTCCCATCATTTGTCCCATCATTGGGTTAAAACCTCCTCCAAAGGGGTTGGATGAGGGTCCCATCATTGGATTCCTGCCGCCAAAAGGGTTAGATCCGGGATTCATCATCTGGTTATTGCGCCCAAAGGGCCTGGTTCCCATTCCCCCTTGCATAGGCATTCTAGGTCTTGGTTGCATTTCTTAGCCTCCTTTCAAATTGCCTCATGCTTTAAATTATGCATTTACCCTAATTTGGTTTAGGTATTATACACAGGACAAAGACTAAAATTAGTTGTTTAAAAGTCGGTAGAAGGTAGAAAATGATAATAAAACGAAAGATAACTGGAGTTTTGGAGGAATATTGACTATAATTGCATGATGGAATAAAAAGTGTTGCTCTTGCAAAAGTAAGAAAACTACTCCAAAGTCATTAGATATTTTTTATATAAGGAGAAAATATATGAAAGAAAACCGTTTTGATCGTTTTACGTTTCAACCATTTATTATAGAAGCTATTAAGGGATTCGGCTTTACTGAGCCGACCGAAATTCAAGAACGTATGATTCCAGTCGTTTTAAAGGGAGAAAGTGCAATTGGTCAATCTCAAACAGGGACAGGGAAAACACTCGCTTATGTTCTTCCTATTCTTGAAAAAATTGACCCAAAACGACCAGAAGTTCAAGCTGTCATAACTGCACCTACCAGAGAATTAGCCTCACAAATTTACCATCAAATATTGAAAATAACTGAGCATGCCAACCCAGAGCAAGCAATTATGACTAGATGCTACATTGGGGGAACGGACAAGCAGCGGACAATTGAAAAATTAAAGGTTCAACCGCATATTGTTGTAGGGACTCCAGGAAGAATCAAGGATCTCATGAGCGATAAGGCACTATTTGTTCATACTGCGGAAATACTCGTCGTCGATGAAGCGGATATGATGTTAGACATGGGATTTATTGAGGATTTGGATAGAGTGGCTGGAAAAATGCCTGAAAATCTGCAAATGCTTGTTTTCTCAGCAACCATCCCAGAAAAATTAAAACCTTTCCTTAAAAAGTATATGGAAAATCCTAAGACCATCCAAATTGAACCAAAAAGAAAAGCAGCAGAAAATTTAGAGCATTACCTTTTACCTTCAAGACATCGGAGTAAAAAGCAGCTGGTTCATGATGCCCTACTTGCTTACAACCCCTATTTAGCGATTGTATTTACGAATACAAAAAAAATGGCTGAAGAAGTGGCCTACTTTTTGAATGAAAAAGGGTTAAAGGTTGGCCGAGTCCATGGTGATTTAAGTCCACGTGAACGAAAACAAATGATGAAGCAAATTCAGGATTTGGATTACCAATATATTGTTGCCACAGACCTTGCTTCTCGCGGAATAGATATTGAAGGAGTCAGCCATATCATTAACTATGAACTTCCTTCAGACCTAGATTTTTATATCCACCGTGTCGGGAGAACTGCCCGTGCCGGTTATTCAGGGATTGCCCTCACAATCTATGAAGCATCAGATGAAGATGCATTAAATCGATTAGAAAAAATGGGGATTCAATTTAATTACGTCGATCTTAAAAATAACGAATTTGTGACGATTGATGAACGAAATAAGCGGAAGACCCGTGTAAGGCAAGAGGATAAGGCAGACCAAAAAGCCAAATCATTGGTAAAGAAACCGGCTAAAGTCAAGCCTGGATATAAAAAGAAAATGCAGTGGGAAATGGATAAAATAAAAAAACGAGAACGAAGAATCGACCAAAGAAAAAAATAATGGAAGCAGGGAGAGTAAAGGCATGCTGAAATTAGGGTCACATGTATCAATGAGTGGAAAAGGTATGCTTCTTTCAGCGAGTGAAGAAGCCGTTTCCTACGGTGCAAACACGTTTATGGTATATACGGGAGCACCGCAAAATACAAGAAGAAAAAAAATTGAAGACCTCAATATTGAAGCTGGACGCAGGCATATGGAGCAGAACGGTATTTCTGAAATTATTGTTCATGCACCTTATATCATCAATATTGGTAATACAACAAACCCAGACACATTTGAATTAGGTGTTAGGTTCCTTCGATCAGAAATTGAAAGGACCGAGGCAATCGGCGCGAAGCAAATTGTTCTGCATCCTGGAGCACATGTTAGTGCTGGAACGGAAGCTGGCATCAAAAAAATCATCGAAGGGTTAAATGAAGTCCTAACAGGCAAAGAGCAAGTTCAAATTGCTTTGGAGACTATGGCAGGAAAGGGCTCGGAGTGTGGTAAATCTTTCGAGGAAATAGCAATGATTATGGATGGTGTCAACTATAGTGATAAGCTATCCGTTTGCTTCGATACCTGTCATACCCATGACGCGGGATATAATATTGTCGAGGATTTTGATGGAGTATTAAATGAGTTTGACAAAATCATTGGCTTGGACAAACTAAGGGTTCTGCATATTAACGATAGTAAAAATGCTGTCGGGATGAGAAAAGACAGACATGAAAATATCGGGTTTGGTCATATTGGTTTTAAAGCACTTAATTATATCGTCCACCATCCACAACTTACAGATGTTCCTAAGATTTTAGAAACTCCATATGTAGGTGAAGATAAGAATAATAAAAAAGCACCCTATAAGTTTGAGATCAACATGCTTCGTGAGCAAAAGTTTAATGAAAACTTGCTTGATTTAATCATGCAATCATAATAAAAAGCTGTGCTAAGTCACAGCTTTTTATTTTTTTGTTAATTGTATAAATAATTTATTAACTTCCCTTGCGGTTGCTGGTCCCGCGGTTTTGGCAATTTCTTTTACTAATTGAGTCCGCTGTGTATCATCAAAAATATTAATATTTTTCCCTCTTAAGTATTCCGCAATTTTTGCTGCCTGCTGCCTAGTCACTGAGATCTTAAATTGATCAGCATATTTTAACAGTTCGTCAGCAGATATCGTATTAATCTTATGATTAATGATGCTCTGAAAAATTGACACACTCACCACTCCTCACCTTAATGTATGAAAAAGTTCCCGGAGTGTGATTACAGATTTTATAAAATCAAAATTGACTAATAACAGTGTAGCAGGCTTTACAATCTAACAGACCTATTGTATACTACTTGAGTTAAATCGGAATGATTCTTATAATTAAAAGGTGATGCGTTGAGTATGCAATCAATTATAGAAATAAAAAAACTTTCTTATCGTTATGAAAAGGATGTAGTACTAGAGGATATCAACATTACCATTCCTAATGGTTCTTTTTTGGCGATTGTCGGACCAAATGGTTCTGGGAAATCCACTCTCTTAAAGTTGATTTTAGGTTTATTAAAGCCGCAAAAAGGGGAAATTTATTTATTTGGTAAGGAAATAAGTAAATTTAAGGATTGGCAAAAAATTGGCTATGTCTCTCAAAAGGCAAATTCCTTTAACACGGGTTTTCCTGCAACCGTATCTGAAGTGGTCCAGAGTGGTTTAACGAAAAAGCTAGGAATGTTTAAGTTTTTTAAAAAGGAACATTCTCAAAAAGTAATCGAAGCCTTGGATGCTGTAGGGATGAAAAAGTTCAGGAATAGAAATATAGGTGAACTCTCTGGTGGACAGCAACAAAGAGTTTTTATTGCCCGTGCTCTAGTTAGTGAACCAAGTCTCCTTATTCTTGATGAACCCACAGTTGGTGTGGATGCCGAGAATGTTAGTAATTTTTATCAAATGCTCGGCGATTTAAATAAAACTCGTGATATTACTCTTTTATTGGTGACGCATGATATTGGGACGATATCGGATAAAGTTTCCCATGTAGCCTGCTTAAATAAACATTTGCATTTTCATGGTGAAACACAGGAATTTGAACAACTCCAAGCGGATGATATGTCTAAAGCCTATGGGCATGATGTTCACATGCTTGCCCATCATCACGAGCACGGAGGCGTTGTAAAATGATTGAAGGAATTTTTCATTATGAATTTTTGCAAAATGCCTTTTTAACTGGGATTATGATTGGGATTATTGCCCCATTACTAGGAGTATTTGTTGTTGTTAGAAGATTATCGTTAATTGCTGATGCTCTAAGCCATGTGACTCTGGCGGGGATAGCAGCCAGTTTGCTTTTGGAAAGAAATGTGGCCATGATGGCAGGAGTAAATCCATTGTACTTAGGAATGGTTTTTTCTGTAGGAGGATCCCTGTTCATCGAAAAACTTAGAGGTGTTTATAAGCACTATCAAGAACTTGCGATTCCCATTATTCTTTCGAGCGGAATTGGACTAGGCGTGATCTTTATATCGCTCGCCAATGGTTTTAATACGGATTTGTTCAGCTATTTATTTGGAAGTGTCTCCGCCGTTAGCAGAACGGATTTATGGGTTGTGTTTATTATCGGAATTTTGGTAATTCTGGTGATTATTTTATTATATAAAGAACTTTTTTTATTATCATTTGATGAGGAACATGCGAAAGCTTCAGGCATTGCGGCTAAGAGTATTCATTTCATTTTTATTGTGATGGTGGCCTTGGTGATCGCTGCTTCGATGAGAATTGTCGGGATATTATTAGTGTCATCTCTAATGACTTTACCTGTCGCAGCCAGTATTCGGCTTGCCAGAGGATTTAAGCAAACGATTCTTTTATCTGTAATTTTTGGTGAAGTTTCTGTCCTTGGCGGCTTGTTTACAGCTTACTACTTAGATTTGGCTCCCGGTGGAACGATTGTGATGATTGCAGTTCTCATCTTAATTTTCTCCATATTTTATAAAAAGTTTTTAATCCATAAGGGAGGGCAGTCTGGTGAACGTTCATGAAGCGATACAATATTTAAAAGAAAAAGGATTTAAACAAACAGGTAAAAGAGAAGATATGCTTCAATTGTTTGCTGATAGTGATAAATATTTAACTGCCAAGGACGTATTGGATCAGCTTAAAGATGATTATCCAGGTCTGAGCTTTGATACAATTTATCGAAATCTTTCCTTATTTGTTAATATGGGAATCCTTGAGATGACAGAATTATCGGGCGAAAAGCATTTTCGCTTTACATGTTCTAGGCATCACCATCATCATCATTTTATCTGTTTAACCTGTGGGAAAACGAAAGAAATTGACACTTGTCCGATGAAAGATTTAAGTGAAAATCTAAAAGGATATGATATTTCCGGTCACAAATTCGAGATTTATGGTCTTTGTCCTGAATGTCATTAAAAAAACCGCTTGTGCAGTTCATTGCACAAGCGGTTTTCTGTTGATAACTGCTAACGGGACCTAACCAATGGGCGGATGTTCTTTTCTTGCTTCATCCAATTCTCTACCCATCTATTTGCTTCGCTCCAGTTATTGACACGGATTACACCATTTGGAATGGGGTCTTGGTTATATGGTGTATCAAATAAAATGACTGGGATTTGACACTCTTCATGAATCATCACAGCATTATCATGTTTATCTTCAAAGAAGATCTCCACACTATGCTTTTTAACGGAGGCGACTTTGTCATGTGATCCAATTAATTCGATGTGGTCGAAACTTAAGCCTTTATCGATAAACCATTTAGTTGTAAGCTCGAGTAAATGAGAGCTGCGCGCACTAATAAAAAACAATTCATGATCATTTTTCCATTTTTTCAGGACATTTCCTGCTCCATTCGCAAGGGGGGAACTGGCATAGATGGCCGGTTCATTTTCAGTGAACCATTCAGCAAATTCCTTTTCCGAAACATTTACATATGGATTATAGTCATACTGAATAACGTCCTCATACAAAATATTCAAGCCAAATGCTTTATTAATAAAAGGTAGGATGGATTTTGGGCAGGTTACAGTTCCATCAATATCAATGCCAAATCTTTTTTTCATGTGTAAACTCTCTTTCATAAGTCATTTCAGTATCTCTATATATTTTACCAAAGTATAGCGTTCAATGAATTAACTATTTACAAGTAATTTTTTGGGAATAGAACTAAAAAACTATTACAGGCAAACATTAACATACTAAAATGCTTTCAGAGGCAAACAATAATTAATGCTCCTATTACTGAAAGTGAGGGATTAGGATGGCAGATGAAAGAGACACGAAAGTGCAAGAAGCTCTTCAAAGTTCGAATATTGGTCAAGATATACCCAATTCTCCTACATCATTTAGGGAGGAAACAGCATCAGAAATCGCTGAACCTATTAAGGCTCATTACACATTGAAAAAAGATGAGTCTGTGCCAAGGATTGGTGCTTCTGTTCCGATACGAACTTCTGAATATAGGGAAGAAACAGCTGCAGAAATCGCTGCACCTGCTCCACTTATCCGAGGAAGGGAACATGAAGAGGAAAGGGAAAAAGCGGCTGGTGGTACCGGTATTGGGACGCTTGCGTTAATACTTTCGATTTTATCACTGTTTGTTTTACCTATTCTTTTTGGTGCTGCAGGTATTGTGTTAGGTTTTGTTGCCAGAAGGAGAGGGGCCAATGGTTTAGGTGCATGGGCTATTGGTATCGGTGCAATTTCCATTGTGATCGGTATCTTCATTCTTCCGTTCTTTTAACAAAACCTGCATAGGAGCAAAAAGAAACCCGGTAAAAAATACCGGGTTTCTTGACGTGTTAATTAGTTATTTTTTCTTCCGCTGCTTTTTTTTGAAAGTACTCTTCAGCAATTTGGTCGATTTCCTTTTTCAATTCCTCGACTAATTGCGCTTCAGGGACCTTGCGGACAATTTCACCCTTCCGGAATAATAGCCCTTCACCACGAGCGCCTGCAATACCAATATCAGCCTCACGTGCCTCTCCAGGACCATTAACAGCACAGCCTAATACCGCTACTTTAATCGGTGCTTTGATTTTTTCAATGTATTCTTCCACTTCATTTGCAATACTGATTAAATCAATTTCAATTCGACCGCACGTTGGACAAGAGATCAATGTGGCAGCATTGGAAGAAAGACCGAAAACTTTTAATAGTTCTCTGGCTACCTTAACCTCCTGAACAGGGTCAGCACTTAAGGAAACGCGAAGTGTGTTACCGATTCCTTTGTGTAAAATAGTGCCCAAACCAGCCGCACTTTTTATGCTGCCAGCAAAAAGAGTACCTGATTCCGTAATCCCAAGATGGAGGGGATAATCGAATGCTCTGGATGCCTTCTCATAGGCTTCAATTGCAAGATTCACATCCGACGCCTTCATGGATACAATAATGTCATGAAAATCTAAGTCCTCAAGAATTTTAATATGGTGGAGTGCACTCTCAACCATGCCATCAGCAGTTGGATAACCATATTTCTCTAATATTCTCTTCTCAAGCGAACCCGCATTTACACCAATTCGAATTGGAATACCACGTTCTTTTGCAGCTTTTACGACCGCTTCCACCTTTTCTCGTTTGCCAATGTTTCCGGGATTGATTCTAATTTTATCGGCTCCGCCTTCAATGGCTTTAAGAGCCAATTTATAATCAAAATGAATATCAACAACAAGGGGAATGTTAATTCTTTTCTTGATTTCAGAAATAGCATTTGCCGCGCGTTCATCCGGACAAGCCACCCGAACAATCTGACAACCAGCTTCCTCAAGACGTTTTATTTCAGCAACGGTTGCTTCCACATCATGTGTTTTTGTTGTGGTCATACTTTGGATAAATAATTCGTTACTCCCGCCAATTGTTAAGTTACCTACTTTAATTGGTCGGGTCTTTGTGCGATGTATTATTTCACTCACGTGTAATTCGCTCCTTCAAAATGGGATTCGAATAAGGTATATATATAAACAATCCGCCTTTTATTTTATCAGCCTTTCACTATTTTTGACAAGAATAAGCATTATCCTCTTTATTTTGAGTAATCAGGGAAATGATATGTAGACCCAATTTGAATTTTTTCAGGTGTTTCCCCAGGGTTTAATTTTCGAAAGTCTTGAATTAGGTCGGTAATCGAGACAGGAAGTTGTTTATCCAGCTGATGTTCCACGATCGATATCACGGTTTCACCAGGTTCTACTTTTGCTTCAAAAGAAGGCAGGTCTGTTTTCAGTTCCGTTTTTGGTGTTTCGATTTTAGCATCCACCTGTGTTGTTTGTGATGAAGGCAGAGTGCCAACAGTTAAGTCAATATAAATTACATATATAATTAAAACGGCAAGTAGGAAACCAAAGAGTTTTTTCATTAGACAAGCCTCCGAAAGGTCAGTT
>Ga0209795_10002562_pt1 | contig 10015 bp, 8 predicted proteins | sample AgamicOrMarz_FD_187166 | JGI IMG/M metagenome (GOLD analysis project Ga0209795, IMG submission 187166) | Agave microbial communities from Guanajuato, Mexico - Or.Ma.rz (SPAdes) (version 2) | ecosystem: Host-associated > Plants > Phyllosphere > Phylloplane/Leaf | place: Guanajuato, Mexico...
CTCTGCAATTGCTTGATAATCAGAGATGTCATATCCGTTATCGTCCATTGGTGATTGATAAACTGGGCTTAACCAAATAACGTCGATACCTAACTCTTTTAAGTAATCTAATTTTTGAATAACTCCTTTTAAGTCACCAATTCCGTCACCATTAGAATCATAAAAACTTTTCGGATAAATTTGATATACAACTGCTTCCTTCCACCATTGTCTATTCTTTATTGTAGCGCTTTCTTCATTCTTTCTTTCACTTAGTTGAACCATTTCTTATCAGCTCCCGTATTTTTATATTAAAATTATGTACTTATCCTTCATTTATATGGTATCGATACCATATATGATTAAAAAAATTACGCTATTAAAAAGTCCGATATAACCCTTTTCCTTTAAGATAAATTTATTGTATTACATCATGGGAACGGTTTCAATAACTTTTCTGAAAATTTTTCAAAAAAAGGTGAGAACGAATAAATTCAGCTCTCACCTTCATGTGTGATTTCCTATTATGTTGAACTTCGAACAACCAGCTCGATTGGAAGTTCAAAAGTTTCCACTTTTACTTCAGAATCATTCAACATATCAATAAGGGTTTCCATTGCTTTAATCCCCATCTGATCAATAGGTTGTCGTATAGTCGTTAGCTTTGGATCTAACATTTGTGCAAGAGGTTGATCATCAAAGCCAATAATCGCCAAATCATTAGGTATTTTTAGACCACACTCTTTGGCTTCAATCATCATTCCCCCGGCAATTTCATCACTTCCTGTAAATATAGCCGTTGGACGATCCTCCATCGACAGGATTTTTTTAATTACTTGCTTTCCGTCTTCAATACTGTGTTGATTAACAAAAACCCATTTTGGATCTGGCTGAATTCCTGCCTCTTGCAGTGCTTTTTGATAACCTTGATTACGGTCCTTGTCCTTGCCTTCCTCAGCAAATAATCCACCGGTGCAGTATCCAATTTTCCGGTGGCCTTTTTCAAGTAAATGCTTTACGCCTATATACGCACCCTTATATTGATCTAATCGAACGATTGGGACACTTGCGTTGTTCACATATTCATTGCATAACAAAATAGGACCAGATTCAGTAAACGGTTCTATGATACTCCAGTCATTTTCAATAGAGGTCATAATAATTCCGTCAACTTGCTTGGTTTTTAGTAAATTTAGAAAGGCCAATTCTTTCTCTTTATCTTCATTACTTTGAAAAATTAATACATGATAGCCGTTTTTATAAGCAACTTGTTCAATTGAATCGACTAAATAAGAGAAAAATGGATTTACGATTCTTGGTACAATGACACCAATTGTAGTCGTTACCTGCCCTCTTAACTTTCTTGCCGAAGGGTTCGGGGTATAGTTAAGCTCTTTCATTGCTTTTAGCACCAGATTTTTTTTCTCTTCTGAAACATATGAATGATTGTTTATAACACGGGAAACGGTTGTTTTTGATAACCCCGATAATTTTGCTACGTCATATATGGTAGGCATTTATTTATCACTCCATCACTAACTGAAATCAGTTTCATACTTATTTTACGTTAAAAAAGAGCCAAAATGCAATGAATGAATTCGCTCGCATCTCTATATCATCTGGTCAATAAGAATACCAGTAAAATCGCTGTGACTCTTTAAAATAGAACCTTTTTATATAAAATGCTTCATGATTAATAAACCAGCATACTTAAAAGCATTTATTTCATAAGCAAAAAACCAGTACCACACTAAAAAAACACATTATACTTAAAAAAACCTTTTTAAAAGGGTAGTTTTGTTAATTATTTTCTTATTGACATATGAAATCGGTACCATATATAATACAATCAAATCGAAAACGCTTTCTAAATAAAATTTAGATACATAAACAGCAAAGGGGATTTAAATATGCAAAACAATAAACTTTACTGGAAGCTAAGCAGTTTCTTTTTCTTGTTCTTCTTATCTATTGCCTCTATTTTCACTTTTTTTGCTATCTGGTTGGGACAAAGCCTTAACCTTTCCGGAGCACAAACGGGTATTGTTTTTTCTGTAAACGCTGTCTTCACTATGCTTTTCCAACCGCTTTATGGATATATCTCTGACAAATTGGGATTACGAAAGAATTTATTATACTTCATTTCAATTTTAGTTATTTTATCTGGACCATTTCTCATTTTCATCTATCAACCTCTTTTAAACTGGAATTTTTGGATAGGAGCTCTGATAGGCGGGTCTTATCTTGCTATCACTTTTTTAGCTGGTATCTCAGCTATCGAGTCATATATCGAAAAAGTTGGCAGAAAGTATGAGTTTGAATTCGGTCGTGCAAGACTTTGGGGATCAATAGGAGCTGCCGTTGCAGCTGCCATCGGGGGACGAATGCTTAATATTAACCCTAATATCAACTTTTGGATTGCATCGGGATCAGGCATTCTCTTATTACTTGTTATTTTCCTTACAAAAGTAGAGGTATCCACTATCGAAGAAAAGAAGGCAAAGTCCCTTTCTATTCAAGATTTGGGCATTTTATTTAAACGAAAAGATTTCTGGATTTTTATGATTTTTATGCTCGGGACGGGCTGTATTTATAATGTCTTTGACCAGCAATTCCCTGTATATTATGCCTCTCTGTTTCCAACAGAACAATTAGGAAACCAAATATTTGGTTACTTAAATGCAGGTCAGGTTTTTTTAGAATCCGGTATGTTATTAGTTGCTCCATTCATTGTCCGTAAAGTGGGTCCTAAAGGAGGTTTAATTTTAGCAGGAATCATTATGATTTTACGCGTGATAGGTTCAGGTCTAGTATCAGATCCATACAGCATTTCATTTATTAAGCTTCTTAACGCACCAGAGTTTGCCATTATCATCGTTTCTGTTTTTAAATATCTGGCTACACATTTTGATACAAAATTCTCTTCAATTTTATATTTGGTTGGCTACCAATTTGCGATGCAGCTAGGGGCGGTTATACTCTCCCCTATCGTAGGAAATCTATACGATTCAATTGGTTTTCGTCAAACATACTTAATCATGGGGGGGATTGTCACTATCTTTACTCTATTTGGTGCATTTCTTTTAAGAAACAAGAATCAAGCATCTAAAGATAGGAACGATTCAAAACTTACTGCTTAGAATCAGGAAAAATATAATAATTAGTCTTAAAACTTCAAAAATATCTTTTAAACTGTTCCTATTAGTTTTGATTCCCATAGTTTTGAAAGCCTTTGCTAATTATAGCAAAGGCTTCTTTTTGGTGATTTTCTTTTATTATAAAGTGACCTTTTTTAAAGTATTTTCATATTGCTTTATTACTTTATAAAATATTGTTTTCTTCATATTTTCTTCTTTCATGACTTGTACAGTTTCGTTTTACTTTTATTTCCATCATTTATAAACTTCCATAAACTCCTGGCTAACTTCAGCTTTAGGTCTTTCAAAAGTTATCTTCTTATTCAGCGCAGCTTCAATTCCCTCTCCTCAATGCTTGCAAATACGATCTCTTTCTTCTAGGAGCATCCAAAACAGAATTTGCAGAATTAAATCCGTAATAAATGTTAAAAAACTAGCCTAGCCTTATTACTGAGCTATATCCAACAATAGCATATCCAAAAATGTAATGGCTGCCTCACCTTCTTTTTTGATGACATTCTACTCTTACATGCTTTTTTTATTACCACCAAAACGATCTAACGAAATGAAGGAAAGAAGAATCAATGTATAAAAAAGTAATATAAGGAAAAATTACTAGTGAATATTGGAAAAACCAATGTCCTCTTCATTCGATGACATACAAAAGTGGAGGGTTATTAAAATATGAACAGCGCCTGGAATCGCCTGATAAAAAAAGCCAGAAAACCAAAAAAAATGCCCCCTCAGTATGAAGAAACCACTTTGAATGATGAGGCTCTTCATTCATCTTTGACTGAAAACCTAACAAAAGTAAAGAACTCTTTAGGAAATAGTGGAGATTTAGTGGTTCGGGATTTTAAAATGGGAAAACCCTTTTTATGTAAAGTAGCTTCTATTTATATAAATGGATTAACGGATAAAGAAATTTTAGGAAACTCCATTATAGAAAGGCTGATGAATGATGTAGAGATGATTAAAGAGGAAGCCCCTTATGGACCAAGCGAATTAGGGATGTACATAAAAGAACATATGTTAACTATTACGAATGTGGGAGAGATAAAGAATTTCGATAAACTTTTTTTCCATCTTTTATCCGGCGAAACAATTGTCTTAGTCGATGGATGGAATCAAGGCTTTGCTTGTGCCGCGCAAGGAGGAGATCTTAGAGCCATTTCGGAACCCGTAGCAGAATCGTCCGTTCGAGGCCCTCGAGATAGCTTTACAGAATCCCTTATCACTAATACAGCAATGATTCGCCGTCGTATTAAGAGCCCAAACCTCTGGTTAGAAACGAAGGAAATAGGAACAATCACGCAAACTGGCGTTGGGATGATGTACGTAAAAGGCATTGTCAACGATAAGCTTCTTACAGAAATTAAAGAAAGATTAGGTAAAATGGAAGTAGATGAAGTTCAAGGCTCTAATACAATTGAAGAATGGATTTCCGATGAAACCTGGACACCTTGGCCAACTGTTTTTATCACAGAACGACCCGATGTGGTGGCAGGAAATCTATTAGAAGGAAGAGTCGTGATTTTTGTGAATGAAACACCTACGCCTCTTATTGTCCCTGCGACTTGGAATCAATTTTTCCAGACGGCGGAGGATTATTATTTGCGTTGGACAATGTCTAGCTTTTTGCGCATACTGAGAATCATTTCTTTTTTAATTACTCTTCTTGGCCCATCTTTATTTATTGCGTTTCTTTCCTTCCATCCAGAATTAATTCCAACACCGTTGCTGATTAATTTGGCAGCCCAGCGTCAAAATATTCCATTTCCAATTATTATAGAAGCGCTATTGATGGAATTTACCTTTGAAGTATTGCGAGAAGCTGGTGTTCGTATGCCGCGCCCCGTTGGTCAGGCTGTTTCCATCGTCGGGGCTCTTGTATTGGGGGAAGCAGCTGTTTCAGCTGGGATTGTTTCCAGCGCGATGGTTATTGTCGTGGCAGCTACGGCTATCGCAAGCTTTACCATTCCTCATTATGCAATGACGGATGCTACTCGTTTACTTCGGTTCGGAATGATGATTTTAGCTAGTTTTTTTGGATTATATGGTATTGGATTAGGAGTAATCATGTTAGTAGCTCATACGTGCAGCTTGCGTTCCTTTGGTATTCCGTACTTAGCTCCTTTTGCCCCTGCCATTTTAGCTGATCAGAAAGATTCCATCTTCCGTTTTCCTTTACCTTTTATGTCTAAACGCCCCCGTTTAATTAGTCAGGTGAAAACGAAGCGAACAGACCCTAATCAAAATCGCGGGCCTTCACCAAGGAATGGACAGATGAAAAATCAAGAATCAAAGAGGGATTCTGATGAGACATAGATCATTGATGCTTCTTTTGCTTTGCGTATTGTTAGTCTTCTTGTCAGGATGCTGGGACCGCGAAGAGTTACAGCAGCTAAGTATCGTTTCAGGAATGGCTATTGATAAAGGCAGCGACAAAGTAAAGAACAGATATAGAGTTACGGTTCAAATTATCAATCCTTCACAAGTAGCTGGTGGCCAACAAGGAGGAAAAGTTCAAGCTTCGCCTGTGACAACCTTTACTGAAACAGGAAGTACCCTTGCCGAGACCCTTCGAAAGATTTCAACAAAGTCACCTGGAGAGCTTTTCTTTCCTCACCTTCAAATTTTAGTAATCAGCGAGAAGGTAGCGAACCAAGGAATTGAAGATTTATTTGATATGATCGAACGGGATAGCCAGTTTCGGGTCCTTTTTCCCGTTTTAATTGCAAGAGGACATATTACAGCGAAAGAAACGCTAGAAGTCACAACATCATTAGAAGCCATCCCTTCTGCAAAGATTGGAGATGCTTTAAAATCTTCTGAAGACGACTGGGGAACCTATAAAAGTACGCGTGCAGATCAAGTGATTCAGGGGTTAAAAGAAGGAAGCGTAGCAGTCACAGGTGTTAAGATTAATGGGGAGAAAAAGAGTGGAAATGCAACAACAAATACACAACAAGTTTCTCCAAGTGCAAACATTGAAATTAAAGGGATTGCTCTTTTTAAAAATGGAAAGTTAAAAAAATGGTTGGATGGGCCTCCTGCACGAGGAGTGACATGGATTACGAACGAAATGAAACGAACCGTGATGAACCTTAATTGCGGAAAGAAAAAGGATGCCATCGCAATTGAAATTTCGCGTTCTAAATCGGCTACCCATGTAACATTCAAACATCAGAAACCAGCTATCTATATTACTGTTCACTCAGAAGGAACAGTCTTAGAAAATAATTGCTCTATAGATCTTGCCAAATCACAAGCTCTTGGCCAACTAGATGAACAATTAGAAGAAGAGATTAAACAGGAAATACTATTGGCAGTAAAAAAAGCTCAAAAGCAAAAAAGTGATATCTTCAATTTTGGTGAAACGGTTAATATAGCAAATAAGCATGTGTGGAACAACATTCATAATTCATGGGAAAAAGATATTTTTCCAGAAACAGAAGTTCACGTGAATGTACAAGCTATTATTCGTCGGACAGGTATGACAACCAAGTCTTATATAAACAAATAAAATAATCATAAAGGGTAAAGAAAGGAGTTGAGAGACGAATGGAAAAAGCAAAATTAAGTGTCATTCAACTCTTTGCTCTTATGTTTATCTTCGAAATGGGAACAGCATTGGTTGTTAGTTACGGAACAAATGCCGGAAAGGATGCTTGGCTTGCTATTCTGTTAGCCCTTTGTGGAGGAATCGTATTATTTTACATTTTTCACTTCTTATATCGCCAATATCCAAATTTGCTCTTCACTGGATATATAAGGGAAATATTCAGTAAACACTTCGGATGGATAGTTGGTTTACTATACTGTCTTCACTTTTTGTATATTTGCGGAAGGAATGTACGTGAATTAGGGGATTTATTGGTTTCATCTACTCTGTCGGAAACTCCCTTACTAGCCATTAACCTTACACTTGTGCTTGTGATATGCTACGTCATTCATCTAGGGATAGAAGTAGTAGGGAGAACAGCAGAAGTATTTATGGTTGTCTTACTCTTACTTGGAGCGGCAGGGAATTTTTTTGTTCTTGTATCAGGAGATGTTGATTTTCACCAGATACGTCCCTTTCTTGAACACGGATGGAAGCCTATCTTTACCACGGCTTTTCCCCACCTGCTCATCTTCCCCTTCGGCGAAATGATTGCTTTTACAATGCTATTACCATATTTAAATCGTCCTCAGTTAGTAAAGCGAGCATGGTTGGCGGCTGTGATTTCAAGCGGGGTGATTCTAAGCTGGACCGTTTTGTTAAATACATCGGTTTTGGGTATAGATGTGATGGAGAGGTCCGTATTCCCTACGTTAACAGCAGTTGGAAAAGTCAATTTGTTCGATTTTATTGAAAGATTAGATGCGATTGTGGTATTCACTTTGCTGATTACCGTCTTTTTCAAAGCATCTATTTATCTATATGCCGCGGTTATAGGAATAGCTGATTTATTCAAATTAAGAACGTACCATCAAATTCTTTTCCCAACCGGAACTATTGTCATTTTTTTGTCTCTCACTATGGCCTCCAGTTTTTCGGAGCAAGGAGAAGAAGGCTTCCTTAATCATTACCTTTCGATTGCTCTTCTAATTGTTGTTCCCATGATCATGCTTTTAGTTTCTGTTATCCGCAATCATTTTGCAAGAAACTGAACAAGTAACGGTTTTAAACTGGTTTTATTACTAATCAGCATGAAAACTTTTAGTAAACAATTAAAAAAGTCAAAGATCAGACATAATAAAGAAAGGAGACGCCTCAAAGATGGAGAAAGCAAAAATAAGCGTTACACAACTCTTTGCCCTTATGTTTATCTTCGACTTGGGTACTTCTCTAATTGTAAGTTATGGAATCCCCGCCGGTAAAGATGCCTGGCTTGCTATCCTTCTAGGAATGGGAGGAGGCATACTCTTATTCTTTGTTTACTATATGTTATTTCGTCAATATCCGACCATTCCCCTTACTGGATATGTTAGAAAAATATTTGGTGAATTCTTTGGCTGGGTGCTTGGGTTATTATACTGTTTGTTCTTCTTGTATATTGCAGCTAGAAATGTACGTGATTTCGGGGACTTATTGACTTCGTCTACTTTACCAGAAACCCCATTACTAGCAATTAATCTTTCGCTTATTCTTGTTATGTGTTATGTCATTTATCTAGGGGTAGAAGTAATAGGAAGAACAGCAGAAGTATTTATTGTCATTTTACTATTATTTGGGTTAGGAGCTAATTTCTTCGTTCTTGTATCTGGAAATGTTAGTTTAAAACATATCCGCCCCTTTCTTGAACACGGGTGGAAGCCTGTTTTAACTACAGCATTTCCTCCTGTTGTGTCTTTTCCATTTGGTGAAATGCTCGTATTTACGATGCTGCTACCGTATTTAAATCGTCCTAAACTAATAAAAAAGGTATGGTTATCCGCATTACTTTCAAGTGGGTTGATCCTAAGCTGGACAGCTGCTTTAAATATGTCGGTTTTAGGTTTAGATGTAATGCAGAGATCTACATTTCCTACCTTGGCTACGATTGGAAAAGTCAATCTATTTGATTTTATTGAAAGACTGGATGCAATTGTAGTTTTCACCCTATTAATGACCGTTTTTTTCAAAGCATCTATTTTTATGTATGGAGCTATCCTTGGAATCACTGATTTATTTAAGGTGAAGAACCGCCAGCAAATCATTCTTCCTATGGGCTTTATTTTGATTTTTCTCTCCATGACAATAGCTTCCAGTTTTTCAGAGCATTTAGAAGAGGGTTTTACTATTACATTAAAATATCTTCATGTTCCTTTTTTTATTGTTATTCCTTTGTTTATGCTGGTTGTCTCCCTCATTCGGAACTATGTGAAGAAAAAAGCTAGTTAGGACGGTATCGTTGCTCTTTTTTCTTTTGTATAATCATAAAAATTTGCTGGCAAATAACAAGTAAAAAAAGTCCAGCTAACATGATATATTCAGCGTTGCTCATTACCCAAAAAGGATTTAGAAGGTGCAGAAATGAATCATGGAAACTAAAACCTAATAGAAAATCCATTAATAAGAGGTTTAAAGTAGATAATAAAAAGACAATAATTAGTGCTAGAAAAATCTTCATGTTCTTCCCTCCTTTAATTTAAAGTAAATATATTATTTGTCAAAAATAAAGTTTTTAATAATAAACCTTATTGTTTGAAATTAAAGGAACGGCGTAAGATAGTTTAAAATATCTTGTGTAAATGAATAAGTACAAAAAGGAAGGACTTTTCTTAGAAAATTAAGTAACTTCAACCACTCTAAAGAAAGTAGGTTTTCTCTGAATGAGTTTATAACATTTCTTGTTCAAGCTTTATTCCTTAACGAAGAGTAACTGCACCCTTCCTTGTTTCTGTATAGTCAGCGCTTTGCGATAAGATCTCATATTGATTTTAATTAAGCTCGCACAGAACTAAAAATGATGGTTAAAACAAACCAATGAATAATTTCTATAAGAAAAGAAAATTCATTTTTATATAAAATTATTGATTACCTCTTAATTTTCGATCCTCAGTTTTTACGTTAGAACCACAAATAAATTATCAGAAAGATACATAATATATACATCTTTAAAGGTGTATGTATTATGTATCTTTTAAGGTAAAAGACTATTTTATTTGCAATGATTTTAGTAAAGCAGCCTGTAATTCTATAAAAGAGAGCAGCACATATAGATAAACAAATTCAACTATACAAGTAATGTTTTTTATAAACCGATTCATAAATATTTTCATATCTTTTAGCCCCTTCATATATAATTCACCCTTCTGGAAATTGAAAAAAGTATAGCGACGAAAGGATTTTAAATTATTTATTTTAAGCAATGTAATAATAATTATTAATCTTGATAAAATTATTCAATTAGGTTCGTAGAAAATAAGTT
>Ga0209795_10002564_pt1 | contig 10009 bp, 8 predicted proteins | sample AgamicOrMarz_FD_187166 | JGI IMG/M metagenome (GOLD analysis project Ga0209795, IMG submission 187166) | Agave microbial communities from Guanajuato, Mexico - Or.Ma.rz (SPAdes) (version 2) | ecosystem: Host-associated > Plants > Phyllosphere > Phylloplane/Leaf | place: Guanajuato, Mexico...
TCAAAAAGTTGTAGAAATATTTATTTGATGAATATTTTAAATTCAATATGAAATACTAACAGCAATCTGATAGCTTATATCAGAAAATTTTATTAAAAGGGGCTACATATCATGGCAAACAGGTCTTCAAATCAATATGTTTCACCAAATGCTGAATCTGCAATCGATCAGATGAAGTATGAAATTGCAACAGAATTTGGAGTACATTTAGGTCCAGATTCAACGTCTCGTGCAAATGGTTCAGTAGGTGGAGAGATTACAAAACGTTTAGTTCAAATGGCTGAACAAAGTCTCGGTGGCTATTCAAGATAAAAGATTTAATTTGAGAGATGAGTTAATTAAAGGTAATTCGTTACCAAGTGATTAACTCATCTCTTTTTGAATCTTTTAAGAAACTTTACATAATTTTACCAAAACAAAAAACAAAAGATTAAATAAAAGGAAGTTTACTATAAAATATCAAGCAAATTAATTTAATTTGTATTAATATTAGTAAAAATGAGTCGATTTAAGTAGAGAGAAAATTAAAATAATTTGGTATTATTAAACTAAACTCAATGTAACTATAGAGAGAATTATATTGAGTATATAAAGAGATAGAAATAAATGGGGAGTTGCAAGTATGAAATCAACTGGAATTATTAGAAAACTAGACGATCTTGGAAGAATTGTTCTACCGAAAGAACTAAGAAATACAATGAATTTAGAGAACAATGCTCCTTTTGAAATTCATTTTGAAGAAGGTATGATTATTCTTACAAAATATGATGAAAATTCCGGTCTAAGTGGAATTGTCAGAAGACTAGATGACTTAGGAAGAATTGTTTTACCAAAGGAATTAAGAAAAATGTTAAATCTTAATAAATATGAACCATTTGAAGTATTTATTGAGGAACAAAAGATTATCCTTAGACAATTTGTTTCGAGTAATGCTTGTATGGTAACAGGAGTTATTGATGAAAATAATTTCTCGTTTGATAGTGGAAAGATTGTAGTAAGTAAATACGGCGCAGAAATTCTTATTAAGGAATTGCAGGAATACATAGCTAAATAATAAATCTAAAAGTGCTCTTTTTCTTTAGGAGAAGAGCACTTTTTTGTTTGAATTTAGTTTAAAGGAATAAGAGAGTTTATCCTTTCTAAAGTAATATTAAGAATCTTTTTCAGTGCTTTCAACGATTTACTACAAATTTGTTAAAACCCTCTAAAATACACCAAGATAATAAAACACTACATAGAATGATAATTTCCATTTTTCACATCTCCTTTTTTTGTTCTACTTTTAATTTCTCTTAGGCTTTAATTGTCTTGAATTTTAAGATTGTATGTTCTGTTTTGTTTGGATGTTTTTATTATACACGAACATCTATTCTAATGTAAGTAGTTTTTTTAGAAAATAGATAGATTTTTTACGAACAGATATTCAAAATAGGTCGTTTGTTCGATTTTCTAATAATAAGATTGATAAAAAAATAGAACAGCCATTAATCCTGGCAAAAAGAAATACTCCTTTAATGCCAAAAAAAACGAATGTTTTTTTGTACTCAATTTCTGTTCTGTAAAAGTATGTTTCTTCCAGAAATATGGTAGGATATGGTTATGGAATTGTTAGAAGGAGATAACGTATGGGCCTAATAGAGAATCAAAAGTATTTCTTTGAAAAATATAAAATCGATGAACAGGATTTTGAAAAGTACTGTTTAGACTGGTCGAAATATATTGAAATTTTTAATGAATACATATCAGAAATACCGAATCTTGAAACAGTAGCTACTTTTATTTCAGAAATACTCCGTAAAAACCCTGAAATTCATACTGTGAAATCAAGAATTAAATATCCTGACCATTTAATTGAAAAGATTATTCGCAAGACGATAAAAGGTAAAAAATCAGACTCAGGATATGAAATCAATGTTTCGAATTATAAATCTGAAATTACAGATCTAATTGGTATAAGAGCATTACATTTATATAAATACCAGGCTGCAGATATAGACAAGACAATTAGACAAAATTGGAATTTACATGAAAAAGCGACTATTTACCATCGCTTAGGAGATATGACAAGTGAACAGCATATTGAAGAGGAAAAGTTCCAGTTTTTAGTTCATGATGCCGGATATCGATCATGGCATTATGTGATTAAGTCGCAAATGACAAAAGTAAATTATTTAGCCGAAATTCAAGTAAGAACGATATTTGAAGAAGGCTGGAGTGAAATAGATCATCAACTAAGGTATCCTTATGATTTAGATAATGAGATATTAAATGAACAGCTTTTAATTTTAAATAGACTTTCGGGTGGGGCCGACGAATTGGTCAATTCAATCCTTCATACTAAAATGACCATTTATCAACAAAACGAAGAAAAAGAATTTCGTGATGAAAAGATTCAGGAATTATTAAATGAAATTTCAAGTTTGTCAGAAGATGGAAAATTAACAAATGAGGATAAGAAGTCATTAGAAGAGAAAATTAAACAATTAGAAGTTAAAAAGATTAAAGTAAATTATAGTAATCTGTTTAATAATCGCTCGGTTGAATATCACTTTAAACGAAGAATATTTCCTAGCGATTTTTAGATAATTGTTATTAGCTGCCAAGGCAATATGCTTTGGCTTTTTGCACATTAAGAAAGTATAAATTGGCAGCGGGGAAGAAGAATCGACGTGGTTGCCAATTTTAAGAATTAAGTATAAGTGCAACTACGCCTCTGTCTTCGCCAAAAGTTCGCCAATCGACGTGTTTTCTTTCTATTTTATTACCAAAAAAATTTCTGCGATTTTTTAGGTGCCATTTCTTTTTTCCTAACATTAAATGTAATAACAGATCTAGTTTAGATTTTAAAAAATATGAAACTAGGTGGAATGATGGTTAAAAGGCCGATTTATAAACAGGAATTTCTAAATACATTTAATTATGCAGATAAGAATTTTGATATTGCTTCTCTCAAAAATTTGATTGAACAATCTTTTGGAGAAAATAATGCATTGGATTTTAAGGAAACATTCGTTAGAGAGGACCAAATTGCAAAATTAATCATTGCAATGGCGAATTCTGGTGGAGGATCAATTATTTTTGGCGTAAATGATGATAATCACCCAGTAGGAATCCTCAAAGAAGAGTTAAAGGATCCAACCGATTTTCAAAGAAAATTAAATGGTTATTTACCTTCTATTCTAATTTATCATCTTCAACAAATTGATTACGACGAGAATGAAATGTACGGATATTTTAGTGGTAAAACCTTCTTCATCATCTATATCCCCGAGCAAAATCGATATATCCCGTTTATTGCTAAAAGAGGCTCAGATAAATTATTTACAGATAAAATTTATATTCGAAAAAATACTTCAAACGAAACCGCCACAAACGATGACTTAGAAATTATTTTTAGAAAAAGGCTCATTGAACAATATGAGGACTTATCAAATATGAGTCTAAATGAGCATATGGAACAATTAAAGATCCTATATCGAATAGCTGCAATTAGTGGTGATACAAATAAAAACCCAAAAAGCCAAAAAGATGATTTTAGTGAATTTATTGCCAGAATGATTGAGAAAAAGAAGCGGAAGATTGAGATTGTTTTGGAGGTTAGTAATATTGAGTGATTGGTAGTGAGGATAGAATAAAATGCAGAAATTATAGGAATAAAGATAAAACCGGGAGCATCGGTTTATCTTCATTCCATTTTTTATTTAAAATTAAAAGTTACTTGTAATAAGTATTTTCTATATAATCAGAATGGCTTAAGTCCTTCTCTACTTTTCAATTTCTTTATCTGTATTCAAGTATCGTATATATTTTGATTCTTTCGTTTTTATATAAAAGCAATCTATTTTATTTTGTATATAATCTTTTTAGTTTTATAACCTGATTTATTTGCTTATCAAATTTAATTTTATGATTAGTAATAATAAGACTTAAATTTGGAGGTAAATTGACATTGACTTTACTTTATATTGTTTGTTCTTATTGTAGTTTCCATCATTCTATTACATATTGTTTAGTGCTTTATATATAGCAAATAACTCTAGTTTTAGCAAAATAGTAATAGGTATATATTTTCCCTTTTGATATTTTCATATGAATTTTTTATAGGTTTATTTAACTGGATAAAAATTTGAAAAGTAAATAACTATTCAATTATTTTGTGAAAATAAGTGGGTTAATATCATTCGAAAATGATTAGAAAAATTAGTGTGTTTTAATGAAAAGCTGATAAATCAAGGTCAGAATAACCCAATTGACCGATTATTGAATATTCTTTATATTTTGATATTGTAGAGAGCTTTTTTAGAAGTGGTTTGGATATGAACGATTAAAATCGATTTTAATAGATTCATATGAGAAGTCGCTTTTTTTATTTTATCAGAATAGGAGAGTGTAAGATGTCAGGAAAGCCTAGGTTAAATAAGTATGTTACTGCGATGATGACGACAGCTCTTATTGCTGTTCCAACTTTTCAGGCGTTAGCTGCAGGGACAAGCAATAATGTTTCAAATTTAACAAATAGTAATGCTGTAGAAACGAAACTTCAAGGAATTAACGTAAAAGCAAGTACAGGGAAACATGTGATAACTCTTATTACAGGTGATGTAGTTACTGTAACAGAGTTTGCAGATGGACAAAGTGTGATCAGTGTTGAGCCAGCGGACAAAGCTGAAGGTGGTTCACATATCATGACGGTTAATAAGGATACATATGTTATTCCAAAACAAGCGATGCCTTACTTAGCTTCTGGTGCATTAGATCGAAATCTATTCAATATTACTACACTTATAGCGGATGGATATGACGATGCGTCTCAAAAGACATTACCTGTTATCGTACAGTATTCAGAGTCAAAAACTCGCTCAAACGTGAAGCCTACATTAAAAGCTTCAACGAAAACACATGAACTAGAAAGTATTAATGGAGCAGCGCTTTCAGCAGAGAAGAAGGATTCGAAAGAATTTTGGCAAGATGTTAAGAAAAATATAAAATCTGCGGATTCTACCAAATCTACAAAGTCATTAGTTACACCAGGAATTGATAAAATTTGGTTAGATGGACGTGTTAAGGCAACGCTTGAGCAAAGTGTTCCACAAATTGGGGCACCTACTGCTTGGGATGCTGGTTACAACGGAAGTGGCGTTAAAGTAGCCGTTCTTGACACTGGGATCGATGCACAGCATCCAGATGTAGCTGGTCAAATAAAAGAAACAAAAAGCTTTGTTCCAGACCAAGATGTACGCGATTTTCATGCACATGGTACTCACGTTGCATCTACTGTACTTGGTACAGGGGCAGCATCAGGTGGTAAATATAAAGGTGTAGCACCAGGAGCAAGCCTAATAGTAGGAAAAGTGTTAAGCAATGAAGGCTTTGGTCTTGATTCATGGATTATTGATGGAATGGAATGGGCTGCACATAATGCCAAAATTGTAAGCATGAGTTTAGGAAGCGATGAGTCAAGTGATGGCACGGATCCGATGGCACAAGCAGTTAATAATTTAAGTGCTGAGACGGGCTCGCTGTTTGTTATTGCGGCTGGAAATACAGGGCGTGAAGGAATCGGTTCTCCTGGAGCTGCAGATGCGGCTCTAACAGTTGGTGCAGTTGATAAATCAGATAATCTTGCTTACTTCTCATCACGTGGTCCACGTTTTGGAAGTGAAGGATTAAAGCCTGATCTGACAGCACCAGGTGTAAATATAACTGCTGCTCGATCTCAATATTCAACTCAAGGTAGCGGATCTTATCTTTCAATGAGTGGTACGTCGATGGCTACGCCACACGTAGCAGGAGCAGCTGCGATTCTTTCACAACGCCATCCTGATTGGTCAGGCGCACAACTGAAAGATGCATTAATGAGTACAACTAAAAAATTAGATTATATTAAGCCGTTCGAAGGTGGAACTGGACGACTTGATGTTGCAGCAGCAACTCTTGGTGATTTGCGTGCAACAGGCTCACTTGATTTTGGTTTCTACGCTTGGCCTCATGAAAATGATGCATTGAAAGAGAAAACAATAACGTACACTAACGACAGTGATAAGCCTGTGACGTTAGACCTATCAGCGAAAATTACTGATAATAGCGATGCAGATGCACCTACTGGTTTGTTTAAACTTTCAACGAACAAGGTAACTGTACCGGCAAAAGGTAGTGCAAAAGTAAATGTAACTCTTGATCCGAATGCAGCTGCTAATGGACAACGTTATCAAGGTCAGATTTCTGCAAATGTTGACGGTAAAACTGTTGTGCATACTGCTTTGGCTATGATTAAAGAAGAGGAAAGATATCCACTAACTTTAAAAGCAATTGGACGCGACGGTAATCCTACATTAGCGTATATCAATCTACTTGGTCCAGATGGTATTCCGGAGTTTATTGCAATTAACGGTACAACAGAATTACGTCTAAAACCAGGAACCTATTCTGCAATGTCAATGATGGATGTGGACACTGACACTGACCACGCTGGCGTTGCACTTGTAGGAAATCCTGAAATTAATTTAGATGGTCCACAAACTGTTACATTGGATGCACGTAAAGCGAATGAAATTACAGCAAACGTACCAAATAAAACGGAAGCAAGCTTTAGAAAAATGGAATATTACCGTGAAATCGATGGCAACAATGTTGGTGACATCTATGTAATGCCAGCTACAGTTGATAAGATGTATGCTGAGCCAACTAAGAAAGTTAAAAATGGAAAATTTACATTCAACACTCGATGGAGATTGATTGAACCATACATGACAATTAATTTCAAAGGCAATGAATTAGATGATATCCCACAAGCAGGAAGTACGCCGCTAGATGGAAAATACAATTTTGACGCTGTTTATGTAGGTAAAGGGGCTCCAGCCGATTATAAAGGACTAAACGTTAAGGGGAAAGCTGTAATCGTTGATCGAAGTGATGAAGTAACTGGTATGGAGCGTTCTGCAGCAGCATATGCAGCAGGTGCAAAACTAGTTATTACTGTAAATGATGGACCAGAAGAAATTAGTGAATATGTTGGAGTTGAAAATGATGATTACTCACTTTCAGATTCTCCAATCGCGGTTGTAGCAATTAGTCAAACAGAAGGTAAAAAACTGATTGAGACTGCGAAGTCCCAAAAAGTAACACTTGACGTAAAAGGTACTCCTAATTCGAAATACGTTTATGATCTTGTTGATAACCATGACAATGCAATTCCAAATGATGTAACTTATTCACCTAAAGCGAACGACCTTGTAAAAATTAATGCTGAATATAAATCAGATAGTCCCACAGCAGGTGGAGAGTTCCGTTGGGATATTCCGTCATACCGACCAAATGGAGTTGGTTACCTAACTAAATTAAATTTACCATCAGTTCGAACTGAATGGGTTTCTGCTCAAAAAGGAACTTCTTGGTATCATCAAGCTAGTGTGTTAGATGCTGCTTGGGAAGTACGCCAACCAAAAGCAACATACAAACCAGGGCAAACATTAGATGAAGAGTGGTTCTCACCAGTTGCTCGTCCTCGTTTAGGTGATGGCTTCTGGAAACCTTATCGTACAGGAAACAACTTAGTGATAAATATTCCAGCATGGGCTGATTCTGGAGCAGGAAGCACAGGCTCAGAATCTAATTATCCAGGTTCACAAACATTAAAACTATACCAAGGATCAAAACTAGTAAAAGAGGCGCAAGGACAAGCAATCTACTCATTTAACGAATACCCAACTGCAAATACGCAGTATAAAGTAGTTAGTGATGCTTGGCGCGACCCACAACGCTTCGATAATTCTATTAAAACACATACAGAGTGGACATTCTGGTCTAAAGAACAAGAAGAATATAAAACAGAACTTCCATTAATCTCGCTTGATTACAATGTAGAAACTGACATGAATGGTAATGCAAAATCAAGCCATTGGATCGATTTAGAAATGAAAGCTATCCAAGTAGCTGGTGCACCAGGAAATGGTAAAATGAAAGGTGCAACATTAGAAGTTTCATATGATGAAGGCAAGTCTTGGGAACTAGTCGATTTAAATCGTGAAAAAGATGGCTGGAAAGCTAGAATTGAAAACCGTAAGAAGGCATCTTCTGTATCATTAAGAGCAAGTGCTTGGGATGATGCAGGTAATAGTATCAATCAAGATATTATTAAAGCTTTTGGATTGAAGTAAATAAAGATTGAGAGGCACCTTCCTTTTGGGAGGTGCCTTTGAAACTACAAACAGATTTTGAACATGGCTTAATTAAAGATGAAATCGGACTAAACGCAAAAAAATGAAAAGAACTAGTTCTCATCATCAAAAAAGGCACCTTCCAATTAGAAGGTACCTCATAATTATTTTTGATCAGCTTTTTCAGCGTCTAATAATTCTTGCATGAATTTAAGATTATATGTATGGCTTTCTTTCAGTCTACTATGTCTTGTTAGTTTAATTAAATTTTGGTAGTGTGCGATTTCTTCCTCTAGTGATGAAATGACATTTGCACGATATTCTATTAATTCTTGTTCGTTCATTTTTCATTCCTCCTATAATAGGGATTTAATAATTTAAGTATATCACTAATATGGAAAAATAAATCAAATTTCATTGTGAAAGAAGCAAGATTACACAAAAATTACAAATAATCGTAGATCAATTAATTCGTAAGGAGGCAAATTAGTGCTTTAAAAAAAGCGATCATCTTATTAGAAAAAAACTTTTAATGATGTACTGAGGATTTTTCATAAATTATTTAAATTGGCGGAGCGCGATCAAACTTCCGTATGCCTGACCTAAATTCAATCGGACTTGGCAGGAACGATTATTCGAATCAAAGATAATTGAGAATTCACAGTTGGACCTGATAGCGTTGGCTATCGCCTTCCAGAAAAAAGCTTAATTTTCAGTGGAGATACATTAACTACAACAGACGTAGCAGTTGCACTTGGAAAAGTCGAATTAGGTCATGCATCAAATGTAGCTCATCTAGATAAGGAGCTTTTAAATAAAGTTTATGTGAAAATAGTCGAGTTAGTTGAAGAGGCAATCGACAAGATGAAAACAAGTTCAGAAGATGTGCCAGTTATTTTAGTTGGTGGTGGTAGTATTCTACTCCCTGAAAATTTAAAAGGAGCTTCAGAAGTTATTCGTCCGCAACATTCAGGAGTAGCGAATGCAATTGGCGCTGCAATTTCTCAAGTAAGTGGTCAAGTAGAACGAATTTATAAATTAGTAGAATTAACTCGTGATCAAGCACTGGACATGGCAAAAGATGAAGCTAAACAAGAAGCAATTAAAGCAGGGGCGGATCCTAATAATCTGGTCATTGTTGATATTGAGGACGTTCCATTAGCTTATTTGCCCGGTAATGCTACTCGTGTACGAGTGAAGGCTGCTGGGGATTTGGCGCGGGTTGAGGTTAATGAATTAGTTTAAAGAATGAGGCACTTTCCTTTTTGGAGGTGCCTATTTTTTCTGCAAATAAGAAGTGAGCTGCAAATAAAAATAGCAAATCTGCAATTAAAATTAGCAAAACTACAATTAAAATTAGTAAAAATGCAATTAAAATCAGCATTGCAATAGAATTACTAAAACTGCAAATAAGCTAAAATAATACTCATACCAGTTTGGGTATTATTCAACTAATTTTTCTAAGTAGATATTATAATTGAAGCAGAACGGCCAATTATCCATTGAAAATTTCACTTATATATTAAATAAACCAATGCTCTCATTAAAAAATCCACTTATAAGAGACAATTTTTTCTTCTGTCTCCTATAAGTGGATTCAAACTATAAATATTCTTTTGTATCTTTAATTTTTTTGCTTAAGCAAATCTCTAATCTCTGCTAATTGATTTTCTATATTGGTTAGACGGCTTTGCATGTCACCAATCTCTTGTTCTGCTTTATAATTTATTGCGAAATCGATAACGGATTCATGCTTATCTCGTACTGCTTGACGGTTTTGACTCATCATAATGACTGGTGCTTGAAATGCCGCAATAAAAGATAGACATAAGTTCAACAAAATGAAAGGAGCT
>Ga0209795_10002569_pt1 | contig 9995 bp, 8 predicted proteins | sample AgamicOrMarz_FD_187166 | JGI IMG/M metagenome (GOLD analysis project Ga0209795, IMG submission 187166) | Agave microbial communities from Guanajuato, Mexico - Or.Ma.rz (SPAdes) (version 2) | ecosystem: Host-associated > Plants > Phyllosphere > Phylloplane/Leaf | place: Guanajuato, Mexico...
TTTAGGGCTAGTGCTTCAATGACAACGGTTGGCATTCCTTCTGAATAAGATGGGAGAGCAAACACGTCACTAGCAAACAAATAATCTTTTACTCTTTCATTCTCAACCTGCCCTGTTAAGAACAGCCTTCGATTGAATTCAGCATGCTGCCTTAATTTATCTTTAGCTGGTCCATCTCCAACAAACAAAATGGCAACATCATTAGAAAGCCATTGGAGTGAATGAGCGAGTTCAAAAACTCCTTTTGCTTGTGTTAACCTGCCAATAAATACAACAATCTTCTTTTCCTCAGGGAGTTGAAGGCGTCTTCTTATTAGGCTTTTGGCTTCATCGGTAGGTTGAAACCGTGTTAGATCGACCCCGATTGGTAGGACCATGCTATTTCTGTCTGTTAACTCCTTGGCTCGTATCTTTAAGCTTTCACCCACTGCTAATACCTGATTTGCAGCAAGGACAGCTTGTTTGAATACTTTTTTGGCACCTGCGCTATAATGGGGATAAATATTTACATCACTACCATGCAATGTTAAAATCCACGGCAGCTTCGTTTGTTCTGCAACAATTCTCGCTGCCCCTCCTGACGGCATGGCAAAATGAGCGTGAATTAAATCGGGCTCTATCTCATAATCAGACATTGTTTTTAAGATGGAAGCAGCAATTCGTTTATCCGGCTGGGCCCATCTGAGTTGGCCCGGAAGTGCTAAATAAGACGGACGGTAGACCGTCACTCCTTTTCGGAGGTACGTTAATGGAATCCTCCTATTAGCACGGTATTGCTTTTTTACATATCTGATCAAGGTTGGTTGATGCGGCACAGGACAAATCACTGTAACCTCTACGCCTAACCGGATTAATGCTTGAACTTGAGTTTCATGAAAAACACCAAGATCAGGTTTCTCGTCACTAGGATAAACACTTGTAATCCATAAAATTTTCATGATGTTTGCCCTCTTATTTGTTTTTTTACGATCTTTAAGAAAAAATGGGGATACATCTTCCATAAAAGAAAAATATAGACCACCGCACTTATGCCTACTGAAAAAATAAGGGGCCAAATGCTTGTTTGATGAAAATAAAGGATAGAAATCTTTTTCAGACAAAAAGCGATCGTAGTTATGAGCAAAGCTAATAGAAATGGAACAGAAATAGTTTTCAAATATTGCCGGAAACGGAGCTGAATTAGCCAGTTTAATAACCATCTTCCAACCAAGAAATTCACCAGGCTTACTCCTGCATAGGTCCAGGCTACAACTTCCAAATTATTCGACATAACCGCTAGCCATAAAGACACACTATAGACAATGAGGACAGCGGCATCCCAATAAAAAGCAATATTAGCTTTTCCTTTTGCTAAAATAATTGAGCCATTTGGATTCATTAAAACCCTAAGAATCCCTACAACTGCCATGATTTGCAAAATAGGAACGGCGTCCAGCCATTTCTCTCCAAAAATAGTTAAGATAAAAACATTAGACACGGCCGTCAGACCCATCAAGATGGGAAAGGAAACAAGACTTAACAGCTTTGTCATGTGTAAGAATCCATCTGTTAATAAATCTTGATTTTGGTGACTTTTTGAGAAAACCGGAAAAGCAACTCTGGTAATAATCGGATTAATCTTTAAGACCGGAATGGTCACGATTTGATAGGCAAGATTATAAATACCAAGTGCCTCAGCGCCCATAAATCGTCCGATTAATATCACGTCAATGTTGGAGCCAATTCGATTGACTAACCGTGAGGCTAATTGGTAGGCCCCAAACGCCATGTATTCCTTGCACTCCGATAAATCAAATACGAATGAGGGCCGCCATTTTTTTTGATAACAGATAAAATAAAGAAGGCCCTTTAATGAATTCAGTACGACTTGTGAAATGACATAGGCATAAATGGGACTAATCGTTAAGATGAGAACGACCATCGTTATGAAAGAGATGATCGTAGTACCCGCTTCAATCGTCCCGAGCAAATTAAAGCGTAATTCTTTTTGCAGCAAATACTGGCATTGCTGCCCGACCGGAGCGATTAAAAACATCACAGCCAATAGTCGAATAAGATCAATTAATTCGCTTCGGTGAAAGTACATCGCAATCAGAGGGCTAAAGAGGAATAGGAATACAAACAACCCGATTCCTACCACCACATTAAGCCAAAACAGAGATGACAATACGCGCGCCGAAACCGCTTCTTTTTGAATCACAGCTGTACCAAAACCAAGATCCAGCACGATCTGGGCGAATACTACAATTGTAGTAATCATGCCGACTAGCCCAAATTCGGATATACTCATTAGTTTGCCAAGTAAGGCAAATTGGATAATTTGGACGGTTGTTATGATAAGAGTAGAAATTCCCGTCCACTTTACTCCTTTATGTAATTGGTTTCTGATGACTGACATATGCTTCCCGCCTTTTTTAACGTGCTCCCGCTCCTGTAAAAATGACTTTAAATGTCTTTAAAATAATTTTCACTTCAAGTGAGAATGTTAAATTTTGAATGTATGCCAGGTCAAATTTAAGTTTTTCTCGTGGAGAAATATCATATCCCCCACTAACCTGAGCCAGACCTGTCAGGCCTGGTTTAACAAGCAATCGATTCTCGAATCCCTTTATCTCTTTTTTAAATTTTTCTGTAAAGAAGGGTCTTTCGGGTCTTGGACCAACAATTGACATGTCTCCTTTTAAAACAGAGACCAATTGAGGAAGTTCGTCGATACGAGTCTTCCGGATGAATGCTCCCACTTTTGTGATACGAGGATCATTTATCTCTGCCCACTTTGCCCCTCCTTTTTCTGCATCCATTCTCATGGATCGTAACTTCATCATCTTAAATCGTTTGCCATTCTTGCCCATCCGCTCCTGAACATAAATTGGAGAACCTGGTGTTTCAATGACAATAAGGATTGTAAAAAAAAGAACAATTGGGATGGCAATAATTAACCCAACGGTTGCAAGGAAAATGTCATAGGCTCTTTTTAAATAGAGATAATGTTCCACATTCTTTGATAAAGTGAGATTGGATGATGGGACTATTAGATATTCTTGGTAGTAATTGTAGCTTTTTTCAGTACTCACAAATTTTTCACCCCAAAAGATTTAATAATCATGAGACTTGCTAGCTCATACGTAAAGTATAGGTTCATAATTTGAAGTTGTTGTTGAGGAAGGGTGAAGAGTTTGTAAAAGATTTTGAATATTTATTAAGTTTTTAAATACTTTGTAAAGTTTTTTACAAAACATAGGTAGATATAACGATAAAATGAAAAAAACTGAGACAAAAAGAGATTTGGATTTTCCCCTTTTGTCGCAGCTTATTAAATAGAATTTTATAAGTTTCTGCTCAAACAACAAAAAAACTCCCTCTTGTGTTGACAAGAGGGAGTTGGTTAGGCGATTGATTCCTGGTTAGCTAGTTTTAAAATTTCTAGAGATTTTATATGGTATCCTTCGACTTCAAGGACTTTAAAGACATAATTGTCATATCTAACTTTATCGCCTTCGACGACATCCATTTTTTCTGATAGAATCCATCCACCAATGGTATCCATATCTGAATTTTCGAGATCTAACCCGAATAAGTCATTAATTTCATCAATAAGGACTTTACCATCAACGATTGTTTTGTTTTCACTAATTTTGTTTATTTCTGGTACTTCGTCTGCATCAAATTCATCACGAATTTCACCGACAATCTCTTCAAGGATATCTTCAACAGTGACTAAACCAGCTGTACCGCCATATTCATCCATTAATATAGCCATATGAACACGTTCTTTTTGCATTTTTACAAGTAAATCGTGAATAGGGATCGATTCAATCACTTGGATTACCGGGCGAATATATTCTTGAATAGAAGTTTCAACATTCTTGCCTTTGATATATTCGGTAAAAACTTCTTTCATGTTGACCATACCGACGATGTTATCTTTCTCACCATCAATAACTGGGTACCTTGTATAATTTTCTGTCGTCACAATTTGCAGACATTCATTTAAGGATTGTGAAATGTCAAAGGCTACAATTTCGGTACGAGGTACCATAATTTCATTGGCATTTCGATCATCAAATTCAAAAATATTGTTTACATATTTATATTCTGATTGGTTAATCTCTCCGCTTTTGTAGCTTTCAGAGATGATTAATTGAAGTTCTTCTTCTGAGTGAGCCGCTTCATGCTCCGATGCAGGCTGCAACCCAAAAATTCCTGTAATGAAACGCGCAGAGCCATTTAACGCTTTAATAAAAGGATACATGATTTTGTAAAAGAGGATCATCGGTCTAGCAAACAACAAAGTGACCTCTTCTGCTTTTTGGATCGCAAAAGTCTTTGGTGCTAGTTCCCCTACTACCACATGAATAAATGTTACGGATGCAAATGCAAGGATAAATGAAGTAATACTTGAAACAGATTCAGGCATGTTAAAGTAACTTAATAGCGGGTGAAGAATATGCTCTACGGTTGGCTCTCCTAACCACCCAAGACCTAAAGCTGTAACGGTAATACCTAATTGACATGCAGATAAATATTCATCAAGATTGGTTACAATTGTTTTCGCCGCGATCGCGTTCTTGTTCCCTTCACTTACGAGTTGATCAATTCGTGTACCGCGGATTTTAACAATAGCAAATTCATATGCTACAAAAAATCCTGTAAAAGCAATTAAAATTGCTATTATTAATAGATTAGAAATTATCAATGATCTCCTTACTTAATGATTAAGTAAGGATTACACCTCCTGTTTTTTTACGTACTTAAATGATTGATTCTAGCAAAATAGGTATTTAGTTAAATAGTATTAATAATGATTGTGCTAATGTACGGCTTTCTGCCGACAGTCTGTTAGCAAGCTCTTCTTTTTGTTGTTGATTTAATCTTTGAAGAATCGGTTCCATTACATGAATTTCTTCTTTTAGATGCTGCATAATACTAGCAATCTGTTCAAAATGTTTTTCAGCTTTTTGTTTATCAATCGTATTATCTGATTTAATCAATTCAATGGAAGACTTTATTTCTTCTAGGGGCATATTCAGATTTTTATAGTGCTCAATCATATTTAAAACCTGAATACACTCTTCCCCGTACAATCGATAATTAGAATCCGTCCGAATAGGGTTTAGTAAGCCTATTTGGGTGTAATAATCGATTGTCCGTTTAGAAATATTCTTTAATTTTGCTATTTCACCTATACGATACAACTCCCCAAATTACTCACCCCTTCCCAATTAAATATTAGTATAAATATACCACACTTCAAACCGTACAGTCAACGTACCGGTTTATATAATTGGAGCAGAAAGCAACTGTCAAGTTTAACAAAGGCAACAAAAAAGGATCTAGAGCTTAAGAAGTTGTCTCTAGATCCCCTTAGGATTATCGGGTTAAAATAACTGGTCCGTCTTTAGTTATGATTAGCGTATGTTCGTACTGAGCTACAAAACTTTTTTCTGTAACAAACGTCCAGCCGTCATCAAGTTGAAATACTTCTTCATCATGGGTTGAGATGAAGGGTTCGAAGGCAATAACCATCCCTTCCTTTAACAAACCATTATCAGAAGTTTCATTATAATTATAAATATATTCTGGTTGTTCATGAATGGTACGTCCAATTCCGTGTCCCGTTAGATTTTTAATGACTGTTAATCCATGATTTCTTGCGGTTTGGAAGACTACTTTACCCATTCCATTTATTTTCGAGCCTGGTTTGGCTTTTTTAAGACCGGCTTCAAAGGCTTCCTTTGCCACTTCACAAATTTTGCTTAAAATTTCTTCGCCTTCTCCAACGACAATCGAGATCCCTGTATCAGCAAAATAACCGTTCTTTGAACCGGAAACATCGATATTTACAAGGTCCCCTTCTTTAATCGCTCGGTGACTCGGAATTCCATGAGCTACTTCTTCGTTTACACTAATACACGTAAATCCAGGAAAATCATATTCGCCTTTTGGAGCTGACACTGCTCCTTCCTTTTCAAATAACGCAGCAGCTATATCATCAAGTTCTTTAGTGGTAATTCCAGGTACCGTTTTTTGCACTAATTCATCACGAATTGCAGCTACAATTCTGCCAATTTCTTTCAAGCCATTAAAATCTTCTTCCGTTTTTGCAATCATTCTTTTTCCCACCTATAATTTTTATCTTATAACGTTCACTTATTAGATTGTACATTTATCCTTAGGTAAAATCCAAGGATAAAATTTATATGGGCTAAAAAGACAAAAAAAACAGATTCAACACGCCTACTCTGTATTTCATGCCATCATAATGTTTTTATTTTTTTGATAAAATTTATTTCGAGTTGAAATTTTTCGAAGATTTCTTTGTAAGTGGAATTAATTAAGAGTGGAAAGAGATTTTCAATCGCTTCATCGTAATTTTGGCCTAAAGCTTCCCTAAGAAAGACATATTCATGAAAAAGCAGTGCTTTTTCAAAATCTATCCCTAGTTCGTGTAAACCTTTGTATAATTCTTTCTTAGGTATTTTTAAAATCTTTTTAAATATTTTAATGTTTTTATCAATGAATTTTTCTTCTATATAACGCGTGACATAGTCTGTATACACCATTTGACCAATTGTATTGGTTTCATTTTTGGAGTACTTGAAGCCAATCACTCGGTCTTCTTTATTTTCACGGATGATAAAGGTTTTACTACCTCGCAAATGGGAAATAAAATTTTTGACGCTCTTATCAAATATTTTATCAAATTGAATGATCTTTTGTAGTTTAACGGCAAAGTCAGTATGCTCTTCCCCAATTACAAATAAACGGTCCACAATCGGTAAAAGTTTTAATACCCCCTCCGACAATTGACTGGAGGCATCATAAATGATGATATCATACTCATTTTTCATTAATTTTACTTTTCGTTTTTGTTCCGTTACGGTTAATTTTGAAAATTCATGGATGAGCTCATTTGAAGTCTGCTCTTTTTCTAAGGTTCCGTAGGAAATAAATGCAGCAGATACATTTGTATTTAATTTGAGCCAATTGTATATGGATAAGGCTAATTCAGTAACACCTGATTTTTCTTTTGGAGAGTAAAAGCCAACTAAATACATGTCCCTCACATGCCTTTTATTTAAATAATATTCAAAAGGCAAATAAGTGTTAAAGACAACTACTAAACATTTTTTATTTTATAATAGTTTATCAAATGCACATTTCTTAAAAAAGTGATGTGTTAAAATAGTTCTATTGTATAAATTCTTATTTGACAGGGGGTTCCAATGAAGAAAATGAATGGTATGCATATTCAAACATGGCTCGAGAGCAAACAGCTTCCATTGTTAGATCATCTCAAGAAATTAAATGAAGTATTTTGGGTGAATCCGAACTTAAAAAAGGCACAACTTGGAATTAACAACTCTCCCCTTACTGCAGCGGATATTAAGGATGCGGAGGAAAGATTAAATCGGTTTGCTCCCTTTCTCGCTTTAGTTTTTCCGGAAACAAAAGCAGCTAAAGGGATCATTGAATCTCCATTAGTGAGAATTCCGTCTATGCAGCAAAAATTAGCGCACAATTTCGGTCAGCCTATTTTAGGTGATTTATTATTAAAATGTGATAGTCACCTGCCTATCTCAGGCTCAATTAAAGCAAGAGGCGGGATTTATGAAATCCTCAAACATGCAGAAGAATTGGCTTTCACACATCAAATGCTAACCATTCAAGATGATTATTCCAAATTAGCTAGTAAAAAATTCCGATCCTTCTTTTCTCAGTATTCGATAGCTGTTGGTTCAACTGGAAATTTGGGTTTAAGTATTGGGATCATCAGTGCTAAATTAGGGTTTAAGGTAACCGTACATATGTCTGCCGACGCAAAACAATGGAAAAAGGACTTACTTCGCAGTAAAAATGTCATGGTCATTGAGTATGAGGAGGATTATAGCAAAGCTGTTGAGCAAGGCCGAATTCAAGCGGCAGCTGATCCTCGTTGTTATTTTGTTGATGATGAAAACTCCCATGATTTATTTTTAGGATACGCAGTGGCCGCGTCCCGGTTGAAGAACCAGCTGGATCAGTTAGAGATTCAAGTAGATGAAAATCACCCGTTGTTTGTATACCTGCCCTGTGGTGTTGGCGGTGGTCCAGGTGGAGTTGCGTTTGGTTTGAAACAATTGTTTAAAGATAACGTTCACTGTTTCTTTGCAGAACCCACCCATTCTCCCTGTATGTTACTCGGTTTAATGACAGGCTTACATGATCAAATTTCTGTCCAAGATGTCGGAATTGATAATGTAACCGATGCAGATGGACTTGCAGTCGGCAGGGCATCGGGATTTGTTGGTAAAATAATTGAGCCTTTTCTGAGTGGAAGTTATACGATTCATGACGAACATTTATACAAATTAATAAAGGACCTTGTTGATACTGAGGAGATTTATCTTGAGCCTTCCGCCTTAGCAGGTATGATGGGACCCATATTCTTATCTAGTGAGGGAAAAGATTACTTAGAGAATCATGATTTAGTGAAAAATATGCGAAATGCCACCCATATTATTTGGGCAACAGGCGGAAGTATGGTCCCTAAAGAAATGATGGAAGAATATTATCAAAAAGGATCAAGATAAAGTGAAAAAACCATTAATTATTTCCATTTTGATATCTATAGGAATATTTATTGTGATGTCGCCTGTATTGATTCGTTTAGTTTCCTATTTACACCCCATCGTTTTAGGAGTTGTCTTGTTATGTATTATGGGGATGGTCTTGTTGTTGGTTTTACTAATCAGAAAGGAAAAGATTTCTATTCCCTACCCATTATTTTCAGGTTTGATAACTCTCTATACGGTTGCACTTGTGATTTTATTATTCTTTCGACCCAACGATCAAAGCTATAATTCAATAAATCTTGTTCCCTTTTCCACTATAACATTTTATTTATCAGGAAAAGTGAACTGGTTAATCGCTTTTTATAACCTAGCTGCTAATATTGGTTTGTTCATTCCCTACGGCCTATTCCTAAGATTTAAACGTTTTTCTCTGTGGAAGGCATTATTAACTGCATTCCTGATGATTACATGCATTGAAGGTTTGCAATTTGTATCTCAACGCGGCAGCTTAGATATTGATGATTTGATTTTGAACGTTTTGGGAGTTTACCTGGGTTGTGTTCTATTCCCTTTTATTCAGCAAGTGGTGCAGATTGAATTAAATAAAGGACCCATCGAATGATGAGTCCTATTTTTTTTATTAAAATATCATCCTGCAAATACAAGCAATAGCCATATATATAAGCTAATTAAGGTGAAAATTAATGTGGCAGGAATGACAACAATGGTAACTTTTATATATTCCATCCAAGTTATTTTAATTTTATTCGTCTTTAAAATATGCATCCACAGTAGTGTGGCAAGTGTTCCGATTGGAAGGATCAGTGAGCCGATGTCACTGCCTATGATATTTGATAAGTAAACGGTTTTCGTTAATAGGGGATCTAGTCCCATGTCCGTTAAAGCAAAGGTTGAAATCATTAAGGCAGGATGATTGTTAAAGATATTGGAAAGAAAGGCGGTTATCACACCCATGGTTAAACTTGCATGGAGCAAACTATCATTGACGATTGGTTTTAGATAGGTTAATAGGAAATGCGATAATCCAATATTGTGTAAACCATACATAATGATATACATACCAAAGGCGAATATTAAGATATGCCACGGAATTTTCCCGACTACGTCTTTTGGGTTTACTTTTAAGTATATCCATCTCCAAATCAATAAGATAATAGAACCACACACAGCAACCAAAGAGACGGAGATACCAATAAAAGATGCGACGAAAAGACTAATCCTTACAAGGAATACGAAGATAAGCATATTGATCATGAGCTTCTTTTGCTGATTAAATAAATTTTCTGACCCTGGTTGTAGTGGATGGTATGGTCGGTTTTTTTGGAGTGGGATTGAGTAGGAGTGAAAGCGGATTTCTTTTGGAATATCTTTCTTGAATACTAGGAATAATAAATAGGATAAGAATAGTAATCCTAGTAA
>Ga0209795_10002571_pt1 | contig 9990 bp, 9 predicted proteins | sample AgamicOrMarz_FD_187166 | JGI IMG/M metagenome (GOLD analysis project Ga0209795, IMG submission 187166) | Agave microbial communities from Guanajuato, Mexico - Or.Ma.rz (SPAdes) (version 2) | ecosystem: Host-associated > Plants > Phyllosphere > Phylloplane/Leaf | place: Guanajuato, Mexico...
TCAACACGTCGTTGGTGGAGACGAAACCAACGTACCAGGCTTATTCCTGTGGAGTTATATATGAGCGATAAAATTATTCACCTGACTGACGATAGTTTTGACACGGACGTACTTAAAGCTGACGGGCTGACCCTCGTCGATTTCTGGGCTGAATGGTGTGGTCCTTGCAAAATGATCGCTCCGATTCTGGATGAAATCGCCGACGAATATCAGGGCAAACTGACCGTTGCCAAGCTGAACATCGACCAGAACCCGGGCACTGCGCCAAAATACGGCATCCGTGGCATCCCAACCTTACTGCTGTTCAAAAACGGCGAAGTGGCAGCGACCAAAGTGGGCGCGCTGTCTAAAGGTCAGCTGAAAGAGTTCCTTGACGCGAATCTGGCGTAAGGTTTCTCAGCCTGCGGCGTCTGGAATTCCGAATTCACCTGGATCTCTGGACGCCCGGCTTTAGTCGTGCTAAGTTAGCTATGACTTCGTTTTAAACATACCTTGTTGTTTGAATCTTGTTTTACCCGATACTTCCCTTTGTTGTCATAAACAGTGCGTGAAGTTGCTAGATTCCGGGCTTGTCACTCAATCCGTCTTGTCGTTTCAGATCTGCGTTCTTTCCCTGTGACCAGACAGCGAACAGACATGAGTTGATGGCCGCTAACAGGCATGGATGACCCTTCCATACCATTCACAAATTAAGTTCGAGATTTACCCCGAGTTTAAGAACCCACACCATTATGAATCTTACCGAATTAAAGAATACGCCGGTTTCTGAGCTGATTACTCTCGGCGAAAACATGGGCCTTGAAAACCAGGCTCGTATGCGCAAGCAGGACATTATTTTTGCCATCCTGAAGCAGCACGCAAAGAGTGGCGAAGATATCTTTGGCGACGGCGTCCTGGAGATATTGCAAGACGGATTTGGTTTCCTCCGTTCTGCAGACAGCTCCTACCTCGCCGGTCCTGATGACATCTACGTATCCCCTAGCCAAATCCGCCGTTTCAACCTCCGCACTGGTGACACCATTTCAGGTAAGATTCGTCCTCCTAAAGAGGGTGAACGCTACTTTGCGCTGCTGAAAGTTAACGAAGTTAACTACGATAAGCCGGAAAACTCGCGCAATAAGATCCTGTTCGAAAACTTAACGCCACTGCACGCGAACTCCCGCCTGCGCATGGAGCGTGGTAACGGTTCTACCGAAGACCTCACCGCTCGCGTTCTGGATCTGGCCTCCCCAATTGGTCGTGGTCAACGTGGTCTGATTGTGGCACCGCCTAAAGCGGGTAAAACCATGCTGCTGCAGAACATTGCGCAGAGCATTGCCTATAACCACCCTGACTGCGTGTTGATGGTGTTGCTGATTGACGAACGTCCTGAAGAAGTGACCGAGATGCAGCGTCTGGTCAAAGGTGAAGTGGTTGCTTCTACCTTTGATGAACCCGCCTCTCGCCACGTTCAGGTGGCTGAAATGGTTATCGAGAAAGCCAAGCGCCTGGTTGAGCACAAGAAAGACGTTATCATCCTGCTCGACTCCATTACCCGTCTGGCGCGTGCGTACAACACCGTGGTTCCGGCCTCTGGTAAAGTACTGACCGGTGGTGTGGATGCGAACGCATTGCATCGTCCAAAACGTTTCTTCGGTGCGGCACGTAATGTGGAAGAGGGCGGTAGCCTGACCATTATTGCGACCGCGCTGGTGGATACCGGCTCTAAAATGGATGAAGTTATCTACGAAGAGTTTAAAGGCACCGGTAACATGGAGCTTCATCTGGCGCGTAAAATTGCTGAGAAGCGTGTCTTCCCGGCAATCGATTACAACCGTTCTGGTACGCGTAAAGAAGAGCTGCTCACCACCCAGGAAGAGCTGCAAAAAATGTGGATTCTGCGTAAGATCATTCACCCAATGGGCGAAATCGACGCAATGGAATTCCTCATTAACAAGCTGGCGATGACCAAAACGAACGATGAATTCTTCGACATGATGAAACGCTCGTAATACAAATAAACCCAGCAAACGCCACGTTTTTACGTGGCGTTTTTTATTTTTGGATCATACCCTTTAGTCATAGACTCCCATTTTTGGCCAGTCGGTGCGACAATGTGAACGTTTGCACAGTCAGTCCATTAATTGATTGAAAAATATGCAAAGGGAGTTGTATCAGGTCTGCTTTATTCCTTCATGAGCGGTGCCTTGATGGTTATACTTCCGGGACTAACATTTGTTGAGAGCATCCATTGTGAATCTACTCACTGCGGTTACTGAGTTAATCAGTATTTTTTTATTCACAACCTGTTTTTTATTCATTGCGCGTAAAGTGGCAAAAAGAGTCGGGTTAGTGGACAAGCCTAATTTTCGTAAACGCCATCAGGGATTGATCCCGCTGGTCGGGGGCATCTCTGTTTACGCAGGTATCTGTTTCACCTTTGGCATTGCGGATTATTACATTCCTCATGCTGCACTTTACCTCGCCTGTGCGGGTGTGCTGGTGCTGGTGGGGGCTCTCGACGATCGCTATGATATCAGCGTAAAATTCCGTGCGGCTGTTCAGGCGGGCATCGGCATTATTATGATGGTGGTCGGTAAACTGTACCTGAGCAGCCTCGGGTATATTTTCGGTACCTGGGAAATGGTGCTCGGCCCCTTCGGCTTCTTCCTGACCCTCTTTGCCGTCTGGGCTGCAATCAATGCCTTTAACATGGTCGATGGGATAGATGGCCTGCTGGGCGGCCTTTCGTCTGTTTCTTTTGGCGCGATTGGCATCATTTTATGGTTCGATGGTCAGTACAGCCTGTCAATGTGGTGCTTCGCCATGATTGCCGCCATCCTGCCTTATATCTGCCTGAACCTCGGGGTTTTAGGTCGTCGCTACAAGGTCTTTATGGGCGATGCCGGCAGCACGCTGATCGGCTTTACGGTAATCTGGATCCTGCTCGAAACCACCCAGGGTAAAACTCACCCAATCAGCCCGGTGACTGCGCTGTGGATTATTGCGATCCCGCTGATGGATATGGTGGCGATTATGTATCGCCGTCTGCGCAAAGGGATGAGCCCTTTCTCTCCTGACCGCCAGCATATTCATCATTTGATCATGCGCGCAGGCTTTACTTCCCGTCAGGCATTTGTCCTCATCACTCTTGCCGCCGCTCTGCTCGCAGGCATCGGTGTGGCTGCAGAATATTCTCATATAGTTCCTGAATGGGTCATGTTGGTATTATTCTTGCTAGCATTCTTCCTGTATGGCTACTGCATTAAACGCGCATGGAAAGTCGCGCGCTTTATCAAACGAATCAAACGCAGGATGCGTAGGAACAGTGGTAAAAATCCAACATTAACTAAATAAAACCGGGAATGTGATGACTCAACCGTTGGCGGGAGCGAAATCAGTGGTAACTGAGAATGAGCTGGATATTCGTGGTTTGTTTCGAGTGTTATGGGCGGGCAAACTTTGGATTGCGGGGATCGCGCTGGGGTTTGCGCTTTTAGCGCTGGCGTATACTTTTTTTGCAAAACAAGAGTGGAGCGCGACAGCAATAACGGACCGGCCAACGGTGAATATGCTCGGCGGTTTTTACTCGCAGCAGCAGTTCCTGCGTAACCTCGACATTAAGGCCAACCTGGCGTCTACCGATCAGCCTTCTGTAATGGACGAATCTTACAAAGAGTTCATTATGCAGCTGGCCTCCTGGGATACGCGTCGTGATTTTTGGCTCCAGACCGATTATTACAAGCAACGCATGGTCGGCAACAGCAAAGCGGATGCGGCTCTGCTGGACGATATGATTAACAATATCCAGTTTATGCCCGGTGATGCGCTGCGTAACGTCAACGACAGTATCAAGCTGATAGCCGAAACCGCGCCCGACGCGAACAATCTGTTGCGTCAGTATGTGGCTTTTGCCAGCCAGCGCGCTGCGAGTCATCAGAATGACGAGTTAAAAGGGGCCTGGGCTGCACGCACTATTCAGATGAAGGCGCAGGTCAAACGGCAGGAAGAGGTGGCGAAGGCGATCTTCTCCCGTCGCGTACATAACATTGAGCAGGCGCTGAAAATCGCTGAGCAGCGCAACATTTCTCGCAGTGAAACGGATGTCCCGGCAGACGAGCTGCCTGATTCTGAAATGTTCCTGCTGGGCCGCCCAATGCTGCAGGCGCGTCTGGAAAACCTGCAGGCCGTTGGCCCTGACTTTGACATTGATTATGACCAGAACCGGGCGATGCTTAACACGCTTAACGTCGGTCCAACGCTGGATCCACGTTTTCAGACCTATCGTTATTTGCGAACGCCTGAAGAACCTGTAAAACGCGATAGTCCACGTCGCGCATTCCTGATGATTATGTGGGGGATCGTGGGTGCACTGATTGGCGCAGGTGTCGCGTTAACGCGTCGTCGTACACACTAAAAGAACGCCGTCTACGGTGAAGGCTGCGGCCTTCACCGTCTAATCGAAGAGAATCGATGTGAAAGTACTTACCGTCTTTGGCACAAGGCCGGAAGCCATCAAGATGGCGCCTCTGGTTCATGCGCTGGCAAATGACCCTGACTTTGAAGCAAAAGTTTGCGTCACCGCGCAGCATCGGGAGATGCTTGATCAGGTCTTAACTCTCTTTTCCATTGTCCCGGATTACGATCTTAATATTATGAAGCCGGGACAAGGGCTGACCGAAATTACCTGCCGTATTCTGGAAGGGCTAAAGCCTATTCTGGAGTCCTTTAAGCCAGACGTGGTGTTGGTTCATGGTGATACCACAACGACCATTGCGACAAGTCTGGCCTCGTTCTATCAGCGTATTCCCGTCGGGCACGTTGAAGCGGGCTTACGCACGGGCGATCTTTACTCCCCCTGGCCGGAAGAGGCCAACCGTACGTTGACCGGGCATCTGGCGATGTACCACTTCGCCCCTACCGAGAACTCACGTCAAAACTTACTGCGTGAAAATATCGCCGATAACAAAATATTCGTCACGGGCAATACGGTGATTGACGCGCTGATCTGGGTGCGCGATCGCGTGATAAGCAGCGATACGCTGCGCGCAGATCTGGAGGCGCGCTACCCGTTCCTCGCCCGCGATAAGAAATTGATTCTGGTAACGGGCCACCGCCGCGAAAGCTTTGGTCGCGGCTTTGAGCAAATCTGCCATGCCCTCGCAGAGATCGCAGCACAAAACAAAGATGTGCAGATTGTCTATCCGGTTCATTTAAATCCAAACGTCAGCGAGCCGGTTAACCGCATTTTGGGCCACGTCGACAATGTGGTTCTCATTGAGCCGCAGGATTATTTGCCTTTTGTCTGGCTGATGAATCATGCCTGGTTAATCCTGACCGACTCCGGCGGCATCCAGGAAGAGGCACCTTCATTAGGTAAGCCGGTACTGGTGATGCGAGAAACCACCGAGCGTCCCGAGGCCGTTAAAGCGGGGACGGTACGCCTGGTCGGTACGGATACACGCCGTATCGTTGAGGAAGTCACCCGCCTGCTTCACGACGAAAATGAATATGAGGCCATGAGCCGAGCCCATAATCCATATGGTGATGGACAGGCTTGCAGCCGTATTTTGCATGCACTTAAACACAATCGGGTATCGCTATGAGTTTTACGACTATCTCCGTCATTGGCCTTGGATATATTGGACTGCCAACCGCAGCGGCCTTTGCCTCACGTCATAAGCAGGTTGTGGGCGTGGATATCAACCAGCATGCGGTTGAAACCATTAATCGTGGTGAGATTCATATCGTTGAGCCCGATCTCGACAAGATTGTCAAAGCCGCCGTTGAAGGGGGCTACCTCAAGGCCAGCACCGTGCCCGTTGCCGCCGATGCGTACCTGATTGCCGTACCGACGCCTTTCAAAGGCGAACACGAGCCCGATATGGTGTACGTGGAAGCGGCGGCAAAATCCATCGCCCCGGTGCTGAAGAAAGGGGCGCTGGTGATCCTCGAATCCACTTCGCCTGTTGGCGCAACCGAGCAGATGGCGCAATGGCTGGCAGACGCCCGCCCGGATTTGACCTTCCCGCAGCAGGCCGGTGAACAGGCCGATATTAATATTGCCTACTGTCCGGAACGCGTATTGCCTGGGCAGGTGATGGTTGAGCTCATTAAAAACGATCGCGTGATTGGCGGTATGACGCCAGTGTGCTCCGCACGTGCCAGCGCGCTGTACAACATTTTCCTTGAAGGCGAATGTGTAGTGACGAACTCCCGCACCGCGGAGATGTGCAAACTCACTGAAAACAGCTTCCGCGACGTCAACATTGCTTTCGCCAATGAACTTTCACTGATCTGTGCCGATCAGGGGATTAACGTCTGGGAACTGATTCGTCTGGCTAATCGCCACCCTCGCGTCAATATCCTGCAGCCGGGTCCGGGCGTGGGCGGTCACTGTATCGCCGTCGATCCGTGGTTTATCGTGGCGCAAAACCCTGACCAGGCAAAACTGATTCGTACCGCGCGTGAAGTGAACGACGGAAAACCACACTGGGTTATGAATCAGGTCAAGGCCACGGTGGCGGATTGCCTCGCGGAAAGCGGCAAACGCGCCAGCGAACTGAAAATTGCCTGCTTCGGTCTGGCCTTTAAACCCAACATTGATGATTTGCGTGAAAGCCCGGCCATGGGTATTGCCGAGATGATTGCCGCCTGGCACGCCGGTGAAACCCTGGTTGTGGAGCCGAATATCCATGCGTTACCGACGAAACTGGCCGGACACTGTCAGCTTGTTTCCGTCGATGACGCGCTGGCAACCGCGGATGTGCTGGTTTTGCTGGTCGATCACAATGACTTTAAAGCCATCCCGGGCGATGCGGTGCGTCAGCAATATGTTATCGATACCAAAGGCGTCTGGCGTTGAATCCCGTGCGGGGCTCACTTGAGCCGCTAGGCTGGGAAAGCGCATTTTTTGCTCTCCCCTCAGCTATCGTTCGTTTTCATGACGACGCGCCTGAGCTGACGGAGGCAGATTTTACGTCGTGGCAGCGCGTGCAGGCTAAAATTCCGGCCGGACGGGCCGACTGGCTGGACGCCCTTCAGCAAGCGGGATTCCGTTGGGTGGAAGGCGAGATTGACCTGGTCATCAAAACAGGACAGCACGCGCCGACCGATGCAGGTCGCGCCACTGAAGATGAGATCCCCGCGTTGCGCCAGCTGGCCGCACGCGCGTTTGCGCACAGCCGGTTCCGCGCGCCCTGGTATGCGCCAGACGACAGCGGACGCTTCTATGCCCAGTGGATAGAAAACGCGGTAAAAGGGACGTTCGATCATGAATGTTTAGTCTTTCGCGCCCCGGATGGTCTGATTCAGGGCTTTGTTTCGCTCCGTCAACTGAACGACAGCGACGCCCGCATTGGCCTTCTGGCGGGACGCGGGATGGGCGAAAAATTGATGCAGGCAGCGCTTCATTGGGCGCAGCATCGTCAGCTTACTACGTTGCGGGTGGCGACCCAGATGGGCAACACCGCCGCGCTTAAACGCTACATGGCGAGCGGCGCTCAGGTCGACGCAACCGCTTACTGGTTATACAGGTGACAAGATGATTCCATTTAACGCGCCTCCCGTTGTGGGAACCGAACTCGATTATATGCAGTCTGCGATGAGCAGCGGAAAGCTCTGCGGTGACGGGGGCTATACCCGTCGTTGTCAGCAATGGATGGAGCAGCGTTTTCAGAGCGCCAAAGTCCTGCTCACGCCGTCCTGTACCGCCTCGCTGGAAATGGCCGCACTGCTGCTGGATATTCAACCGGGTGATGAAGTCATCATGCCGAGCTACACCTTCGTTTCGACGGCCAACGCCTTCGTGCTGCGCGGCGCTAAAATTATCTTTGTCGATGTCCGTCCGGATACGATGAATATTGACGAAACGTTGATTGAAGCTGCTATCACCGGGAAAACTCGCGCGATTGTGCCTGTCCATTACGCGGGGGTTGCCTGCGAGATGGACACCATTATGGCGCTGGCGACAAAGCATAACCTCTTCGTGGTTGAAGACGCGGCTCAGGGCGTGATGTCCACCTACAAAGGCCGCGCACTTGGCACCATCGGCCATATCGGCTGCTTTAGCTTCCATGAAACCAAAAACTACACCGCGGGCGGTGAAGGCGGCGCGACGTTAATCAACGATCGCGCGCTGATTGAGCGCGCTGAAGTGATTCGGGAAAAAGGGACTAACCGCAGCCAGTTCTTCCGCGGGCAGGTGGACAAATACACCTGGCGTGACATTGGCTCAAGCTATTTAATGGCGGATTTGCAGGCGGCCTATCTGTGGGCACAGCTGGAAGCCGCAGAACGGATCAACCAGCAACGTCTCTCCCTGTGGCAAACCTATTACGATGCGCTTGCCCCGCTGGCGAGCCGTGGGCGGATTGAGCTTCCGACGATCCCCGCGGACTGTGTGCATAACGCCCATATGTTTTACATCAAGCTTCGCGACAACGACGATCGCGGCGCGCTGATTAACTATCTGAAAGAAGCTGAAATCCTGGCGGTCTTCCACTACATCCCGCTGCACTCAAGCCCTGCTGGCGAAGCCTTTGGCGAATTTGTCGGGGAAGACCGTTACACCACTCAAGAGAGTGAGCGTTTGCTTCGCTTACCGCTCTTCTACAACCTTGCGCCAGTGAACCAACGCACCGTTATTAATACCCTTCTGAGTTATTTCGGCTGATATGTCTTTAGCAAAAGCCTCGGTGTGGACCGCTGCGTCCACACTCGTCAAGATCGGCGTGGGATTACTGGTGGTTAAACTTCTGGCGGTCTCCTTTGGCCCTGCCGGAGTAGGGCAGGCAGGGAACTTTCGCCAGCTGGTGACCGTGCTTGGCGTGCTGGCCGGCGCGGGGATCTTTAACGGCGTGACGAAGTACGTCGCCCAGTATCACGACGATCCGGCGCAGCTACGCGTCGTGGTCGGTACCTCTTCCGCTATGGTGCTGGGATTCTCCACGCTGCTGGCCGTCGTCTTTTTGCTGGCGGCAGCGCCGATAAGCCAGGGGCTGTTTGGTCATACGCAGTACCAGGGGCTGGTGCGTCTGGTCGCGCTGGTGCAGATGGGTATCGCCTGGGCTAACTTGCTACTGGCGTTGATGAAAGGTTTCCGGGATGCCGCCGGGAACGCGCTGGCCCTGATTTTTGGCAGCCTGACAGGCGTGATTGCCTATTACTTTTGTTATCGCCTTGGGGGCTATGAAGGCGCGCTGCTTGGTCTGGCGCTGGTGCCCGCCCTGGTGGTGATCCCCGCGGCGTTTATGCTGATGTATCGGGGCACGATCCCCCTGGCCTGGTTAAAACCGCAGTGGGACAAAATGCTGGCGGGTCAGTTAGGGAAATTCACCCTGATGGCGCTGATCACCTCGGTGACCTTGCCCGTGGCTTACGTGATGATGCGAAACCTGCTGGCGGCCCATTACAGCTGGGAAGAGGTGGGTATCTGGCAGGGGGTGAGCAGTATTTCAGACGCCTACCTACAGTTTATAACGGCTTCCTTTAGCGTCTATTTACTGCCAACCTTATCGCGTCTGACGACCCGCTCGGATATTACCCGGGAGATTGTTCGCGCTCTGCGCTTTGTGCTTCCGGCCGTTGCCGTTGCCAGTTTTACCGTGTGGTTATTGCGTGATGTCGCCATCTGGCTGCTATTCTCCGCAAAATTTACCGCCATGCGCGATCTGTTTGCCTGGCAACTGGTTGGTGATGTTCTGAAGGTGGGCGCTTACGTCTTCGGTTATCTGGTCATTGCGAAAGCGTCACTTCGCCTGTACGTGCTGGCCGAAATCAGCCAGTTTGCCTTGCTGACGGCGTTTTCGCACTGGCTCATTCCGACGCATGGCGCACTGGGTGCGGCACAGGCCTATATGGCCACCTATATTGTTTATTTCGCTGCCTGTTGCGGCGTATTTTTACTTTGGCGTAGACGCGCATGACTGCACTGATCCACGTGCTGGGATCGAATATCCCGCATCATAATCAAACCGTTTTACGGTTCTTCAATGACGAGCTGGCCGCGAC
>Ga0209795_10002575_pt1 | contig 9982 bp, 9 predicted proteins | sample AgamicOrMarz_FD_187166 | JGI IMG/M metagenome (GOLD analysis project Ga0209795, IMG submission 187166) | Agave microbial communities from Guanajuato, Mexico - Or.Ma.rz (SPAdes) (version 2) | ecosystem: Host-associated > Plants > Phyllosphere > Phylloplane/Leaf | place: Guanajuato, Mexico...
AAAGAAATAAATAAAAATGGATATAAGCGAGGTAAAAAGCTATGAGAGTAGACATTTATGATAGCAACTTTCAAAAGATTGATCTTGAAGCGCTCGACATCATAACCGATAACTTTCGGATTAGCTCTCCAGCTCCTAAACATGAACGAACAGAAATGAAGTATGGACGCGTAACTCTAGGCACTAGCCTAGAGGGACGCTCTATGACTGTTGCGTTTCATATTCATGGGCGGGATAAATACGATTTCGTCTTGCTTCGGGATGAACTATACAACTATTTGAGTGGACTTGATTTCCTTTACATTATCGACAGGCTAAACCCCGCTAAACGCTGGAAAGTAAAAGTTGAGTCAAGTTATGAAGCTGTAGCGGTCGCTACCGTGTTAGCGGTCTTTGATATCGAATTCACGTCGGATTCTCCTTATTGCGAAAGTTTGGGGATGACTACCGATCCTTTGACATTTGATTCGGAAATGTGGCAATTCGGGCAAGGTCTACTATCGGACGATGATATCAATTACACGAAAACGGATGATAAATTCCGTATTTACAATGCAGGGAACGCCGAAATTGATCCGCGGAACATTCACACGCCTTTGACAATCGAAATCAAAGTAGGTGTTACGAGCAGCAATACAACATTAACCCTAACAAACACGACTACAGGCGTCACATGGACGTATACCGGAGCGGTGACAGCAGGGCAAACCATACAGCTTAAAAACGTACAGGCGCTTCTAAATGGAGCGTCTATTTTTACGAAAACTAATTACAAGATTATTACATTGAAGCAAGGTTATAACGATTTCACAAAGAGTACGAATATCTCAGAAGTGAAATTCATTAACCGCTTTTATTACTTGTAAGTCGGAGGTGATACAATGCCGGATATGCTCATTCACAGTCTCGATAAAAGCCGCGTGGAACATTTGGCGGGTGTCGATGACGATTTAGTAAGGAAAAGTCAAACAAACAACCTTAGTACAATTTCGTTCACTGTTGAAAGAACCGAACTAAACGCCTCCGCATTTGATTTGATGGAGGGGAAATGTTGGATTCTTTACGACGGAACAACATACGTTATTGAGGATTTAGATAAAAAACCTTTCGGAGAAACAAAGGTAGCGACGGTTGAGGCGGAACATTTTTTCTTTGATGAATTTATGAACCGAACATACATTTACAACACGTTACCGACGGCGAGCCGGTCAATAAATGAGTACATGAATTTCATTACATCAGGAAGCGGCTTTACTTTTTCGGTAATTGGTAGTTTTCAAAAGAAAGAGATTGAAAACTTCGGAGCTGGAAATCCTTTAGCTTTATTTAAGCAGCTTGTCGATAAATTCGAAATCGTTTTCGATGTAGTCGGAACAGACATACAGATCAGAGACCGCTCAGGAACGCAAATGGGCTATCCTTTCCGTTCTAAACACAATATAACCGACATTGCAGAAAATAGCTCTGTGCGCAATTTAAGCACGTATATCAAGGTATTCGGTAAAGAGTACGAAGATCAAAATATATCGACAAACAATTCTATGAACTTTCAATCACGTTCAAGCGGGTGGGCGGACACGACAGACCCGTGGTGGTATACCGATGAAGTAGGGCGGTCGTTCACAATGAAATACACAGGGACCGGAATCAAATTCTGTTATTTACAGTCTCCGGATGGCGGTGTGTGGGAGTTTAAACTCGACGATGACCAAACAGCAACCTTAAGTTGTTGGGGAGCTACAGCGGGCTTGAAATTCGTTGACTTGTTTATGGATGCGCCGGAACAATACCATGAAATACTTGCTACTTTTAAAGGTGATGACGAACAACATGTCCCTAGTACCGGAGCCGGAAAATCGAGAGGGTGGGTACGTTATTCAAGTACAGACGTTTTAAAAACGTTCAATCCTTATCGATTACGAAAAGACGATGAAAAATATTATGCTGTTGCTGAATACACAAGCCCACTCGCGGCTAAGTATGGAATTCGTATACAGGAACCACAATCGGACGAACGTTTCACGGATCAAGCGTCTTTAGTGGAATATGCGAAAGAAATCATAAATGACGATATAGAAGTAAGTCACGAAATGACGTTCATTGAGCTTAAAAAAGCGGGATATGAGGGACCAACGCCGCGAACGGGGGATTTAGTCCCGTATATCGTGGAGGAATTGGATATCGAAATTCCAAACGTGCGAATTATGGAAGTTGAAGACTATCCGGAGAGTAAAAAATCCGCTACTGTTGTGCTAGGAAACGGACGCCAAGATTTCGGAGACGCGGTTTTTAATTCCGGTAAATCTCAAATAGAGGACGTTTTCGATTTTGATAAAGGGAAATTGAATCCGGATGTTTTACCGCCGGCTGTTAAAATGGCAACGGACGCGTTAAATAATTCATTGACTCAACTTGAATACCCAGTTAACGGAGGTATTTTAGCAAGGGACCCGAACGACTATAATAAATTCGTTGTTTTACGCTCGACAGGGCTTGGAATTACGCGCAATGGTGGTTTAACCTATGACGAAGCTATAACCGCTCTAGGGATCAATACAAGCCTTTTAACAGCGGGACAAATTAAAACGAATAATATTCAAATCATTGGCGCGGACAATTATTTTTACTGGGACGGAAACGCGCTTATGGCTATCGATCCAAGCGACGTAAGAAAGTTTATCCGCTTGAATTCCGCCGGATTATATGCCGCTCGTGGTTCTATTACGATTGAACGCGGGGACGGGTTTAAATTAGTTGATAACGGCTATTCGAATTTTAACTATGCTGTTGACAGAGCAGACCCAGCGCCGCTTAGTAACGGCGTGTACTTAGAGGGTAGATGGTACAGAACGACGAATAGTGAAAAAGGAGACGTTTTTTATTATAGTTTTGAGCATGTCGCTCAATATCTATACTTGCAATTAGCATTCCACGCGGAAGACGGCGGCGGCGGTTATGTTTCTGTAGAAGGTAGCGGCGTTGATACTGGAACCGTTTATCAAAGCTTCTATACAACGCATTCAATAACGAATGATTACGCTACTTTCGGACGTATTTTTGTTGTGGATTTAGGGACGCCGACAGGCGGGACGAAATCTTGTTATGTGCGAATTCGCGCAACAGTAGCGAACAAATATGTAGCGGTGAGACATATCCGCGGTTACTTGAGAGGATGAAGAATATGCCGACTATTTTCGGTGACAAATATCAACTTTTTATTGAGTGTGACGAACAAGGGAATATAACATCCGCTGATTATGGTCAAATGATCGTAAGAATGGACCCTGCCGACTTTTTCTTTATTTATCAAGAGGATGAAGGGAGCGAAATTATGGAGAATATTGAAAAATATAAAGTGCAATTAGACGGGTTTAAAGCTTCTCTCGTATTGAAAGAAGTGCCTGTCGAAGAAGAAACGCCGACAGAGGAACCGGCATCAGAACAAAGTGGGGTGTAATGAATGAAATATCCATACGAACAGGTAGACAATGGATTTAGCATAGAAACACGCCGGATCATTAATGAAAACTTTAAAGATATCGAAAGTGATATCATCGAAGTAAATCAGCGCGTCACATCTGTTGACGATACAATCACTAAACGTGTGGATGATTTAGACAGTCAAACGAACACGCGAATGGACGGAATTGAAACGGAACTTGTAGAAGTAAATAACAAATCTGTTCATTTTGACGGTGTGGATGCAGAATTGGCGGAACACGCTGATTTATTAGAACAACTAAAAGCAAGTAGTATCGATGGAGAAGTAATAGCGGCTAGAAATGGCTTTCCTTCTCTATTGGATTTCTTGAAAACTTTAGATAAAGGCTCAACGATAGCAACTAAAATTTTAAGTCCGACGGCTGGGCAAACCGTTATCGATTTAACCGATACCGGAGAATTACAAGCGGTTGGAAAGATTATTTTATTCTTAATCGATGGCGCTCCACAATGGGATAGTTACACATGGACGAATTCGACAACGTTAACCATGAAAAGTCCATTTGCCGGAACGGAAAAAGTTGTTATCCGTTACTTTGTAGGAAACGCAGCAATTCGGACTGGTCATAATCGCTCTCATGAAAAAGGCGGTTTTGATGAATTGGACGCGTACAAATTGTATAACGGCGATACTATTAAAAACGGCGTCAATAGTATTGGTGATATAACAACATTCGAAGCTCAAGGAAGCACTTTGACCGAAAAAACGCGTAACGAATTTAATCAACGCGCTTTCAATTTAAAGCGATGGGAAAGTTTGAAGGTTGCTGTTAGCGGCGGCTATGATTGGTCTCCGGCAATTCAAACGGCTATCAAATACATTATGGAGTTAGGGGGCGGCTGCTTATTAGTCCCGCCGGAGGATTATTGGGGAATGGCGGATATCTACACACATCCTTCAAACCTTGATCCGGCTTTCAAAAACTCGCCTTTGACAATTAAAGGGACAACGCCGGTAAACGCGGACTTGTACAACACTGTAAAAAAAGTAGCGCGCTTTATCAAAAAACAAAACGGCTCCTTTTTAGGTGTTAACTATAACGAAACTACTCCAGCGGTTCTGACTGGGACGGGTGTTTATCGGAATTTTACCATTAAAAATATTGCTTTCTTCGGCGGCGGGACATACGACACGAAATATACAAAGGTTATGAAGACCGTAAACAATGTTAAAGGTATTGAAAAACATAATTCAGCGATTAACATTTCGGATTGCAACTTTTGGGCGATGGACTGGGGAGTTTACGATCCGGAAACGGTAAATTTGGTAGACAACTATTGTGACCAAAGCACCTATAAAAAACTAGGCTTTTCGAATATGGGTACAGGTTGGATTCAAGCATACCGCTCAGATGCTTCTATCTTTGAGGCTATCTATGGTTACGATCAAGCTATGACTTGTCAGTATGGAATTAGAGCGAAAAAAGGCGAGTCTTTTAGAATTGACGGTATTCTATGCGCCGGAAAAGCTATGCACCTAGCCAAAAACTTTAAATTAGTAAGTTTAGAGTATTGTAGAGGTGTAAGGGTGCACGACTTTTACATGGAAAGGCTAGAGGGTTTAGGTATTTGGTTAAATGATTGTATAAATATTACTATTACAGAATTCGACGTCCGACATTATGCGGGAGTATTCGGAAAAGGTGTGAATAATAGAAATGTATTCATAGATGGCGTTTATGCTCATGTCGAAGAAAACAAAGCTCTTTCACCTAATGATACAGGGGATTACACGACATATGACACTATCACGCCTCCTTTAAACTGGGATTTTGATAGTACAAATATAAAAATTGAATACGGACGAGAGTTTTATAGAAATGGTGTCCATAGCGCTAATGGTTTTTCAGAAACAACAGCGCGTTTGACAGGGCGCAGGAACACAACTTCAAAAGCAATTTATCAAGTAGGACAACAATACATTTTTGATGTCGTTCACAATGGAACAAATTTTGTTGTAAGTTTACCCGCTGGGCAAGTGGATTTCGGGACGTTGTTCGCTTCTTCTCTACCTACTTTCAACAGCGCAACAGGCGAGTTAACATTCCCGACAGACGGAGCATTCGCGAATATTTCAGCGGTCCATGTTTCGGGGAGACGATCCGGAACGGGTATTGTGAATAACGCTTATAAAATATCAAATAGTCCTTTGGTTGTCCGTTTGTATAACCTGTCAACGAATGCGATTATTACAACAGCGGCGGACGTTGCATTTTCAGTTACGCTTCATACGTAAACGTTAAAAAAGGAGGTTAACGCATGACAAGTACATTCAACAAAATAAAAGAAAATGTAATAGGTGACGGCTTGGGGTTAGCTACCCAAGCCGAATTGCAAGCGGGAAGCGATAAAATTGATAGTTTCGGAATAAATGCAGTAGCTGAAGGGTTTAAAGGTGACGGAACAACATCAGATTTATCATTGTTAAATAGTATTATCACGAACGCTCCAGCTAATTCTAAAATCTTAGTACCTTATGGGATTTACAAATTAAACGGCGCATTAGCTAAATTAAACAATGGCAAAATATTAGCGGGTATAGGTGGGAAACCAACACTTGATTTTTCGACAGCTCCGGACGGAATTACAGCCGTTACAATTGACACGCAACGTTTACCAATTCCGGCTGGAATCGAAAACTTTGTTATAAAGGGAGCTAGTCAAACAGGAACGTCAAAAGGCTTAGATTATAGAGGTCATTCAGCTCATATCAAAAATGTTGAGATTGTTTATTTTGGTACAGGTTTATATCTAAGTAATAGCAATATGTATATCACTACTTGGGATCAAGTATGGATTCATAGATGTACAAAAGGGATTCAATTCCCTGACGATTCAATTACAGCCGGCATAAATGATTGTGGAGAAAATCTTCGTTTTGTTAATTGCAATATTTCCGATAACACAATCGGTTTTGTCGGTGGATTAACGACAACGGATGTTCATTTTTATGGTTGCTCTATCGATTATAATGTACGAATGAGCCAAGTTAAACATGGAGCTTATAATTTTTACGGCGGTCATATCGAAACTAGTGTTTCGGTATCGCCTCAAGGTTATTTATTCGATGTATTAGTCGGTTTTTCACCTTCATTCTCTTTTCATGGGACAACTATATCAGCTTACGGAATAAAGCATTTATTCAATCCCGATCCGGCTATCCGCGGTTTTTCTTTATTTTACGCAGTTACGGGTTTTGCAAACGGCTCTAGTGATAGCGTAGACAAAGGTATGAAATCACAAACAAGGGTACTTATACCAGCAGGGCAAACAAGTGTCACAGTCGATCATTTTTTATCATCTTCTCAATTATCAATGGTTTCGGCTAAATGTTATATAGCGGGAGGGCAAACGGCGGACGTTTCAACATTGGGGATTGTTCCTAGTATTAAATTGACAGCAGGGACAAATACAATAACTGTAACGATACCAAGTGCTCAAACGAAAACGACTTTTGTTATGCTTTCTTTCGGGTGATTTTTTTATATATCTAAAACAAAAAAAGGAATGAGGTGCAAGAATGGGTTTATTTCAATTTGCTTCAAACATTTTTAACAGAGCTGTAAAAGTTCAATTAGAAGACAAAATCAGAGAATTTGACGAAAGAATGAACGGGCTTGACGAAGATGTCGAGCGGTTTATTGAATCGTCCGGCGGGGATATTACGGAGCTTGTGGACGCTCGAAAGGACGAAACCGGTTTTATTCATACCACGATAAAAAAACGAATTGACGCTATCAGTCAAAACACAAGTGCAGAGCTGGACAAGTTGAAGCAGCAAAATGATTTGTTGGTCAATAAAGTTAGTCCCTCCGGCGTCCCAGCGAATGCAGTCGGTCCGACATTTGCCCGCGCAGCTACCCGAATATATCGAGGGCGAACATATGAAATCGATATTCCGGTCTATGATGGAGGCGGCATTTATATTGATCCGACACTAGGAGAAACGTTAACTATTCCCACGGCTAATATTATTAATGCAAATGAAGGGACGGTCGAAATTTCGATCATCCCGAAACAAGTCGTAGACACGGTGAACTATTGCCGAATCGACTTTCCTAGTTCGGGACGTTTTCTTTTATACGTCACAGCGTCCGGACGTATTTATTTTAGTATTGACGAATGGGGCGGCGCTTATGTTTCATCAGATGCAGGAATCGCAAAAGTTGACGTGCCATTCGAAGCGGCGATGCGATGGAATCATCGTGCAAAAGAATTGTCATTGTTTGTAAATGGCAAGAAAGCGGGAACAATTTATTATGATAAAACGGTAAAAGGGGAATTCGGTCCTACAATGAGCCTTGTACACAACTATCCCGCTATCGTTACAAAACTACGAATCTCGCATACAGCAAGACCGGATAAGGAGTTGAAATACTAATGGCGGACTTATATCCAAGCATGACCGCTCTTGAGGCGGCAAGGGTTAAAGGTGTAGATTATGACATCTATACAATCAATAACGAACATGACGTTTTAGTCTCTTCTATTCACGGCGGCGGAATCGAAATTGGAACAACCGAATTAAATTATGCTATACGTGAACTGGGAAAATATGATAGTTTTATATTTGAAGCATTGTTAACAAGTGGAAATTCAGATTTACATGTAACCTCCACAAACTACGATGAACCAACAATGGTTGGCATGGTCATTAATAAACAGCAGCATGTAGCCCTTCACGGAGCTTCCGGAGATACGCCAATCGTTTATGTAGGCGGTCTTGATTACAACCTACGAAACACTGTAACGGACGAGTTAATCAAACGTGGCTTTGATGCTCAAATCCCACCGCAAAACATTGCAGGGGAAGAAGATCGAAATGTCTCAAATCGAACAAACTCCGCCGGTTGCGTACAATTGGAAATGACAACGCAATTCAGGAAGAATTTTTTCAAAGACGGGGATTGGTCAAGGGCAAAACGTTCAGATCGTGCAAACTGGACAACCACGATCTATAGCGTAGCGGAAGCGGTTGTCACAGCGGTTGAGAAAGTGAGAAACAGCTATCCAAGAGACCGTTACACCTCATACTTAATGAATTTTAACAACAATATCAATTTTAGCGGTGAAGATAATCAAATCATCATGAATGCAAACTCCCGTCGTGTACACGTCCGTATGACTGTTACAAACGGCGTTCCTACCTTCACATACCGAAGAGGCGCGGAATTTGTCCAATCCATCACGAGCGATCCAAACGGCATTCTCGTGACATTCAAAAACGTTCCTAGTGGGACTATACCTTTCTATACGATAGAGTATACAAGCTCACAAGGACTTCAAATAGATGCAGTAAAATCAATAAATTATGACTATGCAAGAGGGGCGAACAGCTCAGCTTTAACAATAGGATTGAAAGAAACACCAAGTGCGAGCATAGCTCATACGCCGCTAAGTTCAATTATTAACGGCTCAGCAGAAATAAAAATCGATCTATAAAAATAGAAAGCGGGCTATTTAAGCCCGCTATATACACGAAATTGCAAAGGGGGTTGAACGATGCCAAACACAGCGGAGGAAATTATGGAAGCAAAAAAAGTTAGGGATAGCAGACTAGACACATTATCTATTGTAGTAATGTTTTATACGGTCATCACGGGAGTTAGTTTTATCTTTTTAAATGGACAAGAAATTGCGAATCAATTAACGTACGAGCGAATGACGGAATTAACGAGTATAAAAGTTTGGGGGATCATATTCATTGCGAATGCGATCTTACATCTAATCGCCGTCATTGTAGAATACAGGCGTTTACAATATATATTCTTTGCAATAGCTGGAATCACAGGATTAGTTCTCTTTGTTTTATATACGGTGGCATCGTTTGACACAACAGTGTACAAAATTAACGCTTTTCGTTACTTATTGTTTGCGGGTATTAACTTAACCATTGCCTTGAAGGGGGCTATTGCATGGAAGCAAGAAAAGACTTTATCACAGAGCTAGAGCTTTACAGACATACAGATCAAATAAAAAGGGAGTTAAAAAAAGATATACGGGATGTAGCGGGAGACGTTAAGTTAGTTGCTCAAAACGTCGACTCGCTTGAAAAAACGGTGTTACCTATTGCCGGAATTCTTAATTTAATTGAGCAAAACACGAGGGAAACTAGCTCCGCTATAAAAGAACTTGCGAGAGAGCAAAAAGAATTAACGAAAGAACAAAAAAAGCATACAGAAAAATTATTTTCCCATGACAACGCGATCAATGAACTACAGCGTGATGATGATGTGAAACTCGAAAAAGAGAAGGGTAAATGGGGGATTATACACACGATAACGACTTGTCTACTTTCGGGTGGAGGAATCCTTGCTGTATATGGCAAACCAATCGCGGAGTTTTTATTCGGAGGAAAGTAAAAGGGGGATTATGTTATGAATAAAGATATTGCAAAGCAAATAACGGGATTTTTAACAGCGCTTTTCTTGTTCTTAGGAGCAATTAACGTAAAATTTGAATGGTTCACATTAGACAGCAT
>Ga0209795_10002577_pt1 | contig 9980 bp, 10 predicted proteins | sample AgamicOrMarz_FD_187166 | JGI IMG/M metagenome (GOLD analysis project Ga0209795, IMG submission 187166) | Agave microbial communities from Guanajuato, Mexico - Or.Ma.rz (SPAdes) (version 2) | ecosystem: Host-associated > Plants > Phyllosphere > Phylloplane/Leaf | place: Guanajuato, Mexico...
TGGAAAAAGCTCTGCAATGTCCTAAGTGTGGTTCTACAGAAATTGAAGCACGTGACCATGACAAATTACTTAGAACAACTGGCGGTGTTTTACTGACAGCTGCTGGCACAACAGCAGGTACGGTAGGTGGTGCAGCAACTGGCGCGACTGTTGGAGCGGCTATCGGTACTGTTGCTGGCCCTTTAGGTGTGATTGTTGGTGGAACTGTAGGGACTTTTGTTGGTGCCATTAGTGCAGGCATTACTGGCGGTGTCGTTGGTAATATTTTTGGTAAAAAAGCAGGCGTAATGATCGATAAAAATATTTTTCAAGACTATCGGTGCTTGAAATGTAAGTATCGTTTTAAGCAAAAGAAGTAAAACGAATTAAGCAGGAGAACTAGTTGCTCTAGCTCTCCTGTCTAACCAAAAAATTTAATAAACCATCTGGAATAATAAGTTTTATACAGCGCTCCATATAATTAATATATGAAGCAGCCTATTTTTAATAAAGTAACACTTTAGCTAAGACTTTAATTTACTTAGCTACTACTCCATCTTGTTGATACTTTGGTGAACGTGGACCATATAACAACCCCATACCCGGATTATAAGTCGTCGGGGTAAAAAGTTGAGTATTTACCATACTCGCTAATGGATAAGCCCGATCATTAAAGCTGCCAGCAATCTGTTCAACTAAAGCACCGACGACCATTCCAATTAAACCCGCATTGCCATCATTACTTGCTTGAACAAGTTTTTTCTCGCCTGTCCAAATCACATCTCCAGTTTTTAAATCAACAAGCTTTGCATCAGCACTTACTGTAGCCACACTTTGGATCACTTGGTACTTAGAACCATATTCTTTAATTCGAATATATAAAGCAGCATCTGCACCAAAAATCTCTTGTAATTTCTGAGGTGCAATAGACTGAGCATCACTGCCATTAGTAACACCATTCTCTTTAAACATATTGTCTACAACAGAGATTGGAAAAACGTAATAGCCAGCTTCTGCAACAGGTGCCACCACAGTAGGCCAATAACTATAAGTCGCTTTTACATCAGGCGAATCATTGACTGGCGGCAATACCAAAATCGATTTTGGCATATGAGCTTTATAAGCAGTAATATCTTTATTAGGCGGTGGAGTAACAGCACATCCTGTAAATGCAAGGCTAGAAATTACTAAACCAGCAATTAAAAATTTCTTAATCATGATTTTGTAGACCCACCATTAGCATTCATTTTTTGCAATAAACGATCCATTAAAACCGTAGACTCTGGATATACTTGACGTTCAAGCTGGAAATACTCGATTGCTTTTTGAGAATTATTTTCTTGTAAATATAACAATCCCAAATGAGCATATAAACCTGGTGGAACAGCTAAGCCCTTACCTTTAGTTTTTTCAATTTCAGCTTCTAATTTTGTGATTTGCGAACTTGGTGTAGCTTTCTCAGGTGCGTTATACATCAAATAGGTTTGATGAGTATAAGTTCCCCAATTATATAAAGGTTGAGGACCAGCGGCACACCCAACCAATCCCATAGCCAGAAAACTGCTTAAAAGAATTTTTTTCATTTAACACATATCCAAAATTATTGAACTGACCAACGGTTATTTTGAATATCTGTCACAAGATTATTAACTGCTTCACGAACAGCTAAATCGAGTACTTTGCCATTTAAAGTAGAATCATAAGAAGCTGTAGAGCCAAAACCTAATACTTCACGAGCACCTAATGCATATTCACCTGCACCCTGTACGGAATGCACAACTTCTGATGTTTTTACATCAACAACATTTAAATTAACTTTTGCGTAAGCAACTTGCTCTTTACCGCGACCTAAAATACCAAATAATTGCTGATCACCTACTTCTTTGCGACCAAACTCAGATACGTCACCAGTAATGACATAACGAGCGCCCTTAATAGATTGGCTCGTATTGCTATAACCAACTTCTTGTTTAATTTCAGATAAGTTGTCGCGATTTAAAACTGTAAAATAACCAGTTTGCTGTAAATGTGTCTCAAGAATAGTTTTTGCCTGTCCGCCTAGACGGTCGACATTATCAGAGAAAACACCTCTCATATAACTAGAGCGATTATCAAATTTACCAATAGAAACTGGAGCTTTTACTCCCGTATATTTAATTTGTGATGTAGCTACAGCCACTTGTGGGCTTTGGATCGTTCTTGAAGTTTCAGTAGTTGAACAAGCAATTAAACTGAAAGAACTTAACGTAGTAATGATTAATATTTTTTTCATGTTTACTCTATAATGGTTACAAAATATAAAGAATACATATTATATACAAAAAGACTATCAAACAATCCAATAATTTAACCGTTAAGTAAAAATACTCTTTTTATTTTATGAGGCTTTAATTAATGAAAAACTCCTATTTTTATAAGAGCTTTTCAAGTTTTGTAAAGTAATATCTGTCTGAAAGCATTCAAAGTAATCTTACAAAATATTATAAATATGGAAATAAATCAGGCTGCGATTATTGCTAGCTTTAGGTAGGATTTTTGGTATTTTCCCTTACTTATGTTCTCCTCTAATTTGTCCTAACGTCATTAAAAAATAATCTAATAACTTTTCTCTTTCATCTGGCTTGTTTGGATCTAAAAGCTGAACCATTGCCCCATCAATCACAAACAAAAACATGTGCGCATCTTGTTTTGAAGCATTGGCATTAGTTGTTAAAAGCATTTTATAGATTTCATTAATCAGCCAGTTTCGATAATCAACGACCACCTGATACGCCTTTGGATGTGCCTTCGAAATCTCAAAAATAGCTTTAAAAGGCAAATGATAGAGTCCGTCTAAATCGGCATGTAAAAAGTAAATTTTGCGAAGCTTTTCAAGCAGCGTTAAGTCTTTTTGAACATGAATAATTGAAAGTACCTCATGTTCTAGACCATCTTTTTGAAAGGTTAAACTCATTTGAATTAGCCTTTCTTTTGAATGAAAGTAATTATAAAAAGTCGCTTTTGGGATTTTTGCCGACTCAATAATTCGGTCGATCCCGACATTGTGAAAGCCATAGTTGTTAAACAGATATCGGGAGGTATGAAGCACACTTAAAGCACGAAAAGGGAGATCTGAATGTGGCATAGTTTTACCGTTATAAAATAAATTCTTGTTGTATATAAATGAGATAAAAATGCCTTTACTCTTTTTTAAGCAAATAAAAGGCATAGCAAAGCCTATAAAGACTGTGCTTGGCACATCTCAAGTTTTATTGTTGCTGCAAGTTTTTAGTCGTGACGATTTAAAACCTGATCAGCCTTATGGCGATCAAACTCGTTAAAAACTAAGTTGTGTTGTTATAGCGTTTGGCAAAGTTTGCCAAGAAATAATGAATGTGCAAAGCCAACTCCTTTTTATTGGGAGTTCTGCCAAAACATTAAAATTATGGTGGCAGAACGAAAGAGGGTTGACAGACTGGTCAAACGAGGCCAGCACACCCAAAGGTGTCCCCCTCCCGTTCCGCCGCAGAGGGGGCACGAGGGTGCACACACTAAAAGTATAAAACCTTTAGTGCTCGTTTGAATCAGCCTGTCAAAGCCGGCTGGCAATGTGGCCAGCAGGCAAAGAATAGTGCCCAACCCTTTTACAGTCAAGCACACAAAACGACATTTGCTTTAAAATAGATCATTAAAAAGTAAGGATAAATAATGAGTGAGTTATTATTAAATTGGGGTTTATAACGAAGTTGAAATTTATATAGATATATTAATTTCAACAGGTAAGATTAGAATATAAAAATGGTAAATGATGAAATGAAAATATCTTTATTAGATGTACAAAAAGTATTCAAGGAAAGGTATATTCTATTAATGCTAAGTAAAGTGAATAGCATGAAATGAATGATTCAGAAAAATTTTAGTTCAAATTAGATTTACTACTAAATTTAAAACCTAAAAATGCAATAAAGTACCAATCTCACTTCGAACCTAATAAGCATGCTTCACACGGTAAGCTTTTTACTCGGAACAACTCAATAAGAATATAATGGTAAAAAGTGTTGTTTGCTTTTCATTCTATTCCTTTCAATTTATAAAAAATATATAATGTTCTCAATAGCTTTCTAATTATCTATTACATTCAATCAAGATCATTTAGTTTCAATAAAGAGAATAAAATGCAAGAACAAGCTTTACCCTCATCTCCTCAAGATTTGAATGAGGATCAAAATATTACGTCTCCACCAATTTCTCAATCAGGAATTTATCATTTTAAGTTTCATGGTAAAGCCTCAGAATATTTTGGAATCTGGATCGTTAATATTCTTTTAACTATTATTACTTTAAGCTTATATGCACCTTGGGCTAAAGTTCGTCGCTTACGCTATTTCTATGGCAATACAGAATTTTTTGAACGCCGCTTTGATTTCACAGGGATTCCAACCAAGATTTTGATTGGACGTTTAATTGCATTAGGAATTTACGCAGTATTTGCAATTTCATCACAGTATTCAATGATTGCGACTGTGGTTGGACTAGTTGCATTATATACAGCAATACCTTGGCTAATTCGCGCTACTTTGCGTTTTACGGCAAGAAATAGTAAGTTTGGTAACGCTCGTTTTTATTTTGGTGGAACGATAAAAGAATCTTATAAAGTCTTTCTTTTGAGTATATTGGTATATATTTTCACATTAGGAATCTTTACACCTGTAGCTATTTGGCTATATAAAAAATATTATCTTAACAACTTATATGCTGGACAATTAAATTTTAAATTAAACGCGAAATGGTCTGCATATATGGCTGCAGTTTATATACCAGTTTTTATCGCGATTGGTATAATTGCTATTTTTTCAATCATTTACTTTGCTCTTGCAGGAACAATTTCTGGGTTCTCACCGAACGTTGTAGTCTTCGGAATAGTTATGGTATATGCATTTATTGGATTATTTATTTATCCATTAATTGCTGCACGTCTTTTTATTACGACATGGAACAATACGACAGTTGGAAACAGCCAATTTAAAACAGACTGTAATCAATGGCGTTTTGCATGGATTGTAGCTTCAAACTGGATTGTAAAAATCTTAACCATAGGCTTAATGTCTGCTTGGGCTGCAGTTCGTATTCACAAATATCAGATTGAATCGATGAGTTTAATTTTATTAGATGATCCAGATCAAATGATGAATCTCGCTCAGCAAGAACAAAGTGCTTTAGCTGAAGAAATCAGTGATATTTTTGATATTGACATCTCTCTATAATAATCTGAGTTTAATAATTTATGTCCCAAGCAGTAGATATCATTTTCTATGATGGCATAGTGTCTAAACCTCACCGTGCTCAGATTTCAGCTCAATCTAAATCTGAAGTTCTCATTCGGTATGGTGAGCAATTAGAACAACAGCGTCATTATCAATATACTGATATGAAATTGATTGGTGCGCTGGGACAGTTACACCCAGTGATTGAATTATCTGATGATGCACGGATTGAATTTCATAGTGCATTACCAGAATGGTTTAATTACACAACTAAAAAGGTTCAACATTCGATCTGGAAACTTGAACGCTCTCCGAGTCTTATTCTTTTTAGTGTAATTTTTGTGATTACTTTTGCGATCAGTCTAATTAAATGGGGTGTTCCAGCCACATCCCATTATCTTGCTTTTCAATTACCTGAGAATACTTTAAAGAAACTAGGTGATGAAGCCGAGAATTATGTATTAAATAATTGGACTGCACCCAGCCAATTAGCACAAACTCAAAAAGACCAAATTACTAAGCAATATTTGAATACTATTGCTGAAAACAGACCAGCCAAATTAGTCTTCCGTAAAGGCGATCATTTAGGGGCAAATGCTGTAGCGCTACCTAATAATACGATTATCGTCACAGATGAATTGATCAAAATGGCACATACTAATCAGGAAATCTTAGGCGTATTAGCCCATGAACAAGGCCATTTGGTTTATCGCCATAGTTTGCAACAAGGGTTAACTAGTTTAGGCCTAAGTATATTATACATTGCAATGACAGGAGATAATTCAGACTTATTTACGTCATTACCTGCTGCTATGATAGGTGCAAATTACTCACGTAAATTTGAGTCAGAAGCCGATCTATATGCTTTACAGCTGATGGATAGGAAGCATATAGAAGTCTCGCACTTCGCAAATTTCTTACAACGTTTAAGCGATACAACAGAAGAAGGTATCGATACAAAAAATCAGTCCAACCCATCAACGTCCCAAGAAGAATCTTCAACTAATAAACTATCTACAGCTGTTCTTGATACTTTATCCTCTCATCCTGCAACTGAAGAACGTATTCGAATGGTTCATGATTTTGAGAAAAAACAACATGCTAAAGATTAAATAGTAGAAAATGAGGATTCATTCCCAAGACACGATGAAATATAAAGTTAAGCTGAAATCTCAATCTGCTTAACTCAATCCAAATTTCCATATGAGTTGCTAAGTACTAAAACTTTTTTAAAGGCGCACAAAATAATTTATAGGCTCATAGAGTCTATCTAGAAAATTTATGGTCTTTAGGAAGTGGAGCATCACATGGTTGATCCGTCTTTACATTGACCATTTTCACAGGCCCATCGTTGTAGATTGTTACCTTACAGCCTTTTACAACATATTCTTGTTGAATCCCTCCGTACATTTCATCCTCAGAAACAGCAGATGCAACATCACATGCCTCGTCAACACGGCACATATCCTCTTGCCCACCTACAGCTTCTGCTCCAGCAGCTTCCATTACATCTACAGCACTCTCCTGTACTTCAGCATCTACAGTCTGTATTTTTGCTGCATATGTGTTTGAAAGATTCATCATAAGAAAAACTGCAAGAAAGAACTTACTACTAGGTTTTATTAAATTCATGAATTATCCATATCTCTTAATTTAAATTTGCTACATATCAGGCGATTTTACTTTGCAAGTTAGTGATGCAAAGGGGTTAGTATTATAAGAAGCTATTCTACTCATAATTATACATATAGCAGCAATAGTTGACCCGAAAGAATTCTTCAAACAATGACAAGATATTGACCATTATGAGAGTGCAATTAACTACAAAATATAAAATTAAACTGAAATCAAAATCTGCCTAACTCAATCCAAATTTTTATATAGGTTTCTAAGTACTAAAAATATTCACATAAAAAGCCTCTGCTTTTAACAGAGGCTTTTCGAATTTGGTGAAGCGCTGAAATCCTAATTCAAACTAAGTATTGATGTCATTGCTTTGTGCAATTCATTTTCCGCCGATTCAATTTTGTTGCTTTGCCAAGCAATATAGCCGTCTGGTCTGATCATGATGCAAGCATTTTCATCATTGCCCCAAGAGCGAGAAAGTTCCCCATAAGAGTCTTCAACGTCTTTTTTTGGACCTATCTGTATAACGTTAATATCCAAATTAAGCTGTTTATTCAGGTTGTCTACAGCACACTTCCATTTGTCACCTTGTAGCCAACAGAAAAGCGTAAACTTTCCATTTCCGATTAAGTCTAAGGTTGATATTTTTTTATGATTTTTGACTAGCCATGTATGAGGAAGTTTATGACCAGGGGTAAATGAAGGATAATAATGAAGATCTTCATCTCTACTAGAATCTATTTTATTTTCCATAGCAGACTCTGCTCCAACAATTGCAGATGAATAATACCGTACGTTAGTTTCGACTCCTAAAGCAGCAAATTCATAAGCTTTATATTCAATTGCAGATCTTAAATCACGACGTTTAACAGCACCTTTTTCATTACTTTCGCTTAAGGCATTTATACTTCCCTGCATCGTCTCTGTACTGTACTTTCCATCTAACTCTAAAGCAGAAAAGATTGTAGAGAACTCTCTAACACTTTGATTTGCTCGCTTAACAATTCGCTCACCAACAGGTGCTCTTTCTTCATTAAAACTGTCTAATAAACCACTACCCGCTTTGCCATTTAATACAAATGCTAATTTCCAACATAAGTTATAAGCGTCTTGTATAGATGAGTTTGAACCTAATCCATTCGAAGGTGGATGACGATGGACAGCATCGCCAATACAGAAAACTCGACCTTTTGAGTATTGCTCTGCATACATTTCATTTACTGTCCATAACGACTTACTATTTATGTTTATTTCAATGTCGTTATCGCCAATAAGCTGTTTGCAAATTGCAATCGCCTCATCATCGGTAAGAGATGGTTCTTCTTTTTCAATGTCATACCCCCAAACAATCTGCCATTCATTCCAAGGTCTGACCATACGCAACAACCCTAGGCCAATCCCACCAATGTTTGCTCCAGGTTGTATAATCCACCACAGGTATCCTGGTCGATGTGAAACGTATTTTGTTAAATCGGCTTTAAAAATAATACTGATACTGCCACTTTTCCCCATTTTACCTGCCATAGGTAAATCTAAATCTTTTACGACTTGGCTACTTGCACCATCAGCTCCGATTAAATACTTACAACGAATTAAGTATGTTTGTTTAGTTAATCTATCTAAAACAGTGACTGTTACGCCGTTCTCATCTTGTACATGAGATAAATATTCCGTATCAAATCTTGGATGACTCCCTCGTGATGCTGCATTTGAAAGTAAAATAGGTTCAAATAGGTGTTGAGGAAGATCGCACTGTTCACAGGGACTCGCTTTAGCATATTCTGACATTCTTTCTGGATGATTCATTCCATAAGGAAAGCGTCCAATTTCATCCCCCGTTAAAGATGTGCAATAAACAACATCTCCCATGACTTCTTTTGGTGCTGCTTTTGCGATTACTTCATCTGAGATCCCCAAGTCTCGAACAATTTCCATAGTTCTTTGACTGATATAATGAGCACGAGGGCTGTTTGCCAGCCATCTATATTTAGTTATTATGATATTTCTAATTCCATAACTACTTAACATAAGTGCAGCAGAAGAACCAGCTGGACCACTTCCAACAATTAAAACATCAGTTTCTAACATTTTTATCCTATTACTTAGATATTTTGACAGCTAAATCGCTATTGCATATATTTAAAGCAAATAACCATTTTGAATATAATATTGCTTCTAAAAATCAAGTTCAGTTATTAATAAAGTATTCACAACATTAAGCGTAAAACAAAATTTCGCCCTAATTCTTAAATATAAATTATTCCTATACCCCCTATTTACAAAATAATCATAAATACAATCTTTATCCAATAACAGCTATTTATAAATTTTGATAATTCTTTAAACTCTAAAATTATTCGTAAATTTTTAAAGCTCCTAAACTACTTTCTATAGTATCAAGATCTAATAAGGTGTCAGTAATATTTTTTATATTAAATATATCTCAATTATATTTATTAAATAAATTTTGATCATACCATTTTTCAAATTCAAAACGAGTTTCAGGAAAATTCTTGATCATACCCTCACATTCCTTAAACATTTTTTCTACTTCACTTTTAAAATCAATATTTAATCCCCCAAGATCTTCTAGTTCGGTCCCTTTATGAATTATATTAATTAAGTCGATAGAGCAATTATTTTCTTTCAAAAGTCTAAGCATATATGGTGTATACAAAAAATATTCAGCTTCATTTATATCTATATAATTATTTTTTAAAGAGTACAAAACACCTAGATTAATTAGTAAAATTAACTTTCCAAATCAGTTTTTCCAGATCTACTCATTTTTCTCTGCAACTATTCTTATATTAATCGAAAAATCTTATTAAACTAGCTTTAGTAATAATCGATATGTTCATTTTATATCTAAGTGACTATATTAAATTTTTCTATTTAAAGCCACTTTAAATCCTACAGAATAAGTATAGTAACCTTCAACCTCCAGACTAAATGCTGACGCAACTCAATCAATTTATGCCATAGAAATAAAAAAAGCCCCTATTTTTAACAGGGGCTTTTCGAATTTGGCGGAAGCGGTGAGATTCGAACTCACGGAGGACTCACACCCTCGTCGGTTTTCAAGACCGGTGCATTAAACCGCTCTGCCACGCTTCCATGTGCGTAAGAATA